>ENA-OOXF01001759-OOXF01001759.1-human-gut-metagenome-genome-assembly--contig:-NODE-1759-length-13374-cov-8.204144_pt1 | contig 13374 bp, 8 predicted proteins | sample MGYA00241586_ERZ501341 | MGnify/ENA primary metagenome ERZ501341 (study PRJEB25962, sample SAMEA2042985) | human gut metagenome | biome: human gut; feature: human-associated habitat; material: faeces... | reverse complement strand
CGCGAGCTGGGTTCAGAACGTCGTGAGACAGTTCGGTCCCTATCTGTTGCGGGCGTAAGAGATTTGAAGGGAGCTGTCCTTAGTACGAGAGGACCGGGATGGACGTACCTCTGGTGCACCAGTTGTCCTGCCAAGGGCATAGCTGGGTAGCTATGTACGGACGAGATAAACGCTGAAAGCATCTAAGCGTGAAACTCCCCCTAAGATGAGATCTCTCATCCTTTAAGGAGTAAGGACCCAGAAAGACGATCTGGTTGATAGGCCGAAGGTGGAAGCGCAGTAATGTGTGCAGCTGATCGGTACTAATAGTCCGAGGGCTTGACCTACGAATGAAGCAGGCAAGGCCTTGAGAGGAGCTTTGAAGTTACATTGTTCGGTTTTGAAGGTTCGATTTGAAGACATGCACCTTTCGCTCAGCTGGTACTAACGCCCGCAGGCGTTGTATCGCGGGCAACCGCGGAGCGGCACTTAGCCCGCGATTGAGCACGTAGTGCGAGCAGGAGGAGCAGACAGAAAGATAAGCGCAATGAGCGAAAGAACATGCACCTTTAGCTCAGCTGGTAGAGCACCTGACTCTTAATCAGGGTGTCCAGGGTTCGAGTCCCTGAAGGTGTACCATCCCACTGGATGGGAGCACCATCCAGTGGGGACCCCACGACGCAAGGCATGGCCCGTTGGTCAAGTGGTTAAGACAGCGGCCTCTCACGCCGTTAACATCGGTTCGAATCCGGTACGGGTCACCATTTTCCGAACTTGACAAATGAATAAAGGTTTGTTACTGTAGAGATGCAGTTGCAATACAGCAGTTGGTGCTGATTAGGGCGAGGGTCCACCCGTTCCCATCCCGAACACGGAAGTTAAGCTCGCTTCTGCCGACAATACTTGGCTGGAGACGGCCCGGAAAGATAGGTAGCGCCAACATGAAAGAAGACACTCTTTTGAGTGTCTTCTTTTTTATTTACAGCCGACGTAACGGCTGCACGGAAAGCAATCCGCATCTGAAAGCAAGACTTGTATAAGAAAAATCGGGGATTGTCCGTTATGCGGCGCTGAATGTCGTTTCTCCGAGGTCAGATCTGCGGAAAATTTTATGGAAAAGGACGGCCTGATATTCCATGACGAAAATTCATGGCGAATACAGTTCCCACTATATTCACAACAAATAGGCCCAAAAGAGAACGCCTTCCGGTGTTTGCAGCGCGGCAGGATGCATGCAAAAGCGCCGCGATGCGGCGATTTTCACAGCAAAATCCCGTTTTTTGATCGAAAAACGCGAATTCCCTTGCCTTTGCCGGAAAGTTGTGCTATGCTAAAAAACAGTTAAGGGAGCAGAGGAACATCCGCGCCGCCTCTGCATATACGGAATATCATTCCGCCTCGCGCGCGGATTACGGGCAAACCCGCCGAAAGGCGGCGACGCAAAGCCAGATGGGTCTAACGCCGTTCTTCACGCGAAGAACACGCTATGACAGCTGGTTACGATCATAAGGGGGAGGCGTACGCGCGCTGACCCGACCGCCGCCTGCTTCTGGCCCGTGCCAGAAGAGGCGGATTTTTTTGCCTCAATGCCGGTAAATTATGGTAAACCCAGCCCGCAGAAGCGGGCAAAAAATAGAGTAACTTTAGGAGGGATTGAAGATGAAGCGTCATTTTTTTGCATTGTAAATGTCTTTAGCGATGATGATATCACTGCTGCCTGTAACGGCGACAGCGAAAAATGAGACGCAGGAGAACGAGGCAGCGGCGCAGGCGGCAGAGACGCCTGTCGAGCCCGCGACATCCGGCGACTGCGGTGCGACGGAGAACGACCACGTCACGTGGAGCTTCAACAGCAACACGGGCGTGCTGACGATCTCCGGTAATGGCGCAATGGCGGATTATGCCATTATTACGAAAAATAAGGTAATGCACACTACTGCACCCTGGAAAGCTTATGATAGCGATATCAAAAGTGTTATCATCGAACCTGGCGTAACTAAGATTGGATCACATGCTTTCTTCATGTGCAATAACTTGGAATCCGTATCGATCCCTGAGGGGGTTACAACAATCGAAGATCGCGCCTTTTGGCAGACTTCCTTGAAAAATATTACGATTCCGGCTTCTGTAACCCAAATCGGCAGTACGATTAAGGAAGTGTTCTATCAGTGCTACGATTTGGAGAGCATTACTGTTGCAAACGGTAATACTGCCTATCGATCTGTTGACGGTGTGCTGTATACTGCTGACGGAACAACATTGATTCAGTATCCGCAGAATAAGGCAGATACATCTTACAAGATGATTGACGAAGCGACAAAAATTGATTTTCTCGCTTTTAACTACACACAGAACTTGCAAACAATCGACTTCAACAATGTAACAGAGTTTGCAGATAAAGCTGTTTATGGAAATCAGGCGTTGCAGGAAATCGTCTTGAAGAATGCGGCAAGTCTGGGCAATCAAGCGTTTTCTGGCAATAGAGAGGTAACGAGCGTACTTTTGAAAAAAGCACCGACCACTGTGGGCGAAAGTGTTTTCAGTAGCTGTGCAAGTCTGGCAAATGTGACACTACCGGATGATATGAAGGAATTGCAGGACGGTATGTTCGCATTTTGCACTGCGCTGAAAACGCTGAAATTTCCTGCGCAATTAAATAGGATTGGTAAGGCTTGCTTTGACAAGGCTGGTTTGACAGGGGATTTGGTTATCCCTGCAAGCGTAACATCGATTGAAAACCTTGCATTCAGAAATTGTTTTGGACTTACCAGTATTACAGTCGAGGGAACGCCTACCTTTGAAAGTCAGGGTTTTGCGTTCCAGTTCTGCAAAAACTTGCTTTGGATGAAGGCAAGCTTCAACATTACAAAATACTTCGGCGGACTGGGAACTGCGGATGAATATCAGGGTTTTGAGAAACAGAACTCTGCGTGGTTCACATCGGAAGGAACGCAGGTTTTCAGCGACACGCCTATTGGCAAAGAGACCATATTCTATCGTTGGTTTGCCAAGAAAGTTCCTCTAAACGCCAACGGTGGACGGAATAATGGTAATGTCCAGGAAATTTATGCCTTCTTTGCTCCTGCATTAAATGATGGTGAAACTATTCCGTTTGTTGAGCGTTATTATGTTGGACAAACAAGCTACATTATAAATGTAAACAGTGATGACTTTACTCGTGATGGCTACAGCTTCAAAGAGTGGACCGGTGATGCTGCTGGCACGAAACCGTATGCAATCGGCAAGTACATCTACAATTATATGCCGGAGGAGCTGTATGCGCAGTGGAATAAGGAGATTAACGAAGATACCTACTTTGTCTATCCCACCATTGCCGACCAGACTTATACGGGTTCTGGATTGACGCCAGAGGTTAAAGTTACTAAGAACAATCAGGTAATTAACGAAGGCTTTGATGTTACCTATACTGATAACACCAACGTCGGTACGGCTACCGCTACCGTTAAGGTTGGCGATACGGTTATCGGCACGGCCACCTTTAATATCGTCAAGGCCACTCCCACCGTCAGCATCACCGCTGAACCGGCTTCGCTTGTCGGCGGCGGCAAGGTCACGCTGACCGTGACGGGCGTGCCCGAAGAGGGCAATGTGACTGTGACGTGCGACAACGGCATCACCGTCGATAGCGAGAATGGCACATATTCCGCTGTCCTGCCTAACCGCACAGTGTCTTATACCTTTACGGCCAATTATGACGAAAGCACGAACTACACGGCGACTTCTGCCAAGTGTGAGGTTTCCGTCACCCGCCGTTACAGCAGCCCGTCCACGCCCGTTACCCCCGAGCCTGAGCCGACGCCGGAGGAGACCGTCAAGTTCGCCGACGTTTCGACCTCTGCCTACTACTATGACGCGGTGAAGTGGGCCGTTGAAAACGGCGTCACCGATGGCCTGAGCGCGACGACGTTCGGCCCCTACGAGTCCTGCACGCGTGCGCAGATCGTGACATTCCTGTGGCGCGCCGCCGGCAGCCCCGAGCCGAAGACCGCAAGCAGCTTCACGGATGTTTCCGCGAGCGCCTACTACGCTAAGGCTGTTGCCTGGGCCGTTGAGAACGGCATCACGAACGGCATGACTGAGACGACATTCGCGCCCGATGCGACCTGCACCCGCGGCCAGAGCGTGACGTTCCTGCACCGTGCGCTCAAGGGCACCGCGAGCGGCAGTGCGAACTTCACCGACGTGAAGTCCGACGCGTTCTACGCTGATGCGATTAACTGGGCGGTTGCGAATAACGTGACGAACGGTACTTCCAACACGACGTTCAGCCCCAACGCGGACTGCACGCGCGCGGAGAGCGTGACGTTCCTGTACAGAGCCTATCAGGGCAAGTAAATCCAACTGAAAAAGCGGCGGTTCATCAGAACCGCTGCTTTTTTGTGCCGCATTGACAAGCGCTCCCGCCCTCGGTATACTATGACCAAAAGCAAGACGGCAGTCAAAAATGCAGACGAGTTTGAGACATCAAACTCAAAAAGGGGAGAGCAAATGAAGTATCTTGGAAAGCCTGCGGGCATGTGGGCGCTGTTTGCCGGATCGTTTGAAAAGCACCTGACGGTCGAATTCGACCTGACCGCGGAGCAGGCGAAGGACGTTGCGGCGCGTGCCAAAAAGAAATATCGCGAGATCATCGCGAAGCTGCCGGAATTTGACAAGCGCGACCGCTTCGAAATGAACATCGTCAACTGCGCGATGCTCGCCGCGTTTATCCTGTGCATGCCGCAGCGGCCGGACATCAAAACGCTGACGGACTACTACGCCGCGGCGATGATGACGCCTACGATGAAGGCTTTCTGCCGCGCGAGCGGAAAGAAAAAGTTCACGCCCAAGGACATCGAGGGCATGAAGGCGACGGCGAAGCTGCGCGCGGGCGACCGCAACCCCTATTCGTGGAACATGGACTTTTTCGAGTACGAGGACGGCAGCGGCTACGAGGCGCGCTTCACGACCTGCGGCATCTGCACGCTGATGCAGGTGTTGGGGCTCTACGATCTGACGCCCGCGCTGTGCCATCTCGACTACACGATGAGCGACGCGGGCGGCGCGTCGGATTTCGTGCGCGAGTACACGCTCGCCTCCGGCGGCCCCTACTGCGACTGCGGGTATCACAAAAAGCAGTGAAAAAACAAAAAGGATGCGTCTTTCGATGCATCCTTTTTCCTTTATGTAGGGGTCTCAATCTTCGTTGTAGGCATCCGAGGCCTTGATGCGCTGGTACATGTCCTGCATCTGGCGGTCGATCTCAGCGATCTTGCCCGCGCATTCGAACATCTCCTCGTTGATGCCCTCGGGCAGCTTCGTTTTGTCGACCTTGTAGCGGATATCGTGCTCAAGGCTCGCCCAGAAGTCCATGGCGATCGTGCGCAGTTGAATTTCCGCCACGACGTACTCCGTCCGGTCGGAGAGGTAGACGGGCACCTTGATGTCCATGTGCAGCGAGCGGTAGCCATTGTAGTTCGGCGTCTGGATGTAGTCCTGCTTTTTGACGATCTCCACATCCGTCTGCCGCGCCAGCATCTCGCCCACGCGGTAGACATCGTCGATGTAGCTGCAAACGACGCGCACGCCCGCGATGTCGTTGATGTTTTTTCGCGCGGACTCGATCGAGAGCGGCAGGCCGCGCTTGATGAGCTTGGCGACAATGCTCGATTGCGATTTGACGCGTCCGTCGATGTGGTGGATGGGGTTTCGCGCGTAGAGGACGTTGAACTCGCTGTTGAGGATGTTGAATTTCAGCGTGAGCTGCCGAACCGCCGCGTCATAGAGATTCTGCATGACAAGAAAGTCATGCGGATCTTCGCAGAGTGCGGCGCCGTTCCCCGTTCGATTCATTCTGAGCCTTCCTTTCCATCGGAAGCGTCAACGCCCGCCCGATGTGCTTTTGTCCCTTTCAGTATAGCAGACGATCACCGCCGCGCCAAGGGGAGAAATGCTGATTTTCCGCAAAAGTCTGCGCGAAAAAAGCAGCGGGCGGGAGAAACTACCAAGCGACGGGCAAAAGAACTTGCAATGCAGCGCAAGCCATTCTATAATTAACCTGAAAGGATATGCACAGCGTTCGGCACTTCCGCTCCGGTGGCAGAGCGAACGCGCGGAAGGTGCAGAAAAGAACAATGGATAAAAAAGGAAAACAGCAATTTCTTCTGGTCGCGTTCGGCGTGGCGCTCTATGCCGCGCTGATGAATCTCAACGAAGTCGCGGCGTTTCTCACGAGGCTCGCTACCCTCTTCACGCCGGTGATCATAGGGTTATTGATGGCGTTTGTCCTCAGTGTGCCGATGCAGGGCATCGCAGGACGTTTGACGCGCCTGATGCCAAAGGCAAAGGAAAAACACATTGACCTTCTCAGCCTGCTGCTGACGCTTTTGTGCGTGGTCATCGTCGTGGTACTGCTGTGCGTTCTGGCGCTGCCGCAGCTTGCCGCGTCGCTCAGGAGCATTGGCACACTGGTCAGGGAGAACTGGCCGGACTGGGCGCGCCTTCTCTCGGATCACGGCGTGGATACAAGCGAGCTCACCGATCGCATCGCCGCGCTCGATTGGAAAACGGTGCTGGAAAAGGCGCTCACCGGCGCCGGCGCGCTGATCGACTCGGTGGTGGATCTTGCCGGTACCACAGTCTCGGCGGTGGCCAACGTCACCTTTGCCATCGTCATCATGTTTTATGTGCTGCTCGACCGGCGCAGCCTTGCTAAACAGAGCCGCAGACTCCTCTACGCCAACCTGAGCGAGCGAAAGGCCAATCAGGTCTGCCGCATCGCGCGCCTGACGCACACCACCTACGCCCGTTTCCTGTCCGGGCAGTGCGTGGAGGTCGTGATCCTCGGCACGATGATCTTTCTCGCGTTCTCCCTGTGCGGCATTCCCTACGCGGGGCTGACCGCCGCGCTGACGGCGGCCTTTGCCTTTGTTCCCTACATCGGCGCGCTGGCCTCCTGCGCAATCGGCGTACTGCTGACGCTGCTTGCCCAGCCGGAGAAGGCGCTGCTGTGCCTGATCGTCTATCAGGCGGTGCAGTTCACGGAAAATCAGTTCATCTACCCGCATGTGGTTGGCAGCAGCGTGGGGCTTGCGCCGCTGTGGACGCTCCTTGCGGCATTGCTTGGCGGCAAGCTCTTCGGCCTTGTCGGTATTGTGTTTTTCATTCCCCTCACAGCGGTAGTACTCCAGCTCGTACATGAGCACACCGCACAGCAGCTTTCGGAAAAGAAACTCGACCGCGAGGATCTGATCGAATAACAAAAAAGGACGACAGCTATTTTTAGCTGTCGTCCTTTTTTGTGCGGTCACGACTGCGCCATGCGCTCGAGGAGCTGGAAGGCCTCTTCGAGCTTGGGGTCGATATGGTCGGTCTGCAAAGCCTCGCGCACGCAGCCTTCGATGTGCGCGCGCATGATCTGCTGGTTGGCGCTTTTGAGGAGCGACTGCGTGGCGAGAAGCTGGTTGGAGATGTCCACGCAGTAGCGGTCGTCGTCGATCATCTGCAAAATGCCGTCGAGCTGGCCGCGGGCAATTTTGAGCTTGCGGCGGACGGAATCACGATCGGCTCTCATGGCCTTAGCGGATGGAGACGGCCTGATAGCCCGCCTCATCCACGGCGGCCTTGAGCGCCGCGTCGGTTACGCTGCCGTCCACGCTGACGGTAGCGGACTTGCTCTCGAGATCGACCTTTGCCTCCTTCACGCCGGGGACGGCGGAAAGCGCCTGCTGGACGTGGTTCACGCAGTGCATGCAGGCCATGCCCTCAATGCTGATGACTTTTTCCATGTTTGTTTCTCCTTTTTCATTACTTGCCATAATTTCCTTGCTTGCTATCTCTGCTCCGCGATCCGACGGAGAAGAAACCGTTTTCGGTGCTGCCGCCGTGTGCTTGGCCTTGAACCAGCGCAGGCGCAGCGCATTGCTCACCACGAATACCGAGCTGAAGCTCATCGCGAGCGCGCCGAGCATCGGGTTCATCTTGAGCTGGAAGGCGGGGTAGAACACGCCCGCTGCGATGGGAATGCCGATGGCGTTGTAGAAGAACGCCCAGAAGAGGTTTTCCTTGATGTTGCGGATGACCGCGCGGCTCAACTGCACGGCGGTCGAGACGTCGAGAAGGTCACTGCGCATCAGCACAATATCCGCCGACTCGATGGCGACGTCCGTACCGGCGCCGATGGCAATGCCGACGTCTGCGCGCGCAAGGGCGGGCGCATCGTTGATGCCGTCACCGACCATGGCGACCTTCTTGCCGCCCTCCTGCAGACGGCGAATTTCGCGCTCCTTGTCCTGCGGCAGCACCTCGGACACGACGCGGTCCACGCCGACCTGACGGCGGATGGCCTCGGCGGTCTTGGCGTTGTCGCCCGTGAGCATGACGACTTCAATGCCCATGCTCGAGAGCTCGGCGATGGCCTGCGCGCTCGTGGGCTTGACGACATCGGCTACGGCGATGAGGCCGATGAGCTTGCCGTCCAGCGCAAAGTAGAGCGGCGTCTTGCCGTCCTCAGCCAGCGCTTCGCCTTGTGCGAGCAGCTCACTGTTTTCGATGCGGTTTGCTTCCATCATGCGGCGGTTGCCGGCAAGGCAGAGCTGGCCCTCGACCTCGCCGCGGATGCCCTGACCGGGGATCTGCTCAAATTTGTCGACGGACAGGAACGTGAGCGATTCCTTCTCCGCCTCGGCCACGATGGCCTCGGAAAGAGGATGCTCGGAGAGCTTTTCGAGCGACGCGGCGACGGAGAGAAGTTTGTCCCTGCCGATGCCGCCGTCGACGACGTCGGTGACGACGGGCTTGCCCTGCGTGATGGTGCCGGTCTTGTCGAGCACGACGGTGTTGACGCTGTGCGTCGTCTCCAGCGCCTCGGCGGACTTGATGAGAATGCCGTTCACCGCGCCGCGCCCCGTGCCGACCATGATGGCCGTCGGGGTTGCAAGGCCGAGCGCGCAGGGACAGCTGATGACGAGAACGGAAATACCGATGGACAACGCAAATTCCACGCTGTGGCCCGTCAGCAGCCATGCTGCCGTTGCGATGACGGCGATCGTGATGACGACGGGGACGAACACGCCGCTGACCTTATCGGCGAGCTTGGCGATGGGCGCTTTGGAGCTCGTGGCCTCGTCCACAAGGCGTACGATCTGGGAAAGGGCGGTATCGTCGCCGACCTTCGTCGCGCGCATTTTGAAATAGCCGGATTTGTTGATGGTCGCGCCGATGACGCTGTCTCCCGCCTGCTTTTCGACGGGGATGCTCTCGCCCGTCAGCGCGGATTCGTCGACCGAGGACGTTCCCTCGAGAACGACACCGTCGACGGGGACGCTCTCGCCCGCCTTGACGATCAGCACGTCGCCGAGTTGGACCTCCTCGACGGGGATGACGCTCTCGACGCCGTTGCGCTCGACCGTCGCGGTCTTGGGCGCAAGGTCCATGAGCTTTGTGATGGCGTCAGAGGTCTTGCCTTTGGCGCGGGCCTCCATCGTCTTGCCCATGGTGATGAGCGTCAGGATCGTGCCTGCGGACTCGAAGTACAGCTCCATCATATAGGTGTGCACCGTGTCCATGTCCATCTGGCCAAAGCCGATGCCGATCTTATAGATGGCGTAGATGCCGTACACGATGGCGGCGCTGGAGCCCAGTGCGATCAGCGAATCCATGTTCGGCGAGCGCTGCCACAGCGTCTTGAAGCCGACGATATAGTACTGGCGGTTGATATAGACGATGGGCAGCAGCAGCAAAAACTGCGTGAATGCGAACGTCATCGCATTTTCCATGCCGAGGAAGCACGCGGGCAGCGGCCAGCCCATCATGTGGCCCATCGAGAGATAGAACAGCGGGATGGTGAAGATGAGCGAGAGGGCGAGACGCTTTTTCATGTCGCTGTACGCCTTCTGCGCGGCGCTGACGCCGCCCGTTTCAGCGGCCTTCGCGGCGGGCGCGCTGCCGGGCTTTGCATGCAGAGACGCACCGTAGCCCGCCTTTTCGACCGCGGCGATGATCTGCGCGGACGAAAGCTGGGATTCGTCGTATTCGACGACCATGCTGTTTTTCAGCAGGTTGACCGCGACCTGCTGCGCGCCCGGCTGCTTGGCGACGGCCTTTTCCACGCGGCTGGAGCAGGCGGCGCAGCTCATGCCGGTCACGTCATAGGTTTCCTTTTTCAATTTGATTCCTCCTTCGGGGCAAATACAATACCCGTGTGGGGTATTTTTCATTTACCGACAGTATAGGTCGGAAATTGGCGGATTGTCAAGACTTCTTTTCGAGAAATTTCCGTTTGGGCGAAAGTTGCGGCGTTTCGGTCGGGAAAACTTACCGCCGCCGCGCCGCTGGACAGCTTGCATCCCTTATGATAAACTGACGGCATGAGTTTTATGATAAGCAGGTGAAAAATGAAGCGAAAGCATATCTTGAAATGGCTGGGCATCGCGCTGGGCGCGTACCTTTTTTACGCCGTGCTGACGGCCGTTTTTGTTCCGCTGCCGCAAAAAGAGGCGGCGGGGGAGCTGTGGAGCCAGTATGAAGCCCGATTGAGTACGGACGCATCGCAGGAGCGCGTGAGGAGCATCGAGGATACGGACAGTGCGCTGCTCTGGCGCTTGCAGCTCATCGAGAGTGCGGAAAGGGAGGTCATCTTCTCGACCTTTGACCTGCGCGCGGACGGCAGCGGACAGGATTTGATGGCCGCGCTCTATGGCGCGGCGCAGCGCGGCGTGCGGGTGCGCGTCATCGTCGACGGGCTGAACGGTTTTCTGCATCTGCAAAACAGCGGCGTTCTCCGCGCCCTCGCGGCGGAGGAGAATGTGGAGGTGCGCTTTTATGATCCCATCGACCTGCTGCGCCCGTGGAAGCTCAACTACCGTCTGCACGACAAGTATCTGATCACCGACGGGAGCAAATACATCCTCGGCGGAAGAAATTCGAACGATTTGTTCCTCGGCTCATATCAGGAGAACCAGAACATCGACTGCGACGTGCTCGTCGTGTCGGACGGGGGAGAGGGCAGCTCGGTCTCCCAGCTTTTGACGTATTTTGAAAGCGTCTGGTCGCAGCCGGAGAATAAAACCATCACAGGCAAGACGTCCTCGCAGACCGACGCGCTGCAGGAGCGCTACGCGGCACTATGCGCGGTGCATGGAAAAGAGCTTGCCGCCGTCGACTGGGAGGTGGAGACCGCGGCGGTCACGCATGTGAGCCTTCTCAGCGGCTCGCCGCGCGCGGAGGCGAAAGCGCCTGAGCTGTGGGACGCACTTGTCCGCCTGATGGCGCAGGGCGATGACATCCTGCTGCAAACGCCGTACATCATCTGCAACGACAAAATGTATAACGATTTGGAAGCACTTGCCGAGACGCGGCAGCTGCGCGTGCTGACGAATGCCGTTGAAAACGGCGCGAACCCGAGCGGCTGCTCGGACTACTTACGCGAAAAGCAAAATATTTTATCGCGCGGCGTCGACGTGTACGAGGTCGTCTGCGGCCAGTCGCTGCACACGAAGACGATTTTGATCGGGGATGATCTGAGCATCGTCGGCTCGTTCAACGCCGACATGCGCAGCGCATATCTCGACACGGAGCTGATGCTCGTCATCGAGAGCGAGGAGGTCAATGCCGCGCTGCGGCAGGAGAGCGTACAGTACATCGACCAGAGCCGCCTCGCCCTGCACGACGGCGGCACGGAATACGGCGCGCGGTTTGAAGAAATGACACTGCCTTGGGCAAAGCGCGCGCTGTACGAGGTATTGAGTGTTATCCAGCGCCCGATCCGCCACCTGCTGTAACAAAAAAGTGCGGCATAGCGGAAAATGAGGGAAAGGAATACGGATTTTGCCCGTATTTCCGTTTTTTCACCTTGCAAAAGACGTTCGGGTTTGCTATGATAAAAACACGTATGGATACGTTCCGCTTTTTGTGGAGACAGAGGATAAGAAAGGAAGATCGTTATGATTTACACGACCGAAGTGCAGCATATGTGCCCCGTTGCGAAGGGCGCATATCACGGTCCGGCCCCGATCCCCGAAGAGGGCAAGTGGGTCCAGGCCAAGCAGATCGCCGATATTTCCGGCTTCACCCACGGCATCGGCTGGTGCGCGCCCCAGCAGGGCGCCTGCAAGCTGACGCTCAACGTCAAGGAGGGCGTCATTCAGGAGGCGCTGATCGAGACCATCGGCTGCTCGGGCATGACCCATTCTGCTGCCATGGCTTCCGAGATCCTGATCGGCAAGACCATTCTCGAAGCGCTGAACACCGACCTTGTTTGCGACGCCATCAACACCGCCATGCGCGAGCTGTTCCTGCAGATCGTCTACGGCCGCACCCAGTCCGCATTCTCTGAGGACGGCCTTGCTGTCGGCGCGTCCCTCGAGGACCTCGGCAAGGGCCTTCGCTCCCAGGTCGGCACGATGTTCGCCACCGCCGAAAAGGGCCCCCGTTACCTCGAGATGGCCGAGGGCTACTGCTCCCGCGTCGCGCTCAACAAGGAAAACGAGATCGTCGGCTACGAGTTCATCAACCTCGGCAAGATGATGGACTTCATCAAAAAGGGTATCGATGCGAACGAAGCGCTCGAAAAGGCCAAGGGTCACTATGGTCAGTGGGACAACGCTGCCAAGTACATCGACCCGCGTCAGGAATAAGGAAGGGAGGACGAAACAATGGCTTTATTTGAAAACTACGAGAGAAGAATCGACAAGATCAACGGCGTCCTCGCTCAGTACGGTATCTCTTCCGTCGAAGAGTGCCGCGAGATCTGCAAGGCCAAGGGCTTTGACCCGTATGAGATCGTCAAGGGCATCCAGCCCATCTGCTTTGAAAACGCCTGCTGGGCGTACACCGTCGGCGCGGCCATCGCCATCAAGTCCGGCGTGAAGTCCGCGGCCGAAGCCGCCAAGATGATCGGCGTCGGCCTGCAGTCCTTCTGCATCGACGGCTCCGTGGCCGAGGACCGGAAGGTGGGTCTGGGTCACGGCAATCTAGGGGCTATGCTCCTCAGCGATGAGAGCAAGTGCTTTGCCTTTCTGGCGGGCCACGAGTCCTTCGCTGCTGCCGAGGGCGCTATCGGTATCGTGAAGAACGCCAACAAGGCCCGTAAGGAGCCCCTGCGGGTGATCCTCAACGGTCTCGGTAAGGACGCTGCCCAGATCATCAGCCGCATCAACGGCTTTACCTATGTTCAGACGCAGTTTGACTACTATACCGGCAAGCTGAGCATCGTCCGGGAGATTCGTTACTCCGAGGGTGAGCGGGCCGACGTCCGCTGCTACGGTGCCGATGATGTCCGGGAGGGCGTGGCCATTATGCACCACGAGGGTGTAGATGTGTCCATCACCGGCAACTCCACCAACCCCACCCGGTTCCAGCATCCTGTGGCCGGTACCTATAAGAAGGAGTGCATCG
>ENA-OOXF01001755-OOXF01001755.1-human-gut-metagenome-genome-assembly--contig:-NODE-1755-length-13407-cov-6.995806_pt1 | contig 13407 bp, 9 predicted proteins | sample MGYA00241586_ERZ501341 | MGnify/ENA primary metagenome ERZ501341 (study PRJEB25962, sample SAMEA2042985) | human gut metagenome | biome: human gut; feature: human-associated habitat; material: faeces... | reverse complement strand
TTCAGAAGCTAAGGCAAAAACACGCACTCAGTATTCTGCTCTCAATCGCTCAACTTCCCCGTGCCACTTTCTACTATCATCTGAAGCGGATGCAGAGAGAAGACAAATATGCATCTGTTAAGGAAGAAATCGCAGCAATTTACCACGAAAACAGGGGGCGGTACGGCTATCGCCGGATCACGGCAGAACTTCGCAAGCGTAAATTCTCTCTGAACCACAAGACTGTCCAGCGGCTCATGAAGAAGCTGGGCTTAGTTTGTCGTGTCAGGATAAAAAAATATCGCTCCTACAAGGGAGAAGTGGGCAAAATTGCGCCAAATTTGCTAAATCGGGATTTTCATGCCGAAAAGCCGAATCAGAAATGGGTCACGGATGTGACGGAGTTTAGTTTGTTTGGCGAGAAACTGTATCTGTCTCCAATTCTCGATCTGCACAGCAGCGATCTGGTCAGTTACACCATATCGGATCGCCCTGTACTCAGCATGGTAACCACCATGCTGGACGAGGCGTTTGCAAAGATCCCGGTCGGAACAAACCTGATTCTCCATTCTGACCAGGGCTGGCAGTACCAGCACAAGCAGTATCAGAGGATGCTCCGCGAGAAGGGCATCCGACAGAGCATGAGCCGCAAGGGGAACTGTCTGGACAATGCTGTGATAGAAAATTTCTTTGGGCTGCTCAAGAGCGAACTGCTGTATTTGCAGGAGTTCCGCTCCATGGAACACTTCAAACTGGAACTGCTTGAATATCTGGATTACTACAACAACCGCAGGATCAAGGCAAAACTGAAGAGCTTGCCGCCTGCAATTCACAGACAGCAAGCCCTTTCGGCTGCTTGAACAATTTTTACTTCAAAATATTGTCTAACTTTTGGGGGTCACTTCAGAATTTAAGAAATCGTCAAATAGCGTTCAAGAAATATACATAAATATGCCCTATGATAGCATCATCGAAAGCAAAGAGGCTGCAAGCAAGGGTCTCAGTCCATAGGAGGTCATCATCATGTACGAAGACGAAAACAACCTGTATCACTACAGCTATCGCAAGGGCGACGAGCAGAACCCCAACGCCCCGATCGACACGAAGAACTACGCCGAAGACCCGTGGGATAAGAATCCCGGCGGCAGCCCGAAGAAGAAGGGCGGCAGTGGTCTTTCCGGCAAGATCGTGGCGCTGGCGCTGGTGTGCGCGCTCGTCGGCGGCTTCATCGGCGCAGGCGTGAGCGGCGCGACGACCAAGGTCAACAAGACGAGCGTTCAGGTCAGCGACCGCGAGGTCGCGCAGGTGCAGACCGTCAAGGTCGACGGCAAGACGCAGATGTCGATGTCGGAGGTCTATGCCTCGAACGTCAACAGCGTGGTGTCGATCAACGTTTCCGCCACCACGAACTACTTCGGCCAGACCGTGCAGACCGCCGCGAGCGGCACGGGCTTTCTCATCACGGAGGACGGCTACATTCTCACGAACCACCATGTTGTGAGCGATGCGAGCAGCGTGGAGGTGACGCTCTACAACGGCGAAACGTATGACGCGACCGTCATCGGCAGCGACGAGGACTATGATATCGCCGTTCTCAAGATCGACGTGACGGGCGCGACACCCGTGGTGCTGGGCGATTCGAGCAAGGTCGCCATCGGCGAATCCGTCGCCGCTGTCGGCAACCCACTCGGCGAACTGACGTTCTCGATGAGCGAGGGCATCGTCTCCTGTGTGAACCGCGCCATCAATGTTGACGGCACGCCCTTTAACATGATTCAGGTCGACTGCTCCATCAACCCCGGCAACTCTGGCGGCCCGCTCTTCAACAGCTACGGTGAGGTCATCGGCATCGTGTCGGCCAAGTATTCGAGCTACTCCAACACCACCGTGGAGGGCATCGGCTTCGCCATTCCCATCAACGACGTGGTCTCTCTCGTCAAGGACATCATGACCAACGGCTATGTGACCAACAAGGCCTACATGGGCATCACGCCGCAGACGATGACCGCGCAGATGGCGCAGCAGTACCGCTACGACGTGACCGAGGGCGTCTTCGTCTGCTCCGTTGACCCGGACAGCGCCGCCGACAAGGCGGGGCTCAAGCTCGGCGACGTCATCACGAAGATGGACGACAAGGATATTGCATCCTATGAAGACCTCGTCGCGGCCAAGAAGAGCTACAGCGCGGGCGACACCGTGACGCTGACCGTCTACCGCGAGGGTAAGACGATCGAGGTAGAGCTCACCTTCGACGCAGCCCCCGAGACCACGGAGACGAGTTCCTCCGACCAGAGCACCGACAACAGCTACAATGGTAATGGCGGTTACGGCAACGGCTACTACTCCAATCCCTGGGATTTCTTCAATAACTTCTTCGGCTACGGCGGCTAAATGCCGCAAAGCAGCAAAAAGGCGGAACCTCTTTTTGAGAGGTTCCGCCTTTTTTCTTTGTTCGCGGTTTTATTTGCTGCGCTTGAGCACCTCGCACACGAGCGCATAGACGCGCGCGGTGGAGGCGACGTTCAGCCTCTCCTCCACCGAATGCACATCGTGCAGCTCCGGTCCCATGGACAGCGCGTCGAGGCCGGGGATCTTTTCGATGAAGAGCCCGCACTCAAGGCCGCCGTGGGTGGCTTCGATCTCCCCGTCGCGGCCGGTGAGGTCGCGGTAGACCTCCTCGACCTCCTTGCGGAGCGCCGAATTGCGGTCATACTGCCAACCGGGATAGTTGCTGCGCTCGCCCACGGTGCCGCCGCCGAATTCGACGATGGCCTTCACGCGCTGGATGAGCATATCCTTCTGCGAGGCGATGCAGGAGCGGACGGAGAAGGAGCACTTCACGCCGTGCTCGTCCGTGCGCATCACGCCGAGGTTGAGAGAAGTCTGCACAAGACCGGGGAAGTCGGCGCTCATCTCCTGCATGCCCTGCGGCAGGGCAAGGAGCACATGGAGGATGCGGGACGTCTCCGATGCGGAAAACGCGGCCGCAACGTCCGTCTTTTCGCAGGTGAGAGAAATGCCGCCGTCGGTGACGGCGTACTCATTTTTGAGCGTCGCGTCAAATTCCTTGATGAACGCCTCGAACGCGGGCGCGTCGGACGCGGAGAGCGCGACGAGCGCGTCGGCGCGCAGGCAGATGACATTGTCGAACTCGCCGCCCGTCAGCTCATGCACGCGCAGCGACGGGCAGCGCTCCATCGCGCTATACAGCGTGCGCGCCATCAGGCAGTTGGCGTTGCCGCGGCCCTGATTGATGTTCATGCCGGAGTGGCCGCCCTTGAGACCCGAGATCGTCACGCGGTAGCCGGTCATATCCGCCGCGCGCTCCTGCGGCGCGTTCAGCGCGCAGTCAAGGCGCACGCCGCCCGCGCAGGACACGGTGAAAACGCCCTCTTCCTCAGAGTCGAGGTTCAGGAGCTTCTTGCCTTTCAAGTCCGAGCAGTCCAGCGCGAACGCGCCGTCCATGCCGACCTCCTCGTCGACGGTGAAGACCGCCTCGATGGGGGGATGGGGGAGCGTTTCGTCGGATAAAATCGCGAGGATCATCGCAACGGCGATGCCGTTGTCGCCGCCAAGCGACGTCTTGTCTGCCCAGACCCATTCGCCGTCGGTACGGACGTCGAGCCCGTCGCGCGTCATGTCCTTGGTGCAGTCCTCGGTCTTGGCGCAGACCATGTCGATATGGCCTTGCAAGATAATGGGCGCAGCGTTTTCATAGCCGCAAGAGCCGTTCTTCCAGATAATGACGTTGTTGCACGCCTCCTGACGGTATTTAAGGCCCAGTTCCTTCGCAAAGCCGACGCACAGGTCGCTGATTTGCTTTGTATTTCCGCTGCCGTGGGGAACGGAGCAGAGCTTTTCAAAATAGTAGAATACCTTTTCCGGCTGGAGATTTGATAAGACCGCCATGATATCCTCCCGAATTTTCTTAGTTGATCTGCTTGCGGCGGCTCAGGTTCATCGTGCCGTCCTGCATGTCCTGAATGCTGTCGAGGCTCTTGCCCGTGCCCTCGGCCACGCACTGGATGGCGTTCTCGGCCACCATGGCATGGATGCCGGTACGGGCGGTGACGAGCTTATCAAAGCCGCGGACTAAGCTGCCGCCGCCGGTCATGACGATGCCGTTGTTCGAGATATCGGCCACGAGCTCGGGCGGGGTCTTTTCAAGCACGAGGTGGACCTCCTCCATGATGCGCTCGACGGGCTCTTCAAAGGCCTCGAGCATTTCCGCAGACGAGACGGAGATGAGCTCGGGAAGGCCTGTGATAAGGCTTCTGCCCTTGACCTCCATGGTCATTTCCTCTTCCGGCGGGAAGACGCAGCCGATCTGCATCTTCATCTGCTCGGCCGTGCGCTCGCCGACGAGCAGGTTGTGCTTGCGGCGCATATACTTGACGACGGCCTCGTTGAACTGGTCGCCCGCGATCTTGATGGAGGACGATTCGACGACGCCGGAGAGCGAGATGACCGCGATATCGGACGTACCGCCGCCGATGTCGATGATCATGTGGCCCTCGGGCTGGGTGATGTCGATGCCCGCACCGATGGCGGCGGCGACAGGCTCTTCAATGAGGTAGACGCGGCGCGCGCCGGCCTGAATGCCCGCGTCGATGACCGCGCGCTCCTCGACCTCGGTGATGCCGGAGGGAACGCAGATGATGATGCGCGGCTTGAAGAGCTGGAAGCCCATGACTTTATGCAGGAATTCCTTGATCATGCGCTCAGTGACCTCGTAGTCGGAGATCACGCCCTCGCGCAGGGGACGGATGGCGATGATGTTGCCCGGCGTGCGGCCCAGCATGGCCTGCGCATCCGCGCCGACCTTCAAGAGCTTGCCGGTGTTCTTGTCGAGCGCCACGACCGAGGGCTCGTTGAGCACGATGCCTTTATCCTTAATGTAGATCAGCACCGACGCGGTGCCCAGATCCATGCCGATGTCTTTGGTAAAAGAAAACATAGCGTGTTACCTCTTATTTTTCTGAAAGCTAAAATGAGCGATGCTCATACTTTCCCATGATGTTTTTATTATAACGGCTCGAAATTGAGTTTGCAATAGCATTGTGCGCGATTTTCCGCACGGTATCAGGGGAAAATAAGGAAAAACATACCCCTGCGCCGCTGATTTTCGCGTCCGCAGACGCGAAACATTTGAATCGTTTTTACCCGCGGCGTGTACGTGGGTAAAAACACTTTGCGCGGAGCGCGTGTCGAACCTGTGAGGCACGAAGCGCAGCGAAACTTTCTCAAAAAAGAGGCGTCGCCTCTTTTTTGAAGACTTTAGTCTTCGTCCGCCGCGGCGAGGGTGGCGCAAATGACTTTTTCCGCGCCAGCTTCCCGTAAAACTCTCGCGGCTTCGCGGAGCGTGGCGCCGGTGGTGAGGATATCGTCGATGAGCAGAATGCGCTGACCCTTGATTTTGTCCTCATTGACGGCAACGTATGCGCCGACGACGTTTTTCTGCCGCTCCTCACGGGAGGAAAGCGACGACTGCGCGACGTTGTCCTTCGTCTTTTGCAGCAGCGTTTCGGGCGCGACGCTCCAGTGGCGGCAGGTCTCGCGCGCCAAGAGATACGACTGGTCGTAGCCGCGCTCTTGTTTGCGCTTTTTCGACACGGGGACATAGGTCACAATGTCGAATTCTCCGCCGAAGTGCTCGGCAACGGCCTGCGCTAAAACATCGCCAAAGCCCGTGCAGCGGCTCTGACTGCCGTGGAACTTATAGTTCAGCAGCGCCTCGCGCACGATGCCCTCGTACTTGAGCGGGGCAAGGCACGCGCCGATCTCCGCTCTCTCATGGAGCGGCGTTTTGCAGTAGGGGAGCGCCTTTTCGCACTCAGAACACACGCCGTGAACGCCGGGTTTTCCACAGAACGCGCAGCGCGGTGGAAAAAGTAAGGATGCGAGCGATTCCAGCAAGCTCATTTTTCCTCCCCACCTTTCCGAAGCCGCCACTTGAGGCCGCTGTAGCGGCGGCTGCGGCGGTCGTTCTCCGCCATTTTGTTCACGGCGGAATCGTCGCCGACGATGACGAGCAGCTCGCGCGCGCGGGTGATGGCGGTATAGAGCACGCCGCGCACCATCAGCGACGGCGCACACGGCGCGCCGACGAACACGACGCCGCGGTATTCGCTGCCCTGCGCCTTATGTACGGTCATGGCGTAGGCCATGTCGAGCTCTGCGAGCATGTCGGACGTGTAGGTCGCGGTGCGGTCGTCGAAGACGATCTCCAAAAGCTCGCCGCTCGGGTCGATCTTTGCGATCTTGCCGACGTCGCCGTTGAAGATGCCCGTGCCGGCGGTGCCGTCCTCCTTCTGCCAGACGACGTCGTAGTCGTTGCGCGTCTGCATGACGCGGTCGCCCTCGCGGAAGATGAGCTCGCCGAAGCGGCGCTCCTGTTTGCCGGGTTTCGGCGGGTTCAGCGCGGCTTGCAGGGCAAAGTTCAGCGACCGCGTCCCCGCGTCGCCGCGGCGGGTTGGGGTGAGCACCTGCAATTCGTCCGCAGGGATGCCCATCTTGTCGGGAAGGCGGGTTTTGCACAGCTCGACCACGGTTTCGACCAATCGCACGCTGTCGCGGCGGGGGAGGAAGAAAAAGTCGTTCGCCGCCGCGTTTTTGAGCTTGGGCGGCATACCGGTGTTGACGAGGTGCGCGTTGCGCACGATCATCGACTGCTCGGCCTGACGGAAAATGTCGCGCAGGGCGACGGTCGCGATGCGCCCGCTGCGGATCAAATCGGAAAATACGTTCCCCGCGCCGACGCTCGGAAGCTGGTCGGGGTCGCCGACGAGCACAAGGCGGCAGCCGGGACGCAGCGCCGCGAGCAGCGCGCGCATCAGCGAGAGGTCGACCATCGAGGTCTCGTCCACAATGAGCGCATCGGCCTCGAGCGGTTCCTTTTCGCCTTTGGTGAACGTCACCTCGCCGGTCTGGTCGTTGAAGGTCATGCCGAGCATGCGGTGGATGGTCTGCGCGTCGCGGTCGCAGAGCTCGCCCATGCGCTTGGCGGCGCGGCCCGTGGGGGCGGCGAGCAGAACATTCAGGCCCATGCGCTCGAAGAGCGCGACGATGGCGCGCACGCTCGTCGTCTTACCCGTGCCGGGGCCGCCGGTCAGCAGCAGCAATTCTTCCTTTGCCGCGAGCTCGACAGCCTGACGCTGGAGCGGCGCGTACTGCACGCCCTGCTCGCGCTCGATTTCTTTGATGACGCGCTCGACGCCGCGCAGGGCGTCGGGCTTGTCCGCGAGCATCGCCTCGATGCGCGTGACAACACAGGTCTCGTCCTCCCACGACTGCCGCAAATAGCAGGCTGTCACGTTCGCGACGCCTTCCTGCACGATGCGGTGGATGGCGATGAGATCGTCGAGGCTCTTTTCCGCGGCGTCAATGTCGCAGTCCAAAAGCTGGGCCGTCGCGGCGAGGAGCTTTTCGCGTGGGAGGAAGACGTGCCCGCCCGCGTCGCGGTTGTGGGAGAGCTCGAATGTCAGCCCCGCCTCGGTGCGGAGCGACGCGTCGCCGCCAAAGCCCATCGAAAGCGCGATCTCGTCGCAGACGGAAAAATCCACGCCGAACGCGCTGTCGGACAGTAAATACGGGTTGCGCTCGAGCGCGGCCATGGCGTTTGCGCCGAAGCGGCGGTAGAGCGGCACGCTGAGCGCGGCGGGCAGATCGTAATGCGCCAGAAATTCCATCACGCGGCGAAGACCCATCTGCTCGTTGAACGCGGCGGAGATCTCCTGCGCGCGGCGGGCGGTCATGCCCTTGATGGCCGTGAGCTTTTCCGGCTCGGATTCAAGCACCTGCAGCGTCTCGATGCCAAATCTGGCGACGAGCTTTTCCGCCGTCGCGGGGCCGACGCCGCGCACGACGCCGGAAGCGAGGTAGTTTAAAATCTCCGTCTCGTTCGACGGCAGGTACCGCTCGACCTCGCTCGCGGAAAACTGCTCGCCGTACTGCGGGTGGGAGGAAAATGAGCCGGTCGCCGTCAGGTTTTCGCCGGGCGCCGCGCAGGGGACGCAGCCGACGAGCGTCAAAAGCTCGCCGTCGTCCGTCACAAGGCGCAGCACGGCATAGCCGTTTTCCTCATTCTGGAAAACGACGGACAGGACCGTGCCCATGATGGTCGTTTCTTCTCCCATAACTGTCTCCTAAGTGAAAAAATCGGTCAGTTCTTCTCTTTGGCAGAGGTAGACCTCGTATTCGCTGCGGCACAAGAGCTCCGCCACGCGGCGCGGCTCGTCGGCAAGGCCGCAGTCCACGATGACGACGCGCGAAAAGCCGCCCTCTTCATAGCGCGATCGCAGCAGCGCGCGCACCGTGTATTCGAGCGTCTTTGCCTCGCCGCACGTCTCGATGACCGCCGTGGCGGGGATGGTGCCGCGCCGCCGCGGGTGCACGATGGCCGAAACGAGCAGAAAGATCACCGCCGTCAGGCCGATGGCAGCGAGCGCCGCGACAACGCCGTCCTGTAAAAGCCGCATATCATCACCTCGCGCCATTCTACGGCGCGGACGGGCGATGGGTGAATCTTAACGCAGCATTTTCCTGAGATACTGGCCCGTATAGGACTGCTCGCACGCGGCGACCTCCTCGGGCGTGCCGCAGGTGACGAGCGTTCCGCCGCCGCTGCCGCCCTCGGGGCCGAGGTCGAGCAGATAATCCGCGCACTTGATGACGTCCAGATTGTGCTCGATGACGAGCACGGTGTTGCCCGCGTCGACAAGGCGCTGCAAAACCTCAAGGAGCTTTTTCACATCGTCCGTGTGGAGGCCCGTGGTCGGCTCGTCGAGGATATAGATGGTGCGCCCCGTGGAGCGCTTAGAAAGCTCGGTCGCGAGCTTGACGCGCTGGGCTTCGCCGCCGGAGAGCGTCGTAGACGACTGGCCGAGGCGGATATAGCCGAGACCGACCTCGCTGAGCGTGCGGAGCTTCGCTTCGAGCTTTGGAAGGTCGCGGAAGAATTCGAGCGCTTCCTCCACGGTCATTTCCAGCACGTCCGCGATGCTCTTGCCCTTGTAGTGGACCTCGAGCGTTTCGCGGTTGTAGCGCTTGCCCTTGCAGACCTCGCAGGGCACGTAGATATCGGGCAGGAAGTGCATCTCGATCTTGAGCTGACCGTCGCCCGAACAGGCCTCGCACCGGCCGCCGCGGACATTGAAGCTGAAGCGGCCCGCGGCATAGCCGCGCGCCTTCGCGTCCGGGGTCGAGGCGAAGAGGTCGCGGATGTCGTTAAATAAATTCGTATACGTTGCGGGGTTGGAGCGCGGCGTGCGGCCGATGGGGCTCTGGTCGATGCAGATGACCTTATCGAGGAATTCCTCGCCCTCGATAGCCATACAGCGGCCGGGGTGGACCTTCATGCGGTTTAAGTCCGCGCCGAGCTTTTTGTAGATGATCTCGTTGACGAGCGACGATTTGCCGCTGCCGGACACGCCCGTGACACAGGTAAACGTGCCGAGCGGGATCGAGACGTCGAGATCTTTGAGGTTATTTTCCTGCGCGCCGCGCACGGTGAGGAAATTGCCGTTGCCTTTTCGGCGCTCTTTCGGCACTTCGATCTTTTTCTTTCCGCTCAAATACTGGCCGGTCAGAGAATTCGGGTTTGCCATGACCTCTGCCGGCGTGCCGCAGGCCACGACCTGACCGCCGTGCGCGCCCGCGCCGGGGCCGATGTCGATGAGGTAGTCCGCCGCGCGCATCGTGTCCTCATCGTGCTCGACAACGATGAGCGTGTTGCCGAGATCGCGCAGGCGTTTCAAGGTGGCGAGCAGCTTGTCGTTGTCGCGCTGGTGCAATCCGATAGACGGCTCGTCGAGGATATAGAGGACGCCCATCAGGCTCGAGCCGATCTGCGTCGCGAGACGGATGCGCTGCGCCTCGCCGCCGGAGAGCGTCGCGCTCGCGCGCGAGAGCGTCAGGTATTCGAGTCCTACCGAGCGCAGGAAGCCAAGGCGGTTTTTGATCTCCTTCAAAATGCGCTCGCCGATGCGCATTTGCTGCTCGGTCAGCGTCAGCTGATCCACAAAGTCGAGCGCGTCGACCACGGATTTTTCGCAGTAGTCGCTGATGCTAAGGTCCCCGACCGTGACCGCGAGGGATTCGCGGCGGAGCCGCTTGCCGCCGCAGGCGGGGCAGGGACACTCGCTCATGCAGGACTCAAGCTCTTCGCGCACGCCGTCGCTCTGCGTCTCCTTGTAGCGGCGCTCTAAGTTGGGGATGATACCCTCGAACGCCTGATACAAAACTCCCTTGCCGCGCGGCTGGTCGTACTGGAGCTCCAGCTTTTCGCCCTTTGTGCCGTAGAGAATGACGTCCATGACCTCTTTGGAGAGCTTTTCCACAGGGTCGCGGAGGGAAAAATGGTACTTTTTCGACAGCGCTTCAAAGTACATGCGCGAAATGCCGTCGCCACGCACGTTGTTCCAGCCCGAGGCGCAGATCGCGCCGTCGAGCAGGGAAACGCTCTTATTCGGGATGACGAGCTCGGGGTCGACCTTGAGCTGCGTGCCGAGGCCTGTACACGTCGGGCATGCGCCGAACGGGTTGTTGAACGAGAACATGCGCGGCGTCAGCTCTTCGATGGAGATGCCGCAGTCCTCGCACGCATAGTTCTGCGAAAAGAGGATATCGCGGTCATCTGGCAGGATATTTGCGAGAATCAGACCGCCCGAGAGCGCCGCCGCGGTCTCGCACGAGTCCGTCAGGCGGTGGACGACGTCGGGGCGGAGGATGAGGCGGTCGACGACGACCTCGATATTGTGCTTTTTGTTCTTTTCGAGGGAAATTTCCTCGCTGAGGTCATACATGTTCCCGTCGGCGCGGACGCGGACATAGCCCGAGCGGCGCGCGTCCTCGAAAATTTTTACATGCTCGCCTTTTTTGCCGCGGATGACCGGCGCCATGATCTGCACGCGCGTCCCCTCGCCCAGCGCCATGAGCTGGTCGATGATCTGGTCGATGGACTGCTGGCGGATCTCCTTGCCGCAGTTCGGGCAGTGCGGCGTGCCGACGCGCGCCCAGAGCAGGCGCAGATAGTCGTACACCTCCGTCACCGTGCCGACGGTGGATCGTGGGTTCTGCGAGGTGGTCTTCTGGTCGATGGAAATGGCGGGGGAAAGGCCTTCGATATAGTCGACGTCGGGCTTTTCCTTCTGCCCAAGGAACATACGGGCGTAGGACGACAGGCTCTCCACATAGCGGCGCTGGCCCTCGGCATAGATGGTGTCGAACGCGAGCGACGACTTTCCGCTGCCGGACAGGCCCGTGATGACGGTCAGCGCGTCGCGTGGGATCTCAACGTCGATGTTCTTGAGATTATTTTCTCTTGCGCCTTTGACAAAAATCTTACTTGGCATGAATCGATAACTCCTGTTGCTGGATTCGCAGCTGCGAGACCAGCGTACTCTTCTGAATTTTTTATGTCAACCTCATTCAACAATGATATCCGCAAATTTCGCGCGCACGAGCGCGGCAAGGTCGCGCGGCGAAAGCTCGACCTGATAGCCGATCTTGCCCGCCGAGACGATCATCGTTTCAAGGTTTTCCGCGGTTTCATGGAACACCGTGGGGAAGAGCTTCTTCATTCCCACGGGCGAGCAGCCGCCGTGGACGTAGCCCGTGAGCGGCAGCAGCTCTTTCTGGTGGATCATTTCGATGGACTTTTCGCCCACGGCCTTCGCGGCCTTTTTGAGGTCAAGATTCTCCGCGACCGGCACGTCGAAGACGTAATACTGTTTGCTCGCGCCGCGCGCGACAAGGGTCTTGAAGACGATGGCGGGGTCAAAGCCCATGGACTTCGCCACCGTGACGCCGTCGACCGCCATGCCCTCTTCATGCGGGTAGGTGTGCGCGGTGTAGGCGATCTTCTTCTGCTCCAAAACGCGCATGACGTTGGTTTTTTCTTCTTTATTCTTTGCCATAAGGGACCTCCTATGTGGAAAACGGGGATAAAATCACCGCAGAATGTAAACACAAGCTAAAATGCAGGCGAGGCCCAAGAATACGCCCGCGCTGATGGGCTCGCCGAAGACGAGGGTGCCGACGAGCGTGCCGACGACCGGCTCGATGCTCGCCATGATACTGGCCTTGCCGCTCTCGACGTTGGCGAGGCCCTTGGTGTAGAGGATGTAGGGTGCGACGGTGGAAAGAAGCACGAGCCCCGCAGCGAGGAGGGCGTTTTGCGGCACGCTCAGAACCGTCATAAGGTTGCCCCAGTCGGCGACGAACAGCGCGCCGAGCGCGGCGAACACGAACGTCCAGAACACGACGGCGAGCGGGCTGTAGTGCCGCAGGCCGAAGGGCGCGAAGATCGAATAGAGCGCGTAGAAAAATGCCGCACCGAGGCCGAAGAGCATCCCCTTCGTCGTCAGCGACAGCCCGCCCGTGAAAACGCCCGTCACGAGCGCACAGCCGAGCAGCGCCAGCGCGAGGGCAAGGAGCTTTTTGCCCGTGATCTTCTCTTTGAAGACGAGCGCGCTCATCAAAACCACCATCGCGGGCGCGGTGTAGAGCAAAATTGCGCTGACCGAGAGCGAGCAAAGCTTCTGCGCGTTGAAGTAGCAGAGCGTGAAGAGCACGACGCTGATGATGCCCGTCGCAATAAAGATTGGCAGGTGCTTTGCCTTCATTTTGAAGACGCTGCGGTCGGTGCAGAGGAAAAAGAACGCGAGCACCGCAAGGCCGCCCAGATTACGGATAACGACAAGATTTTCCGGCGCGATGCCGGCATTGAGCAGCGGGCGGTTGAATAGGCCGATGCAGCCCCAGCAGGCGGCGGCCGCTAAAATGCAGGCGTAGGAAGCGTATTTTTTCACAGGTTTTGTCTCTTTCTCGTTATTTCGTGTTTTCCTTGCGCAGCTCGATGATGCGGTCGCGCAGGATGGCGGCGTACTCGAATTCGAGCATACGGCTCGCCTCCTGCATCTGCTTTTCGAGCTTTCTGATCTCTTCGTCCCGCTCGCGCTCGGAGAGCTTGCGCTTGCCGCGGCGGCGGGCGGATTCCTCGTCCTTCTTGGAAATTTCGATGATCTCGCGCACGTCCTTTCGGATGGTCTGCGGAATGATGCCGTGCGCCTTGTTGTAGTCGTCCTGAATTTGGCGGCGGCGCTCGGTCTCATCCATGGCGCGGCGCATCGAGGGGGTGACGGTGTCGGCGTAGAGCACGACGAGGCCGTCGGCGTTTCGCGCGGCGCGGCCGATGGTCTGGATGAGGCTCGTTTCGCTGCGGAGGAAGCCTTCCTTATCCGCGTCCAAAATCGCGACCATCGAGACCTCGGGGATGTCAAGGCCCTCGCGCAGGAGGTTGATGCCGACGAGCACGTCAAACGCACCGGTGCGCAGGTCGCGGATGATCTCCATGCGCTCGATCGCGCCGATGTCGTGGTGCAGATAGCGGCAGCGGATGCCCGCATTCGTGAGGTAGGCCGAGAGATC
>ENA-OOXF01001751-OOXF01001751.1-human-gut-metagenome-genome-assembly--contig:-NODE-1751-length-13441-cov-2.286344_pt1 | contig 13441 bp, 8 predicted proteins | sample MGYA00241586_ERZ501341 | MGnify/ENA primary metagenome ERZ501341 (study PRJEB25962, sample SAMEA2042985) | human gut metagenome | biome: human gut; feature: human-associated habitat; material: faeces... | reverse complement strand
AAATGAGTACGGCTGGTGGAAAGTGACCAAAGGTCAGGTAGATTTTGGTTTCAACGGTCTGGCTCAGAACGAGTATGGCTGGTGGTATGTCAGCGGAGGCAAAATTGACTTTGCTTATACCGGCCTTGCACAGAATGAAAACGGCTGGTGGTATGTCAGAAACGGCAAAGTTGACTTTACATTCAGTGACGATCTGCTGATCAATGGAAAGATTTACAGAGTGATCCGATAATATCAGATGTGAGATGCACAGAAGAATATATCATGCATTGCATGATGTGCATTTCGCAGCAAAAATGCCGAGGCATTTTTGAATATGAAAAACTGACTGTTCCGAATTATATAAAAAGGTCTTAAAAAGCAGGAAAAAACAGCAAGCTTTGAAAAATAAAAAACGATATAATAATTGTGAGAAATGGTTCAGATATAGCAAGGAACAGATGAGATTGTTTCATAACCATATCATCGTTTTTTATCCGCGCAGCAGTATACATGAGGAGGAATGCTGCAACGGTGACAGGACATCCGTTTTATGATGGGGACAAGACAGATGTTTTTCAACGCAGGGCAAAATCGGAGGAATCCGGCAATGTTCGATGAGGTCAGGAATAAGCATATAAAACTATATATTTGAACAGTCGTATCAGGTAAAAGAAATCAGACATATCTGTATTCCGAAAAATTTGGATAGCATTCATTGTATTCGGGGGATTGCAGAACGGTTTGAAATTGTGGAGACAGAAATGCTGATTTTCCTTTTGCCGGATCGGAAGTGCTCTTTCCATTTTTAAATGATTATATAATTCAGGATTCCCATACCTTACCGGTATGGGAATTTTGAATCTTATATATAAAGATATGAATATTTTCCTGTTCATATCAGGGACTAGAAATCTTATGGGGATCAAGTAAGAGGAGGAAAAAGATGAGGAAAAAACTTGTAGTGCGGATGCTTTGCCTCGCAATGGCAGCATCTATGATTGGCACCATGGTACCGACTAGCCTGTATCCGGTTGTTGCTCATGCAGAGACCGCAGGGCAGGAAGCCAGCACAGCAAAAGCTGTTCTTGAAGATGGTATCAGGGACAAATGGACACAGGACAATCTCATGGGATTTGATTCTGTATGCAAAGTGGAAGACGGATGGCTGCATCTGAGATCCAGCGTTGATAACGGAAACAATCCTGGATCAAAACCGGCAATGTTTGTCAACTCCAAGGAGTTTGACTTTAATAAAGCCGGATATTTTGATTTCACGCTCAAACCGGCAAACGGAGATGGACGTTTTGGTGTATATCTCGGATATAACTCAGATAAAGTCGGAATGATGATCGGTTATGATGCCGGCGGATGGTTCTGGCAGAAATACGGAGCAAGCGGAGATCCGTGGTATAGCGGCAGTCGTGTTGCTTCTCCGGCAAGTGGCGTAGAGACAAATGTTCATATTGAATGGACAGCAGATAAAAAAGTAAGCGTTAAGATCGGTGACCAGGTTGTATTTTCAAACGAAGATTTCAGCGGTATTACAGGTCTTGGCAACAAGATCGCGTTCAAGGGCGGAACTTACAGCTCTGCTGTAACAGATGTATATCTGAAAAATATTCACTATACTGGACAGGCAGAGGCAAAAACATATGCTGTAACAGGTAAAGTTCAGGATCAGGATGGAAAAGCAATCTCAAATGCAACGGTAACCGTAGAGGGACAGTCTGTAAGAACCGGTGAAGACGGAAGCTATTCTCTTACTCTGGCAACCGGAAATTATGAGATGACAGTTGCAAGAGACGGATATGAGACTGTTGTAGAAAATATTGCAGTAACAGATGCAGATACAGTATTAGATACCGTTTCTTTAGTAAAATCAGCAGAAGTTGAGACTGAGAAACTGTCAACAGAAGATATGGATGTGTTTGTATCCAAAACTTTCCCGAGTGTTGTAAAATACGAGATGAAAGGCGATCTGGCCGGCAAAGTATTCTACGGACAGTCAGAAAAGATCAACACAGTCAGAATTAACAACAGAGATATCCAGCTGGATGATGCAGATGTAAAAGCAACATTCGAAGGAAATAAAGCAACCTATGTGATGACAGTGAAAGGTGACAGCGTAGATGCAGTGATCACTGCTGAACTTGTTGCTGAAAAGAATACACTGGCATTTAACATCACAGATATCAAGAACAATCTGGAAGACAGTGTAACCGGTAATCCGATCCAGACAATTGAGATTCCGGATCAGAGTCTGGTTTCTGTAAGAAGTTCCCAGGAAGGTGCCAACTTCAAAGGCGCAGCAATGTCTTCTAATACAAGAATCAGCGGTGATACTTATACAGATGTAACAATGGATACATCAATGAACCGTGATTATATGTATGGATTCGTATCTAATAATGAGCTGAGTGCAGGTCTGTGGAGTAACTCCGAGCATGATGGAAGTTCTGTGGCAACATCTGTAACCGGTGGTTCCAAAAACACCCGTGTACAGGCTGTGACACAGAAAAAGCAGGATTATGTATCTCTGGGACTGGGCAGCTGTGCATGGTATTATCATCGTGTGGTAACTGATTCTCATAACAGAAACTTCATGGTAACAGAAACAGATATGCCGAAGGCAAAAATCATCATCAGCGGTGATATGAATGATGACAGTAAGATTGACTGGCAGGATGGTGCAGTATCATTCCGTTCTATCATGAACAATCCATATAAATGCGAAGAAGTTCCGGAACTGGTAGCTTATCGTATCGCCATGAACTTTGGTGGACAGGCTCAGAACCCGTTCCTGACATCTCTTGATAATGTAAAACGTGTTGCTTTAAATACAGACGGTCTTGGACAGTCCGTATTATTAAAAGGCTATGCAAATGAAGGTCACGATTCCGCACATCCGGATTATGCTGATATCGGAAAGAGAATCGGTGGCGCTGAAGATATGAATACACTGCTGACCGAGGGTGCAAAATATGGTGCAAGATTTGGTATTCATGTAAATGCAGGTGAGATGTATCCGGAAGCAAAAGCTTTCAAAGATGACAATGTACGCCGTGATTACTACGGAAACCTTAGTTATGGATGGAACTGGCTGGATCAGGCAATCGGTCTTGACAGTCTTTACGATCTGGCTACCGGCGATCGTGAGAAACGTTTTGACGATCTGGAAAAACTGGTAGGACAGAACCTTGACTTCGTATATGTAGATATCTGGGGAAATAATACCGGAAGTAGCAATGATGATTCCTGGCAGACACGTAAACTGTCCAAAGAAATCAATGATAACGGATGGCGTATGGCAAATGAGTGGGGTGTAGCAAACGAGTATGATGCAACATTCCAGCACTGGGCAGCAGATCTTACCTATGGTGGATTCAACCAGAAAGGTCAGAACAGTGAGGTTATGAGATTCCTTCGTAACCACCAGAAAGACTCCTGGGTAGCTGATTATCCGAAATATGGCGGTGCAGCTATGATGCCACTGCTTGGCGGCTATAACATGAAAGATTTTGAGGGATGGCAGGGACGTAACGATTATGATACATATATCACAAACCTGTTCACCCACGATGTAACAACAAAATTCATCCAGCATTATGAGATTATTAAATGGGTAGACGGTGATCCTGTATCAGCAGGTGCAGCTACAAACTGGATTCCGGAGATGGAGATTACCTTAAAGGATGATGACGGAAACAAACTGGTATTGACCAGAGGATCCAATAATCCGGACGATGATGCATACAGAGAGAGAACCATGACTCTGAACGGCAAAATCGTTGCAAAGGGCGCACCTTCCCGCGGTGACCGTACAGATTCCGATATTCAGAACGGACGGAAACGTGGTACAGAGAGCTATCTGCTTCCATGGATCTGGGATTCAGAGACAGGTAAGAAAGTAGCTGCTGATAAAGAGAAACTGTATCACTGGAATACACAGGGCGGTACAACCACATGGGATCTTCCGGAAGGATGGACCAACCTGAAAGACGTAAAAGTTTACAAACTGACAGACCTTGGTAAGACAGAAGAGAAGACTGTAGAAGTTAAAAATGGTCAGGTTACATTAGAGGCTGAGGCTGAGACTCCTTATGTCGTATGTAAAGGCGAAGAAGGAAATATTAATGTAACATGGAGCGAAGGCATGCATATCACAGATGCAGGCTTCAACGGTGGTGTGAAATCTCTGGAAGCAAACTGGACAAAAGCAGGCGACGGTAATGCAGAGATCGCTAAGAGCCAGTACAGCAACCCGATGCTGAAACTCAGCGGAGATATTTCCATGACTCAGGAACTGACAAATCTGAAACCGGGACAGCGCTATGCAGTACTTGTAGGTGTAGATAACCGCAGTGACAGCAAAGCTTCCGTGACTGTAAAAGCAGACGGTAACGTTCTTGATACAAACTATACAGAAAAATCTATCGCAAAGAACTATGTAAAAGCTTATACACACAGCAATTACAGTGCAACCGTAGACGGAAGCAGTTACTTCCAGAACATGTATGTATACTTTACAGCTCCGGAGAGCGGAAAAGTTACTTTGACACTGGCAAAATCCGCAGGCGACGGTGATGCATATTTTGATGATGTACGTGTGGTAGAGAACAATGCTCAGAATATTACCAAAGATGAGTATGGTAATGTCGTAAAATTTGAGCAGGATTTCGAGAACAATGTACAGGGTATTTATCCGTTCGTTGTAAGTGGTATCGAGGGCGTAGAGGATAACAGAATCCATCTGTCCGAGCTGCATGCTCCGTATACACAGGCTGGCTGGGATGTTAAGAAGATGGACGATGTCCTGGATGGAAACTGGTCTGTAAAAGTCAATGGTCTGACACAGAGAAATACACTTGCATACCAGACAATTCCGCAGAACTTCCGTTTTGAGCCGGGTGTAACTTACAAAGTAAGCTTCGATTATCAGACAGGAAGTGATGATACTTACGGTGTTGTAGTTGGTACTGGTGAGTACAAAGACGCAACAAGACTTGAAACTCTGAAAAAACAGATGGGTCCGGATCAGGATGGTCATTATGAGCGTCTGATTACCGGTGATATGTCAGGACAGACCTGGTTTGGTATCTATTCTACAGGTACTGCACCGGATCTTCAGGGAACAAGCGGAAGTGAAGCAAACTTCGGCGGATACAAGGAGATCGTTCTGGATAACCTTGTAATTGAGCGTGTAGATGAGGATATCAATAAAGAAACTCTTCAGGGTCTTATTGATAAGGCAGAAGGTCTGGAAAGAACAGATTATGACAAAGATGCATGGAAAGTTCTTGCAGATGCTGTTGTAAATGCAAAAGTTGCTGTAAATAAAGATAAGACAGATGCACATGATATTCAGACTGCTTACTATGAGATGAAAGCAACACTGGATTATATGGAAGGACACAAGCTTGATCCGGAAGCTAAGAATGATATCTCCGTTAAAGGTGCAAAAGCTACTGCATTCAGTGAAGACAACGGTACTTACGGATCCAACGTAGGAAAAGCTTCCTATGTACTGGATGGTAACACAAGTACGGCATGGATGACAGCTTACAGTGGTTTTGGTACAACAATCAAAAATAATGAAGGATGGATCGATATTCAGTATCCGGAGCCGCATACGGTAGACGGACTTCGTTACCTGCCGGGACCAAGCCTTGGTGGATCTTTTACATCGATTACCACATATGAGATTTCTGTAAAAACAGCTGATTCTGATGAGTATCAGGTTGTAGCAACCGGTGATTGGGCAAATACAGCAGGATGGAAGACCGCTGATTTTACACCGGTAGAGAATGTTACAAATATTAAACTTCTTGCAAAAGCTGCAAAACCGACAAACTGGTGGGCAGTAGCAGCAGAGATTCGCGCAATAAGCAAATCAGAAGCAGAAGCAGGAAATAAACCAGATGCAGAAGTAGTAAACAAAGATGCTCTGAATAAACAGATCGAAGCTGTAAAAGCTCTGGATAAAGATAACTATGTAGCAAATGATGCATGGAAGACTCTGGAAGCAAAACTGGCAGCAGCAGAGAAAGTAAGTGCAGATAAAGATGCAACAACTTATGATGTAAAACTCGCACTTGCAAACTTGAAAGACGCACTTGGTGACATTCAGTTACTTGGCGCAGATTATAGCAAAGTAGATGCAGCAATCGCAAAAGTTCCGGCTGATTTAAGTATCTACACAGAAGAAAGTGTAGCAGCACTGAATGAAGCACTCAATGCAGTAAACAGAGACCTTGATATCACAAAACAGAGTGAAGTAGACAAGATGGCAGCAGCTATCAAGAAAGCTATTGCAAATCTGAAAATCGCTCATGCAGATGGTCTTGCAAATGAAGCAGCAGAAGATGGTAACTGGTATGTTTACAAAGATGGAAGCGTAGACACTACTTATACAGGACTTGCAGCTAATACTTATGGCTGGTGGTATGTAGAAGGTGGTAAAGTTAACTTCAACGCAACCGGACTTGTAGCAAATGAGTATGGCTGGTGGTATGTTCAGAATGGAACTATCGACTTTGGTTATACAGGACTTGCAGCAAATGAGTATGGCTGGTTCATGGTAGTCGGAGGAAAAGTAGACTTTGGCTATACAGGACTTGCATCCAATGAAAATGGCTGGTTCATGGTAATTGGAGGAAAAGTAAACTTTGATTACAACGGACTTGCAGCAAATCAGTATGGTTGGTTTAAAGTAACCAACGGAAAAGTGGACTTTGGTTACACAGGACAGGCATCCAACGAGTATGGAACCTGGAATGTAGTCGGAGGAAAAGTGGTTTTCTAATCTTTACTATAGAAAACAATTATTAAAAAAGTAGAAATAATTCTATAAAATAAAACTCCCACAAAAAGAAGAAGGCGTCGTATCCTTGCGGTATGATGCCTTCTTTTTTCAGGAAAAAGCAGAGATTTCCCTTTGAAAGTAAAGTTTTTTACAAAAGCTTTACTTTTTTTTTGCATGAATCGGATAGTATGAAAAACAGATTCGGGATAAAGTATACCGCGTAAGGCAAACAAGAAATAACTTGCCAACACAATTAAAAATAAGATAGACAGGACAATGATTGTAAAAAGGAGAGAATAAGATGAAATTAAAAAAAATGATGGCGCTTGTACTTTGCGCAACAACAGTAGCAGGACTTGGACTTACAGGATGTGGAAACAGCAGTGACAACAGCGCAGCAGGTGATGCAACAAGCGCAGCAAAAGAGAGTAGTGATGCAGGAAAGACAGACGCATCTGATTTTTCCGGAAATATCACAGTATTATCCCGTGAGGATGGTTCCGGTACAAGAGGTGCTTTCATCGAGCTGTTTGGAATTGAAGAGAAAAATGAAGCAGGCGAGAAAGAGGACATGACAACCGTAGATGCAACCATCACAAACAACACAGAGGTTATGATGTCTACGGTAGCCGGTAACGAATATGCAATCGGTTACTGCTCCCTCGGTTCTTTGAATGATACAGTTAAAGCTGTAAAAATCGACGGTGCTGAAGCAACCACAGAGAACGTATCGAACGGATCTTACAAAGTATCCAGACCGTTCAACATTATTACAAAAGATAGTGTAAGTGATGTGGCACAGGACTTTATCAACTATATCATGAGTGCGGATGGCCAGGAAGTAATCTCCAATGACGGATATATTTCCGTAGCAGAAGGTGAGGCATTTACCTCTACAGGAGCAAGCGGAAAAATCACAATCGATGGTTCTTCCAGTGTATCACCGGTTATGGAGAAACTGGTAGAGGCTTACAAAAAAGTAAACCCGAATGCAGAAATTGAGCAGCAGACAACAGATTCAACAACAGGTATCACATCTGCAATTGACGGAAAATGTGATATCGGAATGGCTTCCCGTGATCTGAAAGAAGAAGAGACAGGTGTAAAAGCTACCAAGATTGCACTTGATGGTATCGCAGTTATCGTAAACAATGATAACCCAACAGATGAGATCAGTTCTGATATGGTAAAACAGATCTTCACCGGTGAAGTTACAAAATGGCAGGATGTAAAATAATTGATTCAGTAAAATAATGATTTCAGAACTACATTTGTTATAGAAAAGTCCCATGTTCTGAATCATTATCATGTATGCGTCATGACAGATTCAAACCTGATACAGCAAGGGTCTGCATGGCGCATTCCCGCAGGGAGAAATAAAATATATGAAACGAAAAGAAAAAGTGTTTGAAATCATTTTCCTGTTAGTTGCCTGCATTTCCATTGTGGCAGTAGCCATGATCTGTATCTTTTTATTTGCAAATGGAATTCCGGCAATGGGAAAAATTGGACTGGGAAAATTCCTCGGCGGACAGGTGTGGAAGCCGGGAAATGATAAATATGGTATCTTTCCGATGATCATCGGAAGTATCTATGTGACGGCAGGAGCAATTATATTTGGTGTGCCGATCGGAATTCTGACTTCGGTATTTATGGCTATGTATTGCCCGAAGAAAATTTACAGACCGTTAAAAGCAGCAACTGAACTGCTTGCGGGAATTCCGTCAGTTGTATATGGTTTCTTCGGCATGGTGATCGTAGTTCCGATCATTCGGGACTTCGGAAGAACTTTAAAGATGATGGGACTGGTTGAAAAATCCGGAGATGGAAAAGGAATCCTGACTACATCAATTGTACTTGGTATGATGATTCTTCCAACGATCATCGGGACAACAGAAAGTGCAATGCGTGCAGTGCCACCACAGTACTATGAAGGCTCGCTGGCACTTGGAGCAACCCAGGAAAGAAGTATTTTCAAAGTTGTGATTCCGGCGGCAAAGTCCGGTGTGATTACAGGAATCGTACTTGGAATCGGACGTGCGATCGGTGAGACCATGGCAGTTATTATGATTGCAGGAAACCAGCCTAGACTGGTCAATAATATTCTGCTCGGTGTCCGTACTCTGACTGGTAATATTGTAATTGAGATGGGATATGCGACCGGACTTCACAGGGAAGCGCTGATTGCTACAGGAGTTGTACTTTTTGTATTTATCCTGATCATCAATTTTAGTGTTGCGCTGCTTAAGAGGAGGGGTGAACATGAGTGATCAGACGAAAAAACCTGTTTATATCAACCGGGAAAATTTTACAGATAAGATAAAAAGCTATCTGAGACATCCGGGATCCATGATTTTGATGTTTCTTGTGATGCTTGCGACATTTATCACGTTTGCATTGCTCCTGTTCTTGATTTTTTATATTTTGATCAATGGAATTCCGTATATTAAACCGTCATTATTTTCATTACATTATACATCGGACAATGCATCTGTTATACCGGCATTGATCAATACGGTTGTTATGACACTGCTTTCGCTTTTGATCGCAGTACCATTTGGTATTTTTTCAGCAATCTTTCTTGTGGAATACGCAGGAAAGGGGAATAAATTTATCGAAGTGATCCGCCTGACGACGGAGACTCTTTCGGGCATTCCGTCTATCGTATATGGTCTGTTTGGTATGCTGTTCTTTGTAAATACGCTGAAATGGGGATTTTCCGTTCTGGCAGGTGCATTTACTTTATCGATTATGATTCTTCCGCTGATCATGCGCCAGACAGAAGAAGCACTTAAAGCAGTTCCGGATTCTTACAGAGAAGGAAGCTTTGGACTTGGAGCCGGAAAGCTCCGTACTGTATTCCGTATCGTGCTTCCATCGGCAGTTCCTGGAATCCTTGCGGGTGTGATCCTTGCCATTGGACGTATCGTAGGAGAGACGGCAGCACTGATTTATACAGCAGGAACGGTTGCACAGGTGCCAAAGAATGTACTTGGTTCCGGTCGGACACTGGCAATCCATATGTATATGCTGTCAAGCGAAGGGCTGTATATGAACCAGGCGTATGCGACAGCTGTTATTTTGCTTGTACTGGTTGTTGCGATCAACACCCTTTCCGGTGTGGTTGCGAAGAAACTGACGAAAGCATAGAGAGGAAAAGAAAATGTCAAAGATAAGTGTAAAAAATCTTGATTTATATTATGGCGATTTCAAGGCACTGAAAAACATTAACCTTGAGATCGAGCCAAATAAGATCACCGCGTTCATCGGACCGAGTGGTTGTGGTAAATCCACACTTCTCAAGTCGATCAACCGTATGAATGATCTGGTAGAAGGATGCCGGATTGACGGCGAAATCCTTCTGGACGGACAGAATATTTTTAAAGGAATGGACGTAAATGTCCTGAGAAAAAGAGTCGGAATGGTATTCCAGAAACCAAATCCATTCCCGATGAGCATTTATGATAATATTGCTTACGGACCGAGAACGCATGGAATCCGTTCAAAGGCAAAACTGGATGATATTGTAGAAAAATCACTGCGTAATGCAGCTATCTGGGACGAGTGTAAGGACCGTCTGAAAAAGAGTGCACTTGGCATGTCCGGTGGACAGCAGCAGAGACTTTGCATTGCACGTGCACTTGCAGTAGAACCGGAAGTACTTCTGATGGATGAACCGACTTCCGCACTGGATCCGATCTCAACATCCAAGATAGAAGACCTTGCGATGGAACTGAAAAAAGATTATACTATCGTTATGGTAACACATAATATGCAGCAGGCAGTCCGAGTGTCGGACAATACCGCATTTTTCCTTCTTGGAGAAGTTGTAGAATATAATGATACTGAAAAATTATTCTCGATTCCGTCCGATAAGAGGACAGAAGATTATATTACAGGGAGGTTTGGTTAAATGCGGAACAGATTTGACAGACAGCTGGAAGAACTTAATGAGATGCTTATCCATATGGGAGAACTTTGCGAGACGGCAATCGAGGAAGCAACAGGAGCTCTGGAAGGACATGATATTGCCAGAGCAAAGGCTGTCATTACAGCAGACAGCGAGATCGATCAGATGGAAAAAGAAATTGAAAATCTCTGCCTGAAGCTTTTGCTTCAGCAACAGCCGGTAGCGCGGGATCTGCGAAGGATCTCGGCATCACTTAAGATGATCACGGATATGGAACGTATCGGAGATCAGACTGCGGATATTGCAGATATTGTGATCGCAACAAAATCAACAGAGGAAAAGAATCTGAAGGATATTAACCGGATGGCAGAGGCGACTGTAAAGATGGTAAGAGACAGTGTATCTGCCTATGTACAGAAAGATCTGGAGCTTGCAAGAAGTGTCATGGCAGCAGATGATGAGGTAGATGATCTTTTTGATCTGGTAAAAGGAGATCTGGTAAAATTTATTTCCGATCACAAAGGAAGTGCCGGAGATGAGGCGATCGACCTGATCATGATCGCAAAATATCTGGAGAGGATCGGAGATCATGCAACAAATATTGCAGAGTGGGTTGAATTTTCAATTACAGGTATTCATGCAGGCGGAACTGCAATCTAAAAGAAATTAAAGGAGAACGAGAATGATTTTTTGTGTGGAGGATGAAGCGAACATCCGGGAATTAGTAGTATATACACTTGAGACTACGGGATTTGAGGCCCGTGGATTTGAAGAAGGCACATCATTCTTTGAAGCTCTGGCAGAGGAACTGCCAGAGCTGATTTTGCTTGATATCATGCTCCCTGGAGAAGATGGAATGGAGATCCTGAAGAAGCTGAAGACTTCCGGGAGAACCAAAGATATTCCGGTCATCATGGTTACGGCAAAGGGTGCAGAATATGACAAGGTCATGGGACTGGATGCGGGAGCAGATGATTATGTGACCAAACCATTTGGAATGATGGAACTGGTATCCAGAATCCGTGCAGTACTCAGACGGACATCAAAAAAAGAAGAGGATGATACCTATGTGCTGGGTGAGATCCGCATGGACCGTAAAAAGCATGAAGTAACGGTAGCGGGAGAACCGGTAGCATTAACATTGAAAGAATATGAGCTGTTGAGAAAACTTATGGAGAATCAGAATATTGTTCTGACAAGAGATAAATTACTGGAAGAAATCTGGGGATATGATTTTGACGGTGAGACCAGAACGGTAGATGTCCATGTAAGAACCCTGCGCCAGAAGCTGGGACAGGCAGGAGAATATATTGAGACTGTCCGGGGAGTGGGATACCGTATAGGAGAGATCGATGCGAAATAGAATCCAGAAAAGTATGATTTTTGTGGTTACGATGTCACTACTGATCTCGTATATTCTGGTTACTCTGGTTATTTACCGGCAGGCGCTGGATATCCGGCGCAGTGAACTGGTTCAGGAGGCAGAATATATCCGGGCGGCAATAGAAATATCCGGAGAAGAATATTTTGGCACCATGGATAAGGTCAGTAAGAACACCCGGGTAACATGGATCGATAAAGACGGAAAAGTACTTTATGATACCGGAAATGATCAGGAAACGCTGGCAAACCACAAATCAAGAAAAGAATTCAAAGAGGCATTGGCAAATGGCAGTGGGCAGGATATCCGTATGTCAGACAGCAAAGGACAGGAGATGTACTATTATGCGTTGAAGATGGATGATAGCTCTGTCCTGCGTGTGTCAAGAGGCATGGATACGGTCTGGAATACAGCATTTATGATCTTACCGTATATGATTGCGATCGGGGTCATGATGGCATGTGTTGCATGGTTTATGACAAGGCATCAGGTGAAAAGGCTGATTGCACCGATTAACAATCTGGATCTGGAAGAACCACTGGAAAATGATGTATATGAAGAGTTGCATCCGCTGCTTGAAAGAATTGACAGGCAGAATAAAGAAAAAGCAGCAATTGAACAGATGAGGAGAGAATTCTCTGCAAATGTTTCCCATGAGCTGAAGACTCCTCTGACCTCGATTTCGGGATATGCAGAAATTATGATGAACGGTCTTGTAAAATCGGAAGATATGCAGGGATTCAGTGAACGGATCTATAAAGAGGCAAGCAGGATGATCACCCTGGTCGGTGATATTATCAAGCTGTCAAAGCTGGATGAGGGCAGTGTGGAGCTTGAAAAAGAGAATGTGGATCTGTATCAGATGACAAGGGAGATTGTGAGCCGTCTGGCACTTCAGGCAGAAAAACGCAGAATACAGGTTGAAGTGGTAGGAGAACATGTGGAATGTTTTGGAATCCGTCAGATCCTGGATGAGATGATCTACAACATCTGTGAAAATGCGATCAAATACAATAAAGAAAATGGAAAAGTAAATATCTGGGTTGGAAATACACTGAATGGGAAAAAAGTCATTGTCCAGGATACCGGAATCGGAATCCCAAAAGAGCATCAGGATCGTATTTTTGAGCGTTTTTACAGAGTGGATAAGTCCCATTCCAAAGAGATCGGCGGAACCGGACTTGGACTGGCGATCACGAAGAGTTCTATTGCTATGCATCACGGTGTGATCAAAGTGTTCAGCAGGGAAGGGGAAGGAACTACATTTTCCGTCCGCATTCCTCTGTCATATATTCCGTCTTAGGAGGTACAGGTATGAGAAAAAGAATATATAGGATCCTGCCTGTACTGATCGGAAGCATTTTCC
>ENA-OOXF01001747-OOXF01001747.1-human-gut-metagenome-genome-assembly--contig:-NODE-1747-length-13456-cov-4.029475_pt1 | contig 13456 bp, 12 predicted proteins | sample MGYA00241586_ERZ501341 | MGnify/ENA primary metagenome ERZ501341 (study PRJEB25962, sample SAMEA2042985) | human gut metagenome | biome: human gut; feature: human-associated habitat; material: faeces... | reverse complement strand
CGCCGTACCGGTATCGGCGGCGTGCGCCGCGGGCAAACTGAGGAGAACGCTCGCCGCGGCGCGCCATCAAGTACAAAGAACTTGTTAGCAAAATCAAGATATCACAAGAATCTTGCTATGTCAAGAATAAAATTACAAGTTTCTTGTTATAATTGATTGACAGATACAAGTTTCTGCGATAGAATATAGTCAAATCTTGTCGCAGCCTGTGTTTTCTGGGGGAATTTTGATGAGTTTTGGCAAACAAATGCGTCTGCGGCGTGAGGAGCTTCATCTCTCGCGCGCGGCGCTGGCGGAGGAGCTTGGCGTTTCGGCCTCTGCCATCAGCAACTATGAAAATGGCGTCAGCTCACCGAAGGAGGAGGTGCTGCTCCGGCTGTTCGACGCGCTTGAGATCGACCCGAACTACCTTTACCGCGATTCGTTCCGCTCAGGCAACTTCGTCTGCTCGCGCGCAGAGCAGGATTTGATCGAAAAGTGCCGCTCGCTCTCGCCGCTCGAGCGCGAGACGGTAGGCAGCCTCGTCAGCGCCCTGTGCACGATGCATACAGGGCGGGAGGTAGCGAGCGCGCCGCGCCGCATCCCGCTCTACCGCTCGATCGAGGCAGCGGGCTACGCCGCCCCCGTGCCAGGCGAGGATTTTGACTACATCGTCGACCACGGCGATGTGCCGCCGGGAGCGGAATTCGCCGTGCGCATCCGCGACGACAGTTTAGAACCCGTGCTGCACAGCGGCAGCGTCGCCTACCTCAATCACGACCCGCTGCATGCGGGCGACGTGGGCATCTTCTGCGTCGGGGGCGACATGCTCTGCAAGCAGTATTACCGCGACCCGCTCGGCGTTTCGTACCTCTTCTCTCTGGGGCGGGACCGCAGCGGCGCGGACGTCGTCTGCGGCCCTGAGAGCGGAAAGCGCTTTATCTGCTTTGGGCATGTGATCCTGCCTCACCGCGTGCCGCTGCCAGGCATAGGCCTGTGAGCGGGAAAAAGGCGCATTTTGCGTGGAAAAAGACTTGAATCGTTCACAAATTCTGCTTATAATATAGGTTTGGAAATCAATAAAAAAGAAGGAAGCGTATTTCTTATGACGAAAATTGACATTTTTTCCGGCTTTCTGGGCGCCGGCAAGACCACGCTCATCAAAAAACTGATCGCGGAGGCTTACAGCGGCGAAAAGCTCGTGCTGATCGAGAACGAATTCGGCGAGATCAACATCGACGGCGGCTTTCTGAAGGAGTCCGGCATCGAGATCTCCGAGATGTCCGCGGGCTGCATCTGCTGCTCCCTCGTCGGCGACTTCAACAAGGCTCTCAAAGAGGTCGTGGCGCAGTTCCACCCCGACCGCATCCTCATTGAGCCGAGCGGCGTCGGCAAGCTCTCTGACGTCATCGTCGCCGTCGAGCGCACCGTCGACGAGTGCCCGGGTGAGCTCAAGCTCAACAGCTATGTCACCGTGGCCGACGCCAGCAAGGTCAAGGTCTATATGAAGAACTTCGGTGAGTTCTACAACAACCAGATCGAGGCCGCCGGCACGATCATTCTTTCCCGCACGCAGAAGCTCTCGCAGGAAAAGCTCGAGGCTGCCGCCGCGATGCTGCGCGAGAAGAACCCCGACGCCGCCATCCTGACGACTCCGTGGGACGAGCTGGACGGCAAGACCATCCTCTCCGCCGTCGAGAAGGTGTCGCTGAGCGACGAGCTTCTGGAAAAGATGCGCCGCGAGCACGAGATCGAAGAGGCCGAGCACGAGCATGAGCATCACCATCATCACGACCACGATGAGCATGACGAGCACGACCACGAACATGAGCACCATCATGACCACGATGAGGATGAGCACGACCACGAGCATGGGCATCATCACGACCATGACCATGACCATGACGAGCACGACGAGCACGAGCATCACCACCATCACCACGGCGGCGAGGAGTGCGACGATCCCGAGTGCGAGTGCCACCATCACCATCATCACCACGCCGACGACGTCTTCTCCTCCTGGGGCAAGGAGACGCCGAAGAAGTTCAGCAAGGAAGCTCTTGAGGACATGCTCCACAAGCTCGACAGCGGCGACTACGGCCACATCCTGCGTGCCAAGGGCATCGTGAACGGCGAGGACGGCTGGCTCGAATTCGACTACGTGCCCGAAGAGCATGAGGTCCGCGCGGGCCATCCCGACTATACGGGCCGTCTGTGCGTTATCGGCGCGGAGCTCAAGGAAGACGGCCTTGCAGAACTGTTTGGAGTGTAAGGCATGGATATTCCTGTTTATCTGGTCGCCGGATTCCTCGATTCCGGCAAAACGAGCTTTATCAACGGCATTTTAGAAGACGGCTTCGCCCGCGAGGACAGGACGCTTCTGATCTGCTGCGAAGAGGGCGACGAAGAATACGAGAAGAAGGCGCTCGACAACGTCACCGTTGTCACGGTAGACGGCGAAGAGGAGCTGACGCTCGCTTTCTGCAAGGAACTCGAAAAGAAACACCACCCTAAGCAGGTGCTCATCGAGTACAACGGCATGTGGCAGATGGAAAAGCTCTATCGCGAGGTGCTGCCCGCCAACTGGGTGCTCTATCAGATCATGACGTTCGTGCAGGCGCCGACGTTCGAGCTGTTCGTCAAGAACATGGGTCAGCTCATGATGGAAAAGATCACGAACGCGGACATGATCGTCTTCAACCGCTGCGACGACAAGCTCAAAGAGAGCCTGCGCGCGCGCAATCTGCGCATGGTCAACCGTCGCGCGGACATCTACCTTGAGGACAACAACGGCAACAGCGAGGATTACCTGACCGGCGACGAGTGCCCGTTCGACATGACGCCCGACCTCATCGACATTCCCGACGACGACTACGGCGTGTGGTACGTCGACGCGATGGACCATCCCGACCGCTGGGATGGCAAAAAGGTCCACATGAAGCTCATCATGTGCCACTCGAAGAAGTTCCCGGGCATCCACTGCCCCGGCCGCTTCGTGATGACCTGCTGCGAAAACGACATCCAGTTCGTCGGCATCGTCGCCAAGGGCGACAGCCTGAAGGCCTACAAGAATCGCGACTGGGTCGATATCACTGCCACGGTCAAAAAGGAGCACCTCGACGCCTATGAGGGCGAGGGCCCCGTGCTGTACGTCGAGCGCATCACCACCACGTCGAAGCCCGCGCAGGAAGTCGTGTCGTTCTGACGCCGCAGCGCGGTAAAAACGCAGCAAAAGTAAAAAACGGGGACACCCTCTTTTCAAAGGAGGCGTCCCCGTTTTTTTGCGTCTCGCATCATGCAACCGCGCTCATTCACCGCAGGCAGACCTTGCGCTTATAATATAAAATCTGTCTGTACATAAAAAGCGGCGGGACACTTATATCGGCACTGTCGCAAAAAATATCCTGGATTCTCCTATTGAAATGCAAAATCACCGGTCAACGCAGTTTCGGCGTTGGCCGGTGATTTTGCACTCTAATAAAATATGCCGCAGCTGTTCAGCCGCCGCCTTTGACCGTCAGGACACGCCCGTCATACGTGCACGCAAGGCATTCGCCGTTTCCGATGTGGTAGGCATAAAAGTCCTTCTTCGGACGCGCATAGGCCTCCATGATCGCCATGATGACGCCGCCGTGGACGACGAATCCCACGCGAGAGCCGTCCGGCACGGTTCGGATCGTCTCCGTAAACGCCTCGCAGCAACGCGTTTTGAAGTCCGTTACGCTCTCACCCTCGGGGATGGGCGTCAGGCACATCGCATCGACCCACGCCTGATAGGCGAGGTCGCCCGAAAGCTCGTCTGCGGACTTCCCCTCAAAGCGGCCAAAGTCCGTCTCGGCAAGGCCGTCCACGACGGTATAAGGCATCTGCGGAAACAGCAGCTCTGCCGTCTGCCGCGTGCGCAGCAGCGGGCTGACAAAAAGCCGATCGACTGAAAGTCCCCGCTTTTGCAGCGCTTTGACCTGTGCGATGCCCGCCTCGCACAGCGGCTCGTCCGTGCGTCCGATGTAACGGCGGCGGAGATTTCCCTCCGTCGCGCCGTGGCGGATGAAGAAAATCTCGATCACAGCAGTCCTCCGATCCAGACGCCGATCAGGCCGCAGAGCTCGCAGAGCTGCAAAAAGAAGCCCGACGTGTCCCCTGTCACGCCGCCAAACTGTGCCAGCGCGAATCTGCGATACTTGAGCGCGGAAAGCACCGCAAACGCCGCCGCCATTCCGCCGACTGCGGGAGACATCCAAACCATCGTCGCAACTGCGGTAAGGCCGGCGAGCGCGAGCGCGGCTGTCGCCGTGCGGCGCTGGACGCCGCTTGTGAAGGCGCAGAGCATGCCGGACTTTCGCGCATTCGGCAGATTCACCGCGCACAGGCCCGACAGCGCGCGAGAGAGCACGAACAGCGGGCAAATCAGCAAAATATGTCCCGCGGCAAACACCTCGTAGGCAAATCCCGCGTAGGCGAGCAGGTACACGCCGCCGTAAATGACCGCGAACGCGCCGCAGTTGGCATCCTTCATGATCGCGAGCTTTTTCTCGCACGTCTGGTGCGACGAGAGTGCGTCCACCGTGTCGAGATAACCATCCATGTGGATGCCGCCTGTCACTAAAATCGGCAGGCACGCCGCGATTGCCGCGAACAGAACGCCGCTCATGCCCGTCGCCTGCGCAAGTACAGCCCACAGCCAGAGCGCCGCGCCGCAGAGAACACCCACCGCTGGGAAAAAGCAGATCGCGTAGCGCATATTTTTTTCGTTCCAATCAAACTGCGGAACAGGCACCGCGCTGTACGTCGACAGCGCGATCAAAAGCGATTCAAATAATCTCATCGAGGTCTCCCTTTTCGGCAAACGGCGCGCCGTCTTTCATTGCGACCGTCGCCGCGGCGCGGTCGTACAGTCTTTGATTCAGGCCGTTCAGCGCGCGGATGTAAGCCGCCGTCTCGCCGTCGTAGCCGTCGGCGCGCAGGCCTGTGATCGTCACGGCGACGAGCAGACGGCAGCGCGAGCACAGCGCTTCGATGTCCGCGTACACGCTTGCTTCATCCCCGCCGCGCTCGAACATCGCATTTGCCAGCAGATTCGACACATCCTCAAGCAGCACGACGCCGTCCCTTTCGACCGCCGCCGCGCCGACCTGATATGGGCATTCGAGCGTCGTAAATTGCAGGTCCTTTCGCTGCTCGCGGTGCTTTTCGATGCGCTGCAAATTTTCCTCCGAGCAGGGGCGCATCGTGGCGATGTAATAGCGCTCGCCTGTCGTGCGCGCGACGATGCGCTCGGCATAACGGCTCTTGCCGCTGCCGTTTGCACCGGAGATCATGATCAGCGTTCCCATGCGCGTTCCCTTCTCTCAGGGCGTGAACTGGTCGCCCCGGCGAATTTCGTCCAGATAGTCGTCGTTGATACCCGCCTCGTCAAAGGTCGCCATGTCGTTGATGACAGCGCACGCAGCGTCGAGCACCTGAAAGGCGAGCGGACAGCCGCTCCCCTCGCCCAATCGCATGCCGAGGTCAAACAGCGGGCGCAGGTCCATCACCTCCATCGCGAGGCGGTAGCCGATCTCAAACGAGGCGTGGCTCGGCACCAGGTAGCCGCGCACATTCGGGCACAGCCTGACGGCGCACAGCGCCGCCGCGGCGGAAATGAGGCCGTCGATGACCGCTGGCCGGCGTGCCGCCGCCGCGCCCAAAAATGCGCCGCACATCGCCGCGAGGTCAAAGCCGCCGACCTTGGAAAGGACGCCGACAACGTCGTCCCTGTCCGGCCGATTTACCTCAATGGCGGTGCGGATGACCGCTTTCTTTTTGCGAAAGCTCTCCTCCGTGATACCGCCGCCGCGGCCCGTCACGGCCTCGACGTCCGCTCCCAGCAGCACGGCCAGCACCGCCGAAGAGGTCGTCGTGTTGCCGATGCCCATTTCGCCGACACCGATCACGTCCGCGTCGACCGTCCTCGCGATCTCTGCGCCGGTCAGGATGGCCTGTAAGGTATGCTCCCGCGTCATCGCGGGGCCGGTGCAGATATTTTGCGTGCCGTAGGCGATCTTGCGGTTCAAAACGGCGCTCTCGTAAATATCGGCATTCACGCCGACATCGCACACGGTCAAGCCGCAGCCAAAGTGCTTTGCCAGCACCGCAGCTCCCGTCTTGCCCCGCGTCAGGTTGATGGTCTGCTGCTTCGTCACGGACTGCGGCGCGCTGGAAACGCCCTCGGCCACCACGCCGTTGTCCGCAGCGAAGACGAGCAGCTGCTTTTTATTGAGTGCATTGTGCACCCGCCCTGTGATCCCCGCAAGCTGGATGGAGATCTCTTCGAGCCGCCCGAGGCTGCCCGGCGGCTTGGCAAGCCGCGCCTGATACGATTCCGCCGCCGTCATCGCGCCGCGATCGAGCGGCAAAACTTCGCGCACGAGCGCGTCCAATTCCTTCTGCATGGCTCTCCCCTCCTTAAAATTCGACGCCGCGCCGCGCCGCGATTCCTCGGTCAAACGGGTGCTTGCGCTTGCGCATCTCCGTCACATAGTCGGCGGCGTCCAGCAAATGCTGCGACGGATCTCGCCCCGTCAGCACGACTTCAAGCGCTTTTGGTCTGCCGCGCAGAAAGTCGATCAGCGTTGCCTCTTCGATCAAGCCGTGGTTGCAGGCGGCGACCGCCTCGTCGAGCACGAACAGATCGACGCCGTCCGCGCTCTTTCGCATCACGTCTTCCAGCAGCGCGGAATAGGCCTTTTGCGCCGCCGCTTTCGTCTGCCCGTCCATCGACCTAAAAAAGCCGAAGTTCTGCTCGCAGCATGCAACCTCAACATTTTGCAGCGCGCGCAGGACGTTCAGTTCCGACGAGCTGCCGTCCTTCAAAAACTGCGCAAACAGCACGCGCTTTCCAGCGCCCGCCGCGCGGACGCTCAGTCCGACCGCCGCGGTCGTCTTGCCCTTGCCGTCGCCGCAGTACAGATGAATCAGTCCCTGCATGCTCACACCTCCTGGTTCAAAATGCGGTAGATGAGCGGCATATCGAGCCCCGCGCGCACCGCGTCTGCCAGCAGATCATACTGCCGCTCCTTGTAGGCCCTCGCGTCAAAGGTGCCGAGCGATTCAAAGGAAACGCCCTTTTTCGTGCACAGCGCTTTTAAGATCGTGTCGGCGACCTCTTGTTCATCGAAAATACCGTGGACATAGCTGCCGTAGACATTGCCCACGCTGAAGAGCGCGCCGCGCGCTTCTTCGCTGCGGCCCATGTGGATCTCGTAGCCCGCGTAGCGCTTGCCGTTCAGCTCAGAGAGCAGTCCCGCGACGCCGGAGAAGACGCCGTTTGTCTGCGTCTGCACCTTTTCGCCCTGAAATACTGTTTCGAGCGGCAGAAGGCCCATTCCGTCGATTTCCGTCACGCCCGCGGCCTCGACCTGTTCGGGGTCGGAAATGTGCCGCCCCAGCATCTGATAGCCGCCGCAGACGCCGAAAACCAGCGTGCCGCCGCTCGCAGCCTTTTGGATCGATGCCTCCAGCCCGCTCTGGCGGAGCCATTGGAGGTCGGCGATCGTACTCTTCGTACCGGGAATCACGATCATATCCGGCGCGCGCAGATCCCGCGCCCGCTCCACATAGCGGAGCGAGACATTCTCGTAGCGCTCAAACGGCGAAAAATCCGTAAAGTTCGAAATGCGCGGCAGGCGGATGACCGCAATGTCGATGAGCCGCGGCTCCTTATCCCGCCCGAAGCGTTCGCTCAAGCTATCCTCGTCGTCGATGTCGACATGGAGGTATGGCACAACGCCCGCCACGGGTACGCCGCAAAGCTCCTCAAGCGTTTTGAGCCCCGGTTCCAGAATGGCGCGGTCACCGCGGAATTTGTTGACAACAACGCCCTTGATGCGCCTTCTGTCCTCTTCACTTTGCAGCGCAACCGTGCCGTAGAGCTGGGCGAACACGCCGCCGCGGTCGATGTCGCCCACCAGCAGCACCGGCGCATCCACCATGCGGGCAAGACCCATGTTGACAATGTCGTTTTCCTGCAAATTGATTTCCGCGGGGCTGCCCGCGCCCTCGATGACGATGACGTCGTACTCGCGTGCCAAGCTCTCATAGGCCTCCATCACCGCGGGGATAAAGTCGCGCTTTCTGCGATAGTATTCCATCGCGGGCATATTGCCCTGTACGCGTCCGTTCACGATGACCTGACTGCCGACGTCCGTCGTCGGCTTCAGTAAAATCGGATTCATGCGCACATCCGGCTCGATGCCCGCGGCCTCAGCCTGCACCACCTGCGCGCGCCCCATCTCGCCGCCATCTTTCGTGATGAACGAGTTGAGCGCCATATTCTGGCTCTTGAACGGGGCAACGCGATAGCCGTCCTGCTTCAAAACGCGGCAGAGCCCCGCGGCCAGCAGACTCTTGCCCGCGTTGGACATCGTCCCCTGGATCATGATAGTTTTTGCCATGCGCTCACTCCTTTCCCACGCTTCTGATTGCCGCGATAAGCTGTTCGTTTTCCTCGTACTGCCGGACCGCGACGCGATACCAGCCGGATGTCAGGCCCTCGAAATTTGCGCAGTCGCGGATCGCAACGCCGCGCGCTCGCAGCTGTTCCGTCAAGCCCGCATCGCCACGGAATAAGATGTAATTCACCTGCGATGGGCACACCCAAAAGCCGAATTTCCTCAGTTTTTCCTCGAGCCACGGGCGCTCCGCTCGGATGATTGCGCGGTTTCTCTCTAAAAACTCCGCATCGCCCAGCGCAGCGACGCCCGCCGCCTGTGCAAGCGTCGAGACATTCCACGGCGGCACCGCCGCCGACATCTTCCGCAGCAATGCCTCGTCCGCGCTCAGGCCATATCCCAGCCGCAGCCCCGCCATGCCAAAGCTCTTCGTAAAGGCCTTGAGGATAAAAAGCTGCGGGAAGTCAGATAGGGACGGCGTCAGATCAACGCCGCCGTCCGACAGGCTCAAAAAGCACTCGTCGACAAAAAGCGCGATATTTTTCTCACGGCAGATGCGCAGAATTTCTTCCAGCAAATCGTCCGCAATGAGCCGTCCCGTCGGGTTGTTCGGGTTGCAGAGGAACAGCGCGTCAATCTTTTCGCGCGCAAGGATCGGCAAAAAGTTCTCCCCCAAGTCAAAGTTTTCCTCTTGCTTGAGCGCAAAGCGCACGACCTCGCAGCCTGTCCGCCGCAAGGCAAGCGAATACTCCGAAAACGTCGGTGCGAGCTCCATCGCGCGCTTGGGCCGCACGGCCCCGCAATAGGCATAGATCAGCTCGGACGCGCCATTGCCGCAGAGGACAAAGTTCTTCGGCACCCCCTCATATTCCGAGATCGTCTGTACGAGTGTCCGGCAGTAGGGGTCTGGGTAGCGGTAGAGCTCGGGCAGCGCGCGTTCGATCGCGTCGGTCACGCTTCTCGGCGTGCCGAGCGGGCTCACATTCGCCGAAAAGTCGAGCGCAATGCCGCCGTAGATATCTCCGCCGTGGCGGTTTTCCGTTTGATAAAGCATTCTCTTCCCTCACAGCGAAAAAATCAGCAGCCGGACCGCGCAGCCAAGCAGCAGCGCCAGAAGCGTCGTGCCGTACATCAGCCGGCAGGCGCGCGGGATATCCTCATGCTCGATCTGCCGCAGTGCGTCGCCGATGTACTCCTTTTTGTGCAGCACACCGTGGTACCACGCGTCGCCCGCGAGGCGCACATCCAAAAGGCCCGCGCAGACCGACTCCGTCTGCGCGGAGTTCGGGCTCGCGTGCTTGTAGCGGTCGCGGCGGAATATCTTCCAGCCGTTTTTCACGTCCATGCGCAGAAGTCCGCCCGCCGCGAGCATCAGCAATGCAGAGATGCGCGCAGGCAGATAGTTCGCAATATCATCCGCCTTCGCAGGCATAAGGCCGATGTCCTTATACGGCGGCTCGACGTAGCCGAGCATCGAGTCCATCGTATTCACAGCCTTGTAGAAAAAGCCCAGCGGCGCGCCGCCGATGGCAAGGTACAGCAGCGGTGCGACCACGCCGTCTGACGTGTTCTCCGCCACGGTCTCGACCGCGGCGCGCGTCACGCCCGCATCGTCGAGCGCCGCCGTGTCGCGTCCCACGATCATCGAAACGGCGCGGCGCGCGGATTCGATGCTGCCGTGCTCGAGTTCGTGATACACCTTCATGCTCTCATCCCGCAGCGACTTTGCCGCCAAGATCTGCCAGCACATGACGCTCTCGACCGCGAGGCGCAGCCACGGACTCACCCTGCCGCACAAACACAGAAGCAGCGCGGGCACCGCCGCCGCGAGAAACGAGACGATCCCCCACAGCACCGCGCCCGCCGCGCGGCGTTTTGGGGAAAATCCTCCGCAGGACGCACTCCAGCGCGCTGATCGTCTTCCCGATCAGCACGACCGGATGCGGCAGGCTGTGCGGATCGCCCAGAACGCAGTCGATGCCAAAGCCGATGAGAAGCGGCAAAACGAGGCAAATCATGGTTTCTCCTCCGACTGCATCGTGAAGATATACACGGGGTTCTGCCCCGTCATCAGGTGATACGGCCCCGCCTTTTTGCCGCGGGCGATCTGGACGGAGACGGCCTCCGCCTCGGTAAAGGCAAAATCCTTCATGCACGCCGTCAGCTCGGCGATGCTCTCAAGCGAGACGGCCGTCGCCACGATGCGGACGTGCGGATTTTTGGCAAGCAGCATCGACAGAATATCACGCAGGTTGCCCGCGCTGCCGCCAATAAAGACATGCGTCGGTGCAGGCAGATCGCGGCACGCCTCCGGCGCAGTGCCGGAAACGACCGTCAGGTTCTCCACATGGAACGCCGCTTGATTCTTTTTCAACAGCTCGACCGCGTCGTCTCTGCGCTCAACGGCGTAGACATGACCGTGCTTCGCCTGAAGCGCCATCTCGATGGCGACCGAACCCGTTCCCGCGCCGATATCATAGCAGACGGCGCGCTCGGTCAGGCGGAGCTTCGAGAGCGCGACGGCGCGCACCTCGCTCTTGGTCATCGGCACAACGCCGCCCTCGCCCGCGCCTCGCGAAAACGCCTCGTCCGGCAGTCCGTGCGTCACGATGGCATCGGGATGGTCGTTTTCGATCAGCACGGCGCTCAAGGGCGCAAAGGCCTTACTTTGCAGCTCCTCCGCCATGCCGGTGGTAATGGTCTCATCCTCGTAGCTCAGCTGTTCGCCGACGCTCACCGTCACGGTGCCGAGGCCGTTTTCCGCCAGCGTTCGGCACAGGTCGTTCACGCCATTCTCGCCGCCGACGAGCGCGAAAACGCGCGCGTGCGCGCGCACGTCTGCCGTGATGTCGTGCGCGCGGCCATGCAGGCTGACGACATGAACGTCCTCATAGGACGTTTGCAGCTTTGCACAGAGGTAGGAAAGCGAGCTCAGGCCCGGCAGCACGCTGACCTCGCAGTCAGAAAGCAGCGGCAGCAGCTTCCTCGTGCCGCTGAAAAAGCCCGTGTCGCCCGACATCACGACCGCGCTTTGCCGGTATTCGCAGTGCGCGTGAATGAAGTCCGCGATCTCCTGTGGTGCGATGGCGGCATAAGTCTTCTGCCCGCCGCGCGCGGCGGCATCCAGCATGCGTCTCGCGCCGATGAGGCAGTCCGCCTCTTCGATCGCGCGGCGCGCCTCCTGCGTCATCGCATCCCTGCTGCCCGGCCCGATACCGACGATCTTCACACTCTGCGCGAATCGGAAACCAAAGCGGCACTCCAAGCTGTCCAACACCTGCGAAAAGGACTTCCCCTCCCGCTGCTTTGGCCGTCCGATCACGAGCACATTTGCCCCGGCCTTTCGCGCCGCGGCGACCTTGGCGGCAAAGCCGCCCGCCTCGCCGCCGTCCTTCGTCACGAGCCACTTAGCCGACACGGCGCGCAGCATGGCCGTGTCCATCTCCTCGGAAAACGGCCCCTGCATCGCTAAAATGTGCGACGGCTGCACGCCCGCCTCGCGACAGAGCGCGAGCGACGCGTCCAGCGGCAGCACGCGCGCATAGGCTCTATCTGTAAAGTCTTTTACCTTGCTATACGTTTTCAGATCCTTGCTGCCGGTCGTCAGCAGGATATTTCCGTCCGTCTTCGACAGGAACAGCGCTGCTGCTTCCGCATTCAACACGCAAGTAAAGCCAGATACCTTGTCAGACTCCTCGCGCAGAAGGCGCAGATATTCTGTCCCTGTCTCCGCGCAGGCGCGCGCAGCGCTCTCGGTGATCGATGCCGCGTAGGGGTGCGTCGCGTCGATCACCAAATCAAATTTCGTGTCGGAGAGCATTTGAATGATCCCGTCCACCGGGATACGCCCCGAGCGCACCGTCACGTTGCCCCCTTCGGGCAGGAGCGTTTCACCGTATTCCGTTGCTACGCAGGCCGTGACGGAGACCGGCTGGGTGCTCAAAAGCTCCACGAGTCGGCGCGCCTCCGTCGTGCCTGCGAAAATGCAGATCTTACACATTTTTGTACCCTCGCGGCGTGATGAGCCGCCCCGCAATTTCCTTCGTTGATACGTTGCCGACGATCACCGTGCAGAACATATCGACCTCTGCCTCTCTGAGCTCCCCGAGCGTCAGGGTGCGCCAGCTTTCCCCCGCGCGGCCGATGCTGCGCGCGATGCCGCAGAGGCGGCTGTCCGGCAGGTCGCGCAGCAGGATATCACACGCACGCTTCAAATGTGCGGGCCGCGAACGGCTCGCGGGATTGTAAAGGGCGATGGTCAGGTCGGCCTTTGCCGCGTGCGTCAGGCGCTTTTCGATGGTCTCCCACGGCGTCAGGCGGTCGCTCAGGCTGATGACGGCAAAGTCGTGCGTCAGCGGCGCGCCCAAAAGCGCCGCGGCGCTGCATGCCGCCGTCAGGCCGGGGACGACCTCGATCTCAGGCGCTTCGCTCTCGCCGCGCAGCTCGTACACGAGCGCCGCCATGCCGTAAATACCGCTGTCGCCCGAGCAGACCATCGCCGCGGTCTTGCCCGCGCGCGCCAGATCAAGCGCGAGCGCGCAGCGCTTTGCCTCCTGCGTCATGGGCGTTTCATAAAACGCCTTGTCCGGATAGCGCTCCTTCACAAGGTCAACATAAACTCCGTAGCCGACGATGGCGTCGCACGATTGCAGCGCGCGGTCGGCGCGGATCGTCATATCCTCATAGCTTCCCGGGCCGATGCCCACCACGATCACTTTACCCAAAGGTAACCTCCCAATGCTCCGCCGCCACGGCGACGGTCACGCCGTCCACCGCAGTCTTTTTCACCAATAATTTCTCCGCGCCACACAGCGCCGCGCGCTCGCAGACGTTGCCGACGCCCGTCATCTCCTGCACGAAGGGGGAATCCGTAAATTCGCCCGGTACGCTGCACAATTCCTCTGCCGTGTAAAATACCGTCGGCCAGTTGTGCTTCGCGCAGGCGGCGAGCAGCCCCGCCTCCTGCTGCTTTAAGTCAATGGAATAGACGCCCTTGACCGCGCTTGGATCCAGCTGATGCGCAGAAAGCACCGCCGCAACGGCGGCCT
>ENA-OOXF01001720-OOXF01001720.1-human-gut-metagenome-genome-assembly--contig:-NODE-1720-length-13589-cov-5.688119_pt1 | contig 13589 bp, 9 predicted proteins | sample MGYA00241586_ERZ501341 | MGnify/ENA primary metagenome ERZ501341 (study PRJEB25962, sample SAMEA2042985) | human gut metagenome | biome: human gut; feature: human-associated habitat; material: faeces... | reverse complement strand
CCAGCCAGCATTGAAAATATTTTCTAATAACTTCTTCCATTCTGCACTTACCCCTTCATCCTCTCAATAGTCTCATCCACAGAAATACACTCCGCATATCTGCTCTTCCACATAAACTCGTTATAATACTGACCCTACCGCACATGTTTCGTTTTCACTACTGTACTACTCCGGTATCCGTTTTGGAGAATTCCTCACCAAAGGATAAAACAAGCCCACAGCAAGTCCACGAAGATGACTTAAGCCCATGCGTCGGCTTCAACCGACGCACGTAAAAAGGCTCAACCCCTTGTAAACAAAGGGCTGAACCAATAAAGTCATTTAATACTCAAACAGTATTTAATTACTCGATGATAGTAGCAACACTACTATGATAACTGCATTTGTAATAATTATATATAACTACTTATTCTGTTCCTCTAACAGCTTCTTTAGTCTGGCTATTTCCGCATCCTTTTCTTCTAACTGTGAGTCTTTCTTTTCTAGCTGTGTGTCTTTCACTTCCAACTGCGTCCTATTTTTTTCTAACTGCGCCTTATTTTCTTCTGCCTGCGCCTTTAACTCATCAATCTCATCCTTCATCCTGTCAACCATCAGCTCTGCTGTATTCCTGTCTAATATCCTCAACGCCTCAGAAAACATACTGAGCACCTCCTTTGGTCTCTCCAAATACTCATTAATATCAAGGCGTACTGATTCCAAGTCAGGAAATATCTCTATCAACTGCTCTATCTCCTCCGGTGTCTCGGCTACGAATAATGACAGGAACTTCAGACGGTCAAACTTCATCTTCTCAGTCACCTGCTTTTCACTATACTGTGTTCTGTCATAGTCGTATTCCGTCACCTCGGTACGCCCTTTCCTGATATCAGAATATCTGTATTTCTTAAATGTGTCAAGGCTTACCAGCACATAATCCTGCAAAAGATTTATCTTAATTCCAGTATTAAACTTTGTTTTTCCGACATGAAAATATAATGCCTCATCAACCTCGCTGATAAGGCTGCTGCTACTGTTCTCAAACAGAATAATAGTATGAACTGGTCGCATATCCTTATATGAAGGTTTTGACGTACCATTCATATACCCCCTAAGCCCACCAGCATCTCCTATCTCACGGTTTCCAGTAATCATCTTATACTGGCGCAGCACAAGGTCTGCCGAGTAACATGATATTCTCTCTGCCTGAAAATCATAAGAAATCTTCTGAATCTCAATGTTTGCAATGCTTCCATCAGACATCATCACAACCATATCCATAATAATCATCACGCCAAGGAACTGTGAATCCTCATTCGGAAACACTTCAAGAACCGTAACCTTCTGCCCCAGCAGACAACTTACCAATTCGGAAAGCCTGTCCCTTCTCTCAACCGGATTAAATATCTTCTTAAAGAACGGATCATACAACAGCGGCAGTGATTTCCTTCCCTTTAGAAAATCCTCATACCTCCCAATCCATTCTGCATTATTCTTAAGATATTCATATGCACTTAAGCATAATGAGTCCCCATTAATCTGACGCATGGCCGCGTCATAATAATTTTTCTTCTCTTTATCCTCCATAAAATATACGACACCAGTGTTTCTTCCTCCTCTGAATTAATAAACATGCATATTTATATATGCATAGTATCATAGATATATTGTATTGTAAATATACTCGTCGTATTCTGTCGGTTTTCTGTCGTTATTGGTTTCTTTCGTCATATTTGACATCTGCACTATCAGCACTATTGCCCTTCCATGGTCTGGAGCTTTCAAAACCTACCAACTCAACAAATTCTGTGATATGAACTTTTAGTAGGCTTCGACTCCAGCTCATATTACCTACATTAAAAAATGCAGCTATCACTCCAAATGTGCTCTTGACAAGTACAAAAACTAACGAAAATTAACATAGCGCAAGCAAAGAACCGGACCATAAGCAAATCCCATCATAGACTTGACTTATGGCCCGGTTCTCTGGCTTGTTTATAGTTTTATTATGATTGTAAGCATATCATTTATCTGATGTCTTTAATTCTGCGTCTTGATACAACTGCTGCACCTGCTGCCATGGCAAGTAATGTAGCTAATGAATATACTGCCATGTTGTCTGCATCGCCAGTCTTAACATCTGATACAGATGTATCTGCTGAACCTGCGTCTGATGTACCAGCACCATTTGTATCACCTGTTCCTTCTGTGCCTACCTCAACCTTTACTAATGCATTGATTGCTGCTGTAAGATGCTCTGTTGCCTCATCAACATCTGCCTGATATTCTGCAACTGCAAGTGCATCGACTGCTTCCTCATACTCGAGTTTCATAGCTGCCCAGGATTCTGCTGTGTAATCAGCTTCATTAAGTGCATCTGCTGCTGCAATAGCTGCTGAAAGCTTAGATGTATCACTTACAGGTGCTTTAACCTTAACGATATTAGCATCAGTTGCTTCAAAATCAATTGTAGTATCAGTATATCCTAATGCATATACAGTAAGTGACCAGTAACCTGTTCCATCATATCCTGCTGGTAACTGGCAGCGTGCTGAATCTGTAAGTCCAAGCTGGATTCCCATTGATTTGTGCATCCAGTTGTCTGCTGCGAATTTAGTACCATATGTAGCAACTACATTTGTTCTTGTTGCATCATTTCCATAGTATGTCCACTTAACAGCCTGCATCATAGCACCCAATGCACCATAACCATCACCATTAATATCAACTCTTAAGAATTCACCGTATGAACCTGTAGCATCTTTTACTGTAGATGTAATGTTAGCAGCTACGCTGATATCCTGCTCTGCAAATGATTTGCCATTGCCAGTCTTTCTTGCAGAGAATGAATATGTTCCATCTGCATTCTTAACTGCTGTCTTAAGTCCGTTAGTATCTGCATTAACTGCAGCTGTATACTCATATGAGCTAAGCTTGTTCTCACCAAATCCACCGTATAACTTTTCTCCATTCTTGACAACTCTGTAATGCTGCTCAAAATCAGCAAGATCAGATGTCTTAACCTTAACCGGAACATACTTAATACCAGTTACTTCATATGATACTAACTTTGTTGTTGTACCATCAGCATTAGTAATTGTGCCTCTGCTGTATGAAAGCTGTGTACCATCTGTAAGTATCATCTGCTTTCCATCACTACTCCAGCCGGCAAGCTCATACTTCTTACCATCTTCTGTATCAATTGTTGCCATACACTGGTAGCTTCCTCTGTGAAGACCATGATTGGTTGTAGCTCTTGTTACTGTATCAAAAGCGCCCTTATCATACTCACCATGTGTATCCTTCTCATTAGATGTTGTTACATCTCCTGCGTTATATACGCCCTCGTTAGCCCAGTATTCCTGCCATGTAAGTCCAGCATATACATATGAATACTCATCATCTGCTGCATGTGTATCAGACACAAGAGCAGGGAGTGCTGTAACAGCAAGAACAGTAGCGGCTGCAACAGCAGCAATCTTAGTAAAAATGTTCTTCCTCATAAATCCTCCTTGTTTTGCGAAGCAAAATCCGAACCCATTGGTGAGGAGAGGAATTTTGCCTCCTTATAATTTTTTCTATTACAAATCTGCTCTACTTCTTAGCCGATTTATAAGCATAGTAAAATGCCTTCTTTATGGCATTGCTCGATTTAGTAGCACCAGATACACTGTCAACGCCTGATGTACTCTGATTTGCAAGAAGCTGTGCAGGAACCTTTGCATTTGCCATATTAAAATACTGCACATCCTGCGCACCCGCTTCTGATTCAGCAGTAACCGATGTAATCGTATCTCCTGATATGACTATTATAACCGTTACATTGTAGTTATAAGTCTCACACACAGCAGAACCTGTATAAGTTCCATCTGCTTTAAATGTTGTATTAGCTGGTGCGTCACTGCCTGAACCACCGCTCAGCTCTCCACTATTGTCAGAACCATTATCTGGCTGAGCTGACTGATTACCACTGTCAGAACTATTACCTGATGAATTACCAGAAGCATTATCCAAACCGGAATTATTGCTATTTCCCGACACTTCATTTCCTGCACCGCCAGTCTGTGAGTCTGACTGTCCATCTGATGAAGCTGATTCTTCCAGACTCTCTTGTGTTGTTCCTTCGGCATCTGTCTTAGCCGTACTGCTCTCAATCTCTTTGACCATTGCTGCAACTGTCTCTTCGTTAAAGAAATCGTTCCATTCCTCATTGTCTTCCGATGCCGACACTGTCTTTCTTCCTGCAAAGCATAAAAATGTCATAACTACACATAAAACCAATGCAAGTCCATACAGAACAGCGTCTGTTGTCTTTTGGTATGTCTTTCCGGCTCTTGCTGCCTTTACTGATACAGCCTTTGCTATTCTCATAGCTGCATAGCCTAAGAAAACTATGCTGTAGATAACTACATTTGCAATATACATGCCAAGTCCAAGTCTCGCATAAGGTATGTTAATGAGCATAATGTGAACATACATAAGACCATAAAACACATATGCTGTGCGCTGTAACTGTTTCCACTTCTTAGCCTTCATCTTCTTTCTTACAGCCTGAAATGAAGTTACTGTAAGCACAATCATTATTATGATAAGCACAAGGCTTATTATTGCTGCTGTAAACTGTGTTGCTGATAATGCCTCCGGCTTAATAAAAAGCATTTTAAAATATGTTATTCCATATGTGAAATTATGACACAGGACAAGTATTGCCGCTGTAATTGACAATTCACCTCTTATCTTCATAAGCGGTGCAATCAGCTTGCTACCCTTAGGAAGTGCACCTGCATACATTACTGCAACGAACATTGCCGTTCCAAGAGAGCCTTTTGCAAATATTCCTAATATATTGTTCTTTACAAACAAAGGCATTGACAGAAACTCAAGCAGGAATACTGCAATAGAGATTACTGCCACACCTATATAAAATATATTGGCATATTTCTTAAGTGAATCCTTGAGAAAATATATAAATAAAGCTACGATTATAAGTGATATTATTAATAACATGTCTGCTCCTTCGGGTCTTTATATCCAAGGTTAGTTTCCATAAACAAAAGTAATTTCTTCTATCTTTAATTAGTTTTTTCTAACTGTTCTATAGAATATATTTTAGCCCCTGCATTTGTCAATACAGACTGTTAATAATAATTCTCATTAAGGCTGTATGGTAATTATTTCCGTGTTCATATTTGTTGAAAAACTGTCAGCTATTCCCTCTGACACATATACTCTGCTTCCATCATAAAGTATCATCTCAAAATCAAGCGAGCCGCTTCTATACAGCTCTTTCGCACCATCAAGCCCCATTACAAAAAGCGCAGTTGATAATGCATCTGCTGTTGTTCCGTCAGAGCATACAATTGTAACCGAAGTCAGGTCGCTCTCTGATGGATAACCTGTCTGTGGGTCTATAATATGATGGTATACCTGTCCGTCCTGCTCAAAATATCTCTCATATCCACCTGATGTTATGACAGCCTTATCAGCAGTGCTTAATACGCCAAGATAACTGCTTTCACTGTCAGGATTCTGTATGGCAACCCTCCAGTCCGAGCCATCAGTCTTAGTTCCTAGCACCTGCACATTGCCTCCAAGATTAATGATTGCTTGCTCTATGCCGCAGTCCTTCATAATCTGAATCACCCTTGAAGAAGTATAACCTTTGGCAATTCCACCAAGGTCAATGCTTGCACCATCTGACAATGTCACCTGCTGCCCGTTAACCTCCACATTTGTATAAGAAACATGCTTAAGTACCTCTGCAATCTCGCTGCTTTCAGGCACTCTATAATTCTTGGTGGTAAATCCCCACAGTTCCATAACCGGGTATATCGTAATATCGAAAGCACCTTTAGTTTCTTTAGATACCTGCATTGCCCTGTTCATTATAAATGCGGTTTCTTCCGATACTTCACCGCTTCCATTTTCATTTATCTTAGTAACATCACTGTCCTCATTTCCTACCGAAAACATTGCATCAAGCCGGTTAATCTCCTGAACTGCTTTACTTACTGCTTCCTCTGAATTGCTGCCATATGCAGTAAGCGACATATATGTATCCATTGCAAATATTTCCTGTGTACTCTGGGCTGTATCGTCCTTCTCTGGCTTGTTGCCACCACATGCCGTCAAAACAGCCGCTGCAAGAATTGCTGTAATTCCTGCCAATATATATTTTCTGATATTATATTTCATGCTTTTAAGTTTTATCCTCCATCTTATACTGGTTAGTTCCATAAAACTTTATAGCATAATAATCAAAATGTCAATCACATACGGTCACACATTCACCACGCAAAAACACCCGCAATATAATTGCGGGTGCTCCTGTAAAGAAAATTTTTATGAAATTAGATATCTTTTCTTCTTCTCATGTATACTGCTACCATTCCAAGCAATGCACAAAGGCTTGCTGTAGTTAATGCGGCATACATTCCTGCATGGCTCATATCGCCTGTCTTAACTGTTGTATCTGCTCCTGTTGAAGTTCCTGTTGAATCATCTGGTTTCTCTGCCGGATTCTCGTTATCTGATGGATTTCCTTCAACATATTCAGGGTTCTGGTTGTTCTCACCTTCCCATGTAATATCTAAATTATGAAGCATTGTTGTATTCTGCCATCCACCAGTTCCTGTTGTTCCTGTATGCTGTATTGCAACACCGCCAAAGCTGTTAGCTGCGATATCTGCTGTAAGGTCAACTACATGAGGATATCCCTTAGCTGCCTGATCTGCGAGCTGTTCTGTTGGTGTCTCAACATGAGCAGTGAGCTTATTACCTTCAGTCTTTAAACTAATTGTACATCCTGTTACATAGCAGCTTGCAATTACTTCATCAGAGATTTCTGTTACTGCTCCATTGTCATATTTTACAAGTACAAATGTTACAGCATTAGATGACGCTTTAGTTCTTATTATTCTTAATCCGTATCCTGTAAGTGTAGATGTATCGAACTTAAGAAGTACATCCATATACTGTCCTGCACTACCAAATCCCTGACCTGCTGTCTTAGCCGGATCAACTACAAGCTTAAGTGACATATCACCATATGTTCCTTCTACTGGTGTATACATAAGTCTTGAACCCTGTGTTCCCTGATATAATCCTGCTCCTACACAGCCATTACCTGTTACTCCGTATACCCATGGCTCTTCTGTATCTGCTCCCTGCCATTTTCCAAAGCTTTCTGTATCTGCCGGACGGTTATAATCTACTGTCCAGAAGCCAGCTTTGATTTCTGACTGCTTTGTATTAGGGAAGTTAGAGAAATCTGTAGAAAGGTTCTTGCTTCTTACATCTTTCACTCCGATTGCCTTGTCATATACTGTATTTACTGGTGTTCCATAATCACTTCTGATGTTCTTAGATTCTACCTTAGCCATGATGTAATATCCAACATCACCTGCTGTTAACTTATATGTATATTCTGGTGAATCGTTTCTTGTTACTGCTACAAGTACCTTATTGCTTCCCTCTGCGTCTGTACATCTGTACCATGAGATTGCAGACATGTCTTCTCTGCTTCCTAAATCAAGTGAGTAATCTACTTTAAGACTACCCTGTCCGTCATTAGTAATAACTGGTGTCTTGATATACTCTGGTGCATCAAGTTTGCTTGGCTTTACAGTAATTCCAACTGCTGCTTCAAGACCTGACTCTGTAGATGCATTTATAATGACCTTCTTAGCTGCATCATCATTATTAGTACCTTCTACTTTGCATGTTCCGTCACCATTATCTGTTAACTTCACATATGCCTTATCTTCGTCTGATACGCTGTATGTTATCTTCTGTGTTGTATCATTAGTTCCATAGAAGTAGTTAACTGTTCCTCCAACTGAAGCTGTTTCTTTTCCAGATTCAATCTCTGAAACATCTGATTTTATTGTAAGCTGTGTTGCAACTGCTTCCTGCCCTGCTGCAGCTATTACATCTTTAACTCCTAATGGATCCCAGTCGTCAGTGCCCTTTAAAAGATTATATGTATTGTAATATGTTTTGCCACCTGATACTACCTTGTAGGCATTAAGCACTGATTTTCCTGTCATATCAACGGTTTCTTTAGCACCTTCTCCGCCGATTGTGATATTCTTTCCATTATGTATGATGTTACTCTGGTAACATTTTAATGAATCAGATGGGAATTTTGTCCATCCCATTGTTATAGGCACACTTAAATTACTGTTATATACACAGTCTACTGCAGTTATTGTACCGCCTTCCTTAGTAAAGAACTGTGTTGGTTCTGCCTCTACATTTAATATCTTACAATTAAATGTGCAGCCTAAGAATGTTGAACCAGTATTATAAGATGAATATAATGGTCTGTTTCCATAGAAATCAAAATCACATCCTACATATACAGCATTTCCATTAAGAGCATCATCAGTACTTTCAAAATGACAATTATTGTAAAGATTTCTTGAAGCACCACTGATTGGGACAAGGTTAAGTCTGCTTATGAAGTTGCAATTATCTGCAAACATTTTGTCACCAGACATATCAGCAAGCTGTGCCTGAGTGATTGTATCTGTTCTCTTTGCCTGATTAAGTTCACTCATAAGTGGATAATCAAGGTCAACACTACAATAATTACCTATTGTTATATTCTTAACTGTGAGTGCGCCACTGCAGTTGAATCTGAACATTGTATAGTTACCGTTAGAAGCATGTGACTGTCCTCTGTTTCCAGCTAATACAACATTATCAGGATTTCCTGTAAGACCTTTGATAGTAAGATAATCTGAATTAACAACCATTCCATAAGGTACTGAATATCCTTCTGTCTTCTGTACTGTATCTGTTGCTGCCGGATCATCTATCCAGTATACATATGGTGCAACATATACTGTCATTGGATTGTCTGCTGTTCCATTCTTTAATGCGTCTGCTGACAATGCCTTAGTAATGTCGTTATATACATATGGGTACTGGGCAGCAAGCTCGTCTGATAACGAACCATCAACATATATGGCTGTCTCCGACAACTGGATTGTCTCGCCCTGATACTTAATGTAAGTTCCACCGAATTCAACCGGATCAGAACTGTCGATTGGTGTGTAACCTTCTAATGTTTTGTTGATGTCTTTTACTGCTGAATATCTCATAGCTGTTACTCCTGTTTCCTGTGCAAATGCATAGTATCCCTGTAATGGAACTAAGTTACCTGTAACAAGTACGCCGGTCATAACACTGACGGCAACAGAAGCAATAATTTTGTTTCTTCGTATCATATTATTCCTCCTTATATTAAATTGTTTCTGCTTCTTAAGATGCTTTCATTATATTCACATTGTATTTTTATATATACAAAAAAACAGCACGAAATCTTTCAAAATCAAAAAAATATGTAAAAAATCAGTAACATTTTCTCTATAAACGACCTATAATCAACATGTGATTTTGCTTCGTAAGATATTATTTATATACCTAGGAGACGGCAATGTACCATTTTATTAATGACAATTTCAACACGGATATTGCTACTGTGCCTCCATCTTATAAGATGAAACATTTTCATGAACATAACAGATGGGAGCTGATGTTTATATATTCTGGTTCCTGCACACTTTATGTAGGTGATGAAATATATATGTTAAATCCGGGCGGACTTGCTCTTATTTCACCAGATACAGCCCATATGACTACTTACCTTGCAGGAAGTGACCATACAAGATATGTGCTATATTTTAATAATGATGAATTAAAGTGGATTGCTGATGATTCTTCTCTGGATATAGAAAGCATTTTTCATAAACATCCTGTTATCCATATACCAGAAAGACGACTTGATTATATATCATCAATTATCCAGAAGATTTCTTATGAACACAATGGTGTAGATAGTCTGTCTTTATCTTTCATACATTCTTATTTTCATGAACTTATACTTTTTATTCTGCGTTGTCAGATGTACGAAGATAATGTTATTACGAAAATGGATACAGGTAATGAACTTATCCAGAAGGTTATTGAATATATTATCGAGAATTATCATAATGACGTAACTATGGCTGCTACTGCCGAACTCTTTAATATGAGTGAATCGAGCCTTTCCAAGAAATTTAAGGCTTTTACAGGCTTCAGGTTCAGAGAGTATCTTATTAATGTAAGAACGCACGCAGCAGCAGACCTTTTAGTCAACACCAGCCTCTCTATTACTGAGATTGCTGACAAATGCGGTTTCGCCGACAGTAATACTATGGGCGGCACATTTAAAAAAATCATGGGCGAAGCGCCCGGAAGCTACAGAAAGAGCCACTAATTATTTTTTTATTTTAAAATGGAGGTTATTATGGCAGATTTTATTTTACTTGATGAAGATTTCTCTGATTTTCCTATTGGTGAATTTCCTTATGATAAGAATCATTCGGCAATGGGTGAGTATCATTTTATCCATTATCCCGGATATTATGGTAAATGGTATGACCCGGTATGCAACCACGTTTATAACGGTCAGGGGGCTTCCTGGATTATTTCTGAATATAATGGAAAACATTTTATGGAGCAGATGCGTATCCGCAATGACAAGCCACACCGCACATTTCCTATGCTCACAAGCGGTGACAGATTCTGGCGCGATTATACTATAACTGCAAGTGTGCGTATGTTTACTACCAAATGGGGCAATGCCGGCATTGGTTTTTGTTGTCAGAACTCTGCTAATCTTCTTGTCCTTGTTTTTGAAGAGCATGAGTTAAGACTTGAGTATCGTCATAAGGAGGAGGTTACTGTACTCGATTCTGTACCTTTTGATTACAACTGTGATGATACTTATGTACTTAAGGCTGAGATTAAAGGCAGCCATGTTATATGCAGTGTTGATGATAAGGTTTATTTTGACCTTGACACTGAATATGCAAGGCAGGGTGGCAAGGTTGCCATTACTGCAACTATCCCAACACAGTTTGGTTTTGTAAATGTTACTACTTCTGAAAGTACTGCTGCTTCTATTGATGCTGCAAGAAATGCTTATAAAGCTGAATGTGAAGATGCACAGGCACATTATCCTAAGATGAAGCTTCTTAAGAAAATTGACCTCAAAGGCTGCGGCACCGGAAGACAGCTTCGTTTCGGTCATCTTCTTGGCAATGGCGAGTATCAGATGGTTATGGCTCAGTGCCAGAAAAGAGTAAGCCGTGATGCTTATGGAACAATCAGCTGTCTCACCGCATTTGACCTTGATGGCAATATATTATGGCAGCATGGTGAACCTACTGATAATCACGACATTGGAACTATATCAGCAGATATGCCTATGCAGATATATGATATTGACGGTGATGGCTTTGATGAGGTTATTACAGCCAAGAATTTTGAAGTGCTGATTCTTGATGGCAGAACAGGTGAAGTGAAGAAACGTGCCAAAACACCTTTCTCTACACCAGAAGAGGACGGAACTATTATCGGTGTTCCTGATAAAATCTACGCATTTGACAGAATTAATCCTGATGGTATGCGTATATGTAATTTCCGTGGTCTTGACAAGCCACGCGATATTCTCATTAAGGACCGTTATTGCAGAGTATATGCACTTAACGATGACCTTGAGGTTATGTGGCATTTCCAGAGTGATAAGAATACCGGACATTTTCCTTTTGCAATTGATATTAACGGAGATGGACATGATGAACTTTTAGTTGGTTATAACATGCTTGACTGCCACGGTAATAAAATGTGGACTATGCCTGTTAATGAAGACCATATTGATGAGATTGTTCCAGGCAGATTCGAATCAGGACCACACAAAGGTACTAAATTCTTTGCCTGTGTTGCAGGAAAGGAAGGCTTCCTGATATCTGATTTTAACGGAAAGCTTCTTAAGAAGGATGGCATAGGCCATGCCCAGCGTGTCAGTCTTGCTAATTATCTTCCTAACCGCCCGGGCTATGAAATGGTTGTTGTTAATTTCTGGGGACACCAGGGAATTATATATTTCTATGACAGCGAGGGTAATCAGTTATGGGAAATGGAGAACGAGCTTAATGGTAATCTCTTAACTCCTGTAAACTGGACTGGTGACGGTCAGGACTTCATCCTTCTTAATGCTGATATAGAGCGCGGCGGAATGATTGATGGCAATGGTATCCAGGTTGTTAAATTCCCTGATGATGGTCATCCTACCATGTGTGCTGAAGCTGTAAACCTCTACGGCGATGCCCGTGATGAGATTGTCACATGGGATTATGACTCAATGTACATATATACACAGGATGATGCACCTAAGGATGATGTATATGCACCTTTCAAGTATCCTGATTATAATGCTTCTAATTACCGCGGTGAATACTCTTACCGTGAGAAGTGGTGGTAAAATTAAGACTATAAATGACTAACAGGGTTGCAGAGTATATAACACTCTGCAACCCTGCTGTATAATAAGTCCATCAACATTTAATGAGTTTTTTCTCCAGACAGTAATGATACACTCCGTCTTCTTCAACAGATTTACATATGACATCTGCTCTTGCTTTGACTTCATCAATGGCATTCCCCATGGCCACTCCTGTACCAACAGCTTCTAGCATTTCAATATCATTTCTACCATCACCAAAAGCAATCGCCTCATCTTTCGATAATCCATAATAATTAAGCACTGCATTTACAGCATTTCCCTTACCACAATTCAATGGAATTATATCTGCTGCTTTATCCCACCATGCAGTTATCTGAGTATTTTCAGTTCCTTGCAGTATCTGGGCATATTCTTCTTTTCTGCACGCACACATAATCTGATAAATATCTTCTTTACATAACTCATCAAAATTATCTGCAATTGTCAATGTTACATTTCCAAATTTAAAATACTCTTCCAGATGCTCATCTGTGCCATTAGTAACAATAAAATGCTCATTGCTGATTGCAGCTGCTCTGTTCATTTTATTAAGATTTTGAATTATTTGATGTTTATCATTATTATTCAGGGGATTTCTGAAAATAATCTTTTCTCCAGCCATTACATATGAACCATTAAATGTAAGCAGCACATCAAATGTAATATCTTTGAATTTAGGGATTGAAAGATAGCCTCTGCCAGTTGCCATACAAAGCAATATCCCATTCTGGTGAAGAGAATTTAACGCTTTAACTGTTTTATCTGTCGGTTCTTTACATCCCATTTTCAACAATGTTCCATCTATATCGAAAAATGCTATTTTAATCATATATGGCTCTCCAATCATATCTGCCAACTTTATCAAAAAAAGTTGTTATTGTACTTTTCTATTCTTCTCTGGATACAACCTTTATAATTCTATCACTCTTTGTGATTACAGTTGTCATATAAACATCTATCCAAAATAATATTTTTCATTAGATTATAATAATACCACAGTTCACAAACTAAAAAACACCCCGGAACCGAAATTCCGAGGTGTAATATACTTTTCTTAAACGCCATAAGACGCTTTGGATTGTAAAGATTATCTCTTAGAGAACTAAAACTAACGTTTTGAGAGCGTGAAAAGCCCATAAAATTAGGATTTGTATCTGGTAGTGTTACAAATCTGTTGTATGCGTAGCACTACCCACAGATTTCCAGAACTGCTCATTACTTTATTGAAGAAAGAATATTATTCCATCTCAATGCCAATGTTATTAAATGTGTCGAC
>ENA-OOXF01001709-OOXF01001709.1-human-gut-metagenome-genome-assembly--contig:-NODE-1709-length-13635-cov-2.581738_pt1 | contig 13635 bp, 10 predicted proteins | sample MGYA00241586_ERZ501341 | MGnify/ENA primary metagenome ERZ501341 (study PRJEB25962, sample SAMEA2042985) | human gut metagenome | biome: human gut; feature: human-associated habitat; material: faeces... | reverse complement strand
AGAATGAAGCCATGAAAGGTACGGTTTTGTATGCGTTTATCGAAGGACAGGTTGCGGATGAAAACAATACCTACGTCGGCAGAACCTACCGGGATGCGCCAAATGTAGACGGATATATTTTTATCAATACAGACGAAGAACTTTTAACCGGAGATATTGTGAAGGTGGAAGTTACCGGTGCATATGAATATGACCTGATCGCTACGATTGTAAAATAGGAGGAACAATTATGAATTTACCAAATAAATTAACAACTTTCCGTGTGATTCTTATTCCGTTTTTTGTATTTTTCCTGTTAGCTCCATACTTTGAAGGGTATGGAAATTACATTGCGCTTGTTATTTTTATTGTCGCAAGCCTGACGGATTTTCTGGATGGAAAAATTGCAAGAAAGTACAATCTTGTAACAAATTTCGGAAAGTTTATGGATCCACTTGCAGATAAAATGCTTGTTTCTTCTGCGTTTATCTGTCTTGTAGCACAGAATAAGATCGCTGCATGGATTGTTATTGTTATTATTGCAAGAGAGTTTGTTATTAGTGGATTCCGTTTAGTAGCCAGCGATAGCGGTGTTGTTATTGCAGCAAGTTATTGGGGCAAGTTCAAAACAAATTTCCAGATGTTTGCAATTATTTTACTGATGCTTAATCTCGGAGAAAACTTCCCTGCATATGCTGGAGGAATACATATCGCTGAGCAGATTCTTATATATATTGCATTAATTCTTACGATTGTTTCTTTAGTAGATTATCTTGCAAAGAACATTGATGTGTTAAAAGAGGGAGGCAATGAAAAATAATGAGTTCCGATCGGATTATGGCAGAAGAACCAATTGAAAAGAAAATTACACGGATTTTGATTCACAGGAAGATGACAGTAACTGCTGCCGAATCCTGCACAGGCGGTCTTGTAGCAGGCACGCTTGTAAATGCCGACGGAATTTCAGAAGTTTTTAAGGAAAGTTATGTTACTTACTCTAATGAAGCTAAGCATAAGCTGCTTGGTGTAAAAAAGGAGACTCTTGAGAAATATGGTGCTGTCTCAAGACAGACAGCGGCAGAGATGGCTGAAGGTGCAGTAAGAGCAGCGGGAGCGGATGCCTCTGTTGTTACAACAGGAGTTGCAGGTCCAGGAGGGGGAACAGAAGAAAAACCGGTAGGGCTGGTTTATATTGGATGTTGTGTAAAGGGACGTACGATAGTGAAGCGCTGTTTTTACGGCGGGAATCGTCAGGGGGTTCGTCACAGCGCAGTAAAAGAAGCGTTGGAGATTCTATATTGCCAGCTTCTCGCAGATAAGTATTAGAGTATTTTTTTATACATTTTAAAGCATGTTTAAAAAATCAAAAGAGAGAAAACGTATAAGATGTATTTTACTGTCAGATAAGGATACATTTTGTACGTTTTTTTGTTTATGGACTTGATTTTTTGCGCTATATGATATAGTCTATATAACACAGAAGATATCTTAAAAGAATGGGATGATAAATATGAGAATAAAACTTGATTTTAACAGCCCGGAGGCAATCTACATACAGCTTCGCAATCAGATTGTCATGCAGATCGCGCAGGAACAGCTCCATGAGGGGGATTCCCTTCCTTCTGTGCGTGGCTTAGCAGGAGAACTTGGTGTGAATATGCATACGGTGAATAAGGCATACGCCATGCTGCGCCAAGAAGGCTATCTGAAGCTTGATCGAAGAAAGGGAGCAGTCATTTCTGTACAGATTAGTGACAAATCAGAAGAGATGATGAAGGTGAATGGATACATGCAGATGATTGTAGCACAGGCAATCTGCAAAGAGATTACAAAAGATGAGATGAAACAGTTAGTAGAGGAAATGTATGACACATTTCTTATGATAGAAGAGGAAGAATAGAAAGCGAGGATAGGAATGAGAACAGAATATAATAACTATGCTTCCCAGGCATTGGAGAAAGCAGCGCAAGATGCAGCTTCATGCCACCAGAAATATATAGGAACCGAACATCTTATTCTGGGACTTTTAGCACAGCCAGATTCTCTTTCTGGACGAGTACTTTATGAGAATGGTCTTAACTATGAGAATTTTTTAGAGGCAGTATTGGGAGAATCAGCAGCATTAGGAGATAATGCGAATCAGACGTTTCTCGGATACAGTCCTAAAGCAGAACATGTTCTTTTGACAAGCGAAGAAGAAGCAATTCGCATGCATGCACAGCAGATAGGGACAGAACATATTTTACTTGCGATCATCAAAGAAAAAGATTGTATTGCGCTTCGTTTGATGAAAGGCATGAATATTAATCTAAAGAAAATTTATGTAGATGTTTTAGTTGCGACAGGGGTAGATTCAACGAGAGCACAGAAAGAATTCCAGTCACTTACTGCACCAAAGAAGGCGAAAAAAAAGAATTCTATGGTCGCAGCATATTGTGTGGATCTGACAGAGAGGGTAAAAGAAGGGAAGTTAGATCCGATTGTTGGAAGAAGCCAGGAAATTGAGCGAATGATTCAGATTTTAAGCCGCCGTACAAAGAATAGTCCCTGTCTTGTCGGTGAGCCGGGAGTCGGAAAAACAGCAATCGTAGAGGGGCTTGCACAGTGGATCGTGCGTGGAGAAGTGCCAGAAATGCTTTGGGACAAAAAGGTAATGACATTAGATCTTCCAGGAATGATTGCAGGTTCTAAATACAGAGGAGAATTTGAGGAGAGAATTAAAAAACTCCTTCAAGAAGTGATTTCCAGAGGGGATATTCTTTTATTTGTTGACGAGATTCACACGATGATTGGAGCAGGAGGAGCAGAAGGCGCGATTGATGCTTCTAATATTATGAAGCCATTTCTTGCCAGAGGAGAGATTCAGTTAATCGGTGCGACAACTCGTGAGGAATATCGAAAATATATTGAAAAAGATGCCGCTTTTGAAAGACGTTTTCAGCCAGTTGCCGTAGAAGAGCCAACGAAGGAAGAGGCAGTTGCAATTCTTAATGGCTTAAAGGAAAAGTACGAACAGCATCATCATGTTCATTATACTGCCGGAGCAATTCAGGCAGCCGTAGAATTATCAGAACGATATATCAGTGACCGTTTTCTTCCAGATAAAGCGATTGATGTTATGGATGAGGCTGCTTCTAAAAAGAGAGTCGGCTTATACACAATGTCTGATGAAATGCGGGCATTAGAAGAACAGTTTGATAAATATGGAAAGCGAAAAGAAGAGGCACTTGCGGAGGGCAATCTGCGCAAGGCCAAAATGAATAATACAAAGCAGAAAACAGTACTGGAAAAACTCGAAGAACAAAGAAAAGTCTGGGAGCAGAAAAAAGCAGTCAGCCGTGTTAATGTTACAGAGAATGATGTAGCAGAGGTTGTTTCTTCCTGGACAAAGATTCCGGTAACTCGTATCAGCCAGAGCGAATCACAGCGTCTGCTTGGTCTTGAGGATACGTTAAAGAAAAGAGTAATCGGGCAGGATGAGGCAGTAAAGATGGTTGCAAAAGCAATCAAACGTGGCCGTGTTGGGTTAAAAGATCCGAAAAGGCCAATTGGTTCTTTTATGTTCTTAGGACCAACTGGTGTAGGAAAGACCGAACTTTCCAAAGCACTTGCTGAGGCATTATTTGGCGATGAAAATGCGATGATCCGTGTTGATATGTCCGAGTATATGGAAAAACATAGCGTATCCAAACTCATTGGTTCTCCTCCAGGATATGTGGGATATGAAGAAGGTGGACAGCTTTCCGAGCAGGTACGCCGCCATCCATATAGCGTTATTTTATTTGACGAGATTGAAAAAGCACATGGCGATGTATTTAACATTTTACTTCAGGTACTTGATGATGGACAGATTACCGATTCGAATGGAAGAAAGGCAGACTTCAAAAATACTGTTATCATTATGACTTCCAATGCCGGAGCACAGCGAATCATGGCACCGAAGAATCTTGGTTTTATTACAGAAAGAAGTGCAAAGGAAGATCATGAGCGTATGAAGTCCCATGTAATGGAAGAAGTGAAGCAGATCTTTAAACCAGAATTTATCAACCGTGTGGATGGTATCATGGTATTCCATACATTAGAAAAACCAGAACAGAGGAAGATTGTAGAATTGCTGTTAAAAGAACTTTCTGACAGACTTTCAAAAAATCCAGGCTTCACTTTGGAATTCTCTGATAAAGTAGCAGACTATGTCCTTGAAAAAGGATATGATCCACAGTATGGAGCAAGACCGCTTCGTCGTGCTATCCAGAATGAATTGGAAGATTTTCTGGCAGATGAATACCTCGAAGGCCACATTAAAAACAATGACAGAATTCTTCTCGATATTAACGATGGAAAGCCAGTTGTTAAGAAAGCAGAAAAGAAGAAAAAGTAGAAAAATACAACAAACACACTCTAGATAATCTGCAATAGAAATTTTGTAAAATAATTTTTAATAATTATGTGTTTTTTGTAGAAAAATTTCCCGTTTTCTTGTATAATAACGATAACTTGACAGATATAAATACGGAGGATATAACAATGGCTAACGTAAAAGAACTATTAAAAGCAGAAGAGAATGGAAGTTTAAGCTTTGGAGATTATAGTCTCACACAAAAGACAAAGCTTGATGATTTTTCATTTGAGGGCGATACATATAAAGTAAAAACATTTCAGGAGATTACCCGCTTAGAGAAAAATGGCGGTGTTGTATATGAATCTGTACCAGGTTCTGCTGTACATGGTTACAAAGAAACAGAACGCCAGATTGTGTTTGAGACAGAGGCAGCGGATGACTTACAGATTACTCTTGAAGTAGAACCTGAAAAGGAATACAAAGTATATGTTAACGATACCAATATTGGCAAGCTCAAATCCAGTCTCAGCGGAAAAATCAGTTTCAGCATCGAATTAGATGCAGGAGAAACAGCAAAAGTCCAAATAGTAAAATAGATGGTGGACAAATTTTATTCGTTGGAATGACAGACGAACCCTTACAATGAAATAATCCATTTCTGTGACTTTAGTTGCGGCGTGTTGAATGCTTGCTTTCGCGCTCGCATCCAACACTTGCTCCGAGACCACAGAAATGGATTATTTCATTGTAAGGGTTCTGTTTTTGGCTGTCCGGGGTGAATTAAATTCGTGGAGAGAAGATTTGGGGGCGAAAGCTTTTGGCTTCTGTTTATTAAAATTGGAAAGGAATTATCTATGGCAAAATCAAAGGCAAAGACCGTATTTTTTTGCAAAGAATGTGGTTACGAAACACCCAAATGGATGGGACAGTGTCCCGGTTGTCACCAGTGGAATACGATGACAGAGGAGAAGGTAAGTCCGATGTCTAAAGGGACTGGAAAGAGAGGAGATAATCTGCCTCGTCAGGAGCTTACAGGATTATTTGAAGTATCTATGGAAGAGGAAGATCGGTCAAGCTCCGGAATTCCAGAACTTGACCGGGTTCTTGGTGGGGGAATTGTAAAGGGGTCGCTTACGTTAGTAGGTGGTGATCCGGGAATTGGAAAGTCTACTCTACTCCTGCAGATTTGCCGTTATCAGGCAAACAGTGGGAAAAAGGTTGTTTATGTTTCAGGAGAGGAATCTTTAAAACAAATTAAGATGCGTGCACAGAGGCTTGGCGGATTTAAGCAAAATGTTTTTCTTCTTTGCGAGACAGATATTAATGCGGCGGCAGAAGCGGTAAGAGAAGCAAAACCGGATATGGTTGTAGTGGATTCTGTACAGACAATGTACAGCGAAGAAATTACTTCTGCAGCGGGAAGTGTCAGTCAGGTGCGAGAGGTTACTTCTGTGCTGATGCAGCTTGCAAAAGTAGAAGGAATCGCTGTATTTTTAGTTGGTCATGTTACAAAAGAAGGTGTCGTTGCCGGACCAAAAACATTGGAGCATATGGTGGACACCGTTCTTTATTTCGAGGGGGACCAGACGGCAATTTACCGAATCCTTCGAGGCGTAAAGAATCGTTTTGGCTCGACGAATGAGATTGGTGTATTTGAGATGAAAGAGCAGGGACTCGTCGAAGTGGAGAATCCATCCAAAGTAATGCTTGATGGCAGACCGACGGATGCGTCAGGTTCCGTGGTTGTCTGTTCAATGGAGGGAACTAGACCACTGTTAATCGAGATTCAGGCATTAGTCTCTCCGACAAGTTTTAATATGCCAAGACGTACTACGGTTGGAATTGATTTTAACAGAGTAAATCTCTTACTGGCAGTTCTTGAGAAAAAGGCAGGAATGCAGCTTGGAGGCTGCGATGCCTATGTCAATCTTGCCGGAGGAATGAAACTTGGAGAACCGGCAATTGATCTTGGAATCATCTGTGCAGTTGTATCAAGTTATCGCAATCTTCCTGTTCATGAGGGAACATTGATTTTTGGTGAGGTAGGTCTTACTGGAGAAGTTCGTGGTGTCAGTCATGTAGAGCAGAGACTTGCCGAAGCGATTAAGATGGGATTTACCAGATGTATTATGCCAAAAACGAATGCCGAAGTACTTGGAGATAACATTTGTCAGAAGATTCAGGTAATTGGTGTATCTAATGTGAGAGAAGTCATTCAGGTGTTATGATTTTTTGCAATATTTATGAAAAAAGATAGAATCATTGAAAAGGTATTTCGTATATTTTAAGAGTGAGTTAAAAAAATAAAAAGTAATTTCCCGCAAATTGGAAAATATATCTTGTAGAAAGTATTTTTTTAATGTACGAGAATGCTCCCACAAATTAAGATAAAAGTTTTCTATGTAATGCAAAAAAATACAGGGAAGAATTGTAAACGTACGGAGAAACTTTATATTTTTAACTAAAAAGCCTACAATACGATAGGATTTAATCATTGCTTGTATTTTATCAGTATGCTATAATCTCCATATGCATATCTGTTTTAGAAGATGCAGTATAGAAAACGGAGGAATAGAAATGTTTAGTTTTGATTATGTGAAGGATTTTGATCCAGAAGTTGCAAAAGCAATGGAGGACGAGCTTGGAAGACAGAGAAATAATCTGGAGCTGATTGCCTCAGAAAATTTAGTATCCGAAGCAGTAATGGCAGCAATGGGAAGCCACCTTACAAATAAATACGCAGAAGGATATCCAGGAAAACGTTATTATGGTGGATGTCAGTATGTAGACGTTGTAGAGAATCTGGCAATCGAAAGAGCAAAAGAATTATTTGGCTGTGAATATGTTAATATTCAGCCTCATTCCGGCGCACAGGCAAACATGGCAGTATTTTTCGCAGTAATGAATCTGGGAGATACTTACATGGGAATGAACCTTGACCATGGCGGACATTTAACACACGGAAGTCCTGTAAATATGTCTGGTAAGAATTATCACTGCGTACCTTATGGTGTAAATGACGAAGGTGTTATCGACTATGATAAAGTAAGAGAAATCGCTTTAGAATGTCATCCAAAGATGATTATTGCCGGTGCAAGTGCATACGCAAGAAAGATTGACTTCAAGAGAATGCGTGAGATCGCAGATGAAGTTGGAGCAGTATTAATGGTAGATATGGCTCATATCGCAGGTTTAGTAGCTGCAGGTCTTCATGAGAGCCCAATCCCATACGCACACGTTACAACAACAACAACTCATAAGACACTTCGTGGACCAAGAGGTGGTATGATTTTATCAAGCGATGAAGTGAATAAGAAATATAACTTCAACAAAGCTATCTTCCCAGGAATCCAGGGTGGTCCTTTAATGCATGTAATCGCAGCGAAAGCTGTATGTTTAAAAGAAGCATTAACACCAGAATTTAAAGAATACCAGAAACAGATTGTAAAGAATGCTTCTGTATTAGCAGATGCATTAATCGAAAGAGGATTTGATATTGTATCTGGCGGAACAGATAACCATCTGATGCTTGTAGACCTTCGTAAGATGGGACTTACAGGAAAAGACATGGAAAAATTATTAGATTCCGTACATATCACATGTAACAAGAATACAGTACCTAATGACCCACAGTCTCCATTCGTAACAAGTGGTCTTCGTCTTGGAACACCTGCTGTTACATCTAGAGGATTAAAAGAAGACGATATGGTACAGATTGCAGAGGCAATTAAGCTTACGATCATCGACCATAAACTGGAAGAGGCAGAAGCAATCGTTAAGTCTCTTACAGAAAAATATCCAATCTATCAGGGGGATAAATTCTAATTGCCGCAGGCAAGGTAGACGTTCCCAAAGAAAGAAAAGACCCTATATCAGTGACTCTATCACTGATATAGGGTCTTTTCTTTCTTTGAGAGCTGACTTTGGATGTTGGAACAAAGTTAGAATTTATTCTATGCCTTCAGTATTCTTCATATGATTTTGATTCCAAAATACGCATTTGGCGAGGATGTGCATATTAAGTAAATGTATCTTCTGATGCAGTGGCATACAGATGAAAAGTACAGATAGCCCCTAATCATTATGCTATGTGTCATAAATGATTGAAAATAAGTGGAAATTGTTAAAGAAAAACATTTTATATAGAAAATTGATCCAATATATGCTATCATAAATATGCTTGTAAAAAACAAGAATTAATGAAAGTATTACATAAAGTTATGAATAAATATTTATAATTCGAAGGGGTAATCAAAATGGAAGCATGGAATATAAGTTATATATATACCGTTATTTTTATGATGCTGATTAATAATATTCTGGTATATGTGCTTAGCAGGACACCGGGATTTGGCAAATCAGAAAGGTGGATTCTGCAATTGCTGATTGCCGTCTGTGTCTGTGATTTATCGGATGTGTTTGGAATACTATTTAAGCAGACTGCAGGGAGGAATGTCCTGTTTATATTAGATGCGGCTTTTATCTTTTCTGTAGCCTCTATATCGTTGTTTTTCCTTTGCTATAGCGAAAATATATATGGCTCGGATATGTTTAAAAAGCGTATACCTTTGATTACGATACATATACCAATTGATGTACTTTGTATAATAATAGTGGCATCTTATCGGACAGAATGGATTTATAAGTATCCACAGATTTTGATGATAGCTAATATTTATAATGCATATTCTGTTTTGCTTAGTTTGTGGAGAATTCATAAAGAAAAAAATGCAGAAAAAAGGAAGGTTTTATGGCAGCCAGTTTTTTACATTGTTCCATTTTTTATTGGGATTTTCCTGCAGTGTTTCTTTAATACAATGCCGTGGGCCAATACTTCTCTTACAATAACGATTTTGCTGATTTTTGTTAATAATCAGCAGCGTCTGTTGCAAAAAAAGACACAGGATGCAGAGGCAGCGGTACGGGCAAAATCGGAGTTTTTATCCCATATGTCTCACGATATACGAACTCCAATTAACGGCATGATGGGAATGCTTGATATTGCACAGGCACATCTTAATAATCCGGAAAAAATGGATTTATGCCTTTCAAAGATGCGTGGGGCAGCCGATCAGCTTTTGTCTCTGATTAATGATGTTCTTGACATGTCAAAAATTGAGACGGGAAGTATTCAGCTTGTGGAAGAGCCGTTTGATATGATAAGACTTTTGAATGGTACGCTGGCAGTTCAGGAGATTATTGCTTCCGAAAAGAGTCTTACGATCGAGCAGGATATAGAAGGAGCGATAGAGCATCCATGCGTCTGTGGCAGTCCGAACTATGTTCGTTCTATTTTAGTAAATATTATAAGTAATGCGATTAAGTATACAAATCCGGGGGGAGATATTTTTGTTTCGGCAAGAGAGTTATCCTGTGATGGAGAATATGTAAAGTTTGAATTTATTGTTTCGGATACAGGAATTGGAATGAGTGAGGAATTCGCAGAACATATTTTTGAGCCATTTACACAGGAACATGCGGAGAATCGCTCTAGTTATCAGGGGACAGGGCTTGGTATGTCTATTGTTAAGAATCTTATTAATAAGATGAAAGGAACCATTACCCTTGAGACAAAGCAGGGAGAGGGAAGTACTTTTACGATCACACTTCCTGTAAAGCTTGATACGGTCTGTTTCGAAGAAACAGAGACAGAAGAGGAAGAAACTTCTATAGAGGGAATGAAGATATTGCTTGTAGAAGATAATGACTTAAATCTTGAAGTGGCACAGTATATTCTTGAAGATGCAGGAGCAGAAATTATAGTTGCCAGGAACGGTTTAGAGTCGGTAGAACTTTTTGAGCAGTCAGAAAGTGATAGTTTTGATGTGATTTTGATGGATGTTATGATGCCGGTTATGGATGGACTTACAGCAACGAAGAGGATTCGAAAGCTGAAAAGAAAGGATGCCAGAACGGTTCCAGTCATTGCTATGACTGCCAATGTATTTAACGAGGATATTATTGCTGCCAAGGAGGCTGGAATGAATGAACACATTGCAAAGCCATTAGACTTTGACAAGCTGATACATACCCTCGCAAAATATTTTTTAAAAATGGATAAAAAATTAATATCCTAATTCTTCTCCTACCATGATAACATGAATTCTATCAGGATAACGTGACATTCTTGTTGTAACGAAAAGGTCACAGATTGAGGATGCAGACATACATTCTCCGCAGATGCCTGTCTTGCTGCATGGATTAGTAAGTCCAAGACGTACACAGTTTGGCGGGCAGGCATCCTGACGGATTCGTTTGTAAGCGGCATCTACAGAAGGAACTAACTTATTCATACCAGTAATAATTACCACATGCTTTGGACCGTAGCAAAGTGCACTGACACGGTTTCCGTTCCCATCAATGTTGACAAGCTGTCCGTCGATGGTAAATGCATTCGTACTCATAAGATAATAATCAGACAGAATTGCCTTTGCGTGAATCTGTCTTTTTTCATCTTCTGTTTTTGCAATACTGCGGTCAATAAAGGTGTAATCTTCAGAATGGTTCTTTATGTAATCGAGCAGACCCACTTCTCCTAAAGTAGCTGAGCCTCCACTTGCAATGACAGAACCCTTTTCAATAATGGATAAAGCTTTTGTTAAAGCTTCCTCTTTTGTAGAACAGTAATAAGCATTAAAGTGTCTGCGCTCCATCTGTTTGATTACATGCTCGGCCTGAATAGCCCATGCTTCCTGCTTTGGTGTCATAGTAAGTAATCCTCCTTTTTGTATACGTTTTTGAGTATATTGTGAGATTATTTGTAGTAATTTTCAGCGATGCAGATTAGATTAAATGTAGATTATCAGTAAAAATACTTGCTGTATAACTGAAAATTACTATAGTTATTGAAAATAGTATATCATTTTTTTGAAAATGAGAAAAGAGAAGAATTTCCGCCAGAGTATTTTTCAAACACGCTCTAAGGTTCACAGAATAAAAAAATTATGTTATAGTAGTTTGCGTTACATAAATACATCCAGAAAGAAGGGAATTCAATGAAAAAGTTAATTATAGCGGAGAAACCGTCTGTGGCAAAAAACATTGCGGATGCCACCGCTTCTTCCCGGCGGAATGGATATTTTGAAGGGCAGAATTATATAATTACTTGGGCATTTGGCCATCTTTTGCAGCTCTATGATGCAAGAGATTATGACCCGGAGATGCGAAGCTGGAAGATTGAGAAGTTTCCCTATATTCCGGAAAAGTTTTTATATAAGATAAAGTCTGATGGAAAGAATAAAGATAAACCGGATAGTGGTGTTGTCCAGCAGATGGATATTATAAAAAGCCTGATGGAAAGATCGGATGTAGAGGGAATTATTTCTGCAACGGATGATGACAGAGAAGGGCAGATCATCGCAGATGAAATTATTAATTACATTTCCCCACAAAAGCCGGTAGAACGAATCTTATTAAATGAGTGGACAGCAGAGGAAGTAAACAGAGGGTTACAGAATTTAAAGCCAAATGAAGAAATGAAATCATTGCAGGACGCAGGTTTTGGCAGGCAGATTGCAGACTGGCTTATTGGAATCAACCTTACTTCAGTTGCTACCTTGAAATACCGTAACCAGAAAAATATCCGTCTGTTGAATGTTGGAAGAGTGCTGATGCCGACACTTAAGATAATCTATGACAGGGATAAAGAAATTGCGGACTTTAAAGTGACAAAATATTATAAATTAAAGGGCATTTTTCAGACGGAAGACAAAAAGAAGTTCGACAGTATTTATTATATAAAAGCTGGGGAAAAGTTCGATAATCCCGAAGAATTAAAAGAGATTCAGGAAAAGATTAAAGATAAAAATGGTGAAGTTGTTTCCAAAAAGATAACAAATAAGAAAGAGTACCCTCCCTATCTTTTTAATCTGTCAGGTCTTCAGGGCTATATAACTTCAAAATATAAAGGGTGGACTTCTGACAGGGTATTAAAGACGGCACAGCAATTGTATGAGAAAAAGTTTATTACTTATCCAAGAACGGCGAGTGTTGTCCTTGACGAAAGCCTCAAGGAAAAAACAGCTAAGGTTCTGAATATCCATAAAAAAAGCTGCCCTTATGAAGAGATGATACAGTTTAAAAGTACAAAGCGTATTTTTGACAGTAAAAAAGTAGAAAGTCACTCAGCGATTATTCCAACCTACATGCAGCCAGGAAGCTTAAATGAGTCAGAACGAATTGTATATGAAGCTGTGAAAAACAGATTTTTAGCACAATTTATGCCAATCGCAGTTGCAGAAGATACAGTACTTCACATAAAAATGCAGAATACAGATATTCCGGGAGAGTTTGTCGCAAAAGGAAAGGTACAGCTTGAAGCAGGCTGGAAATTAATCGAAGGTATTGATGCCAAAGAAACAATTCTTCCAGCAGTGAAAAAGGGAGATGTTTTGCCTCTTATAAAGTCAGAAATTAACGAAGTAGAGCGAAAACCACCAAAACCACATACGGAAAAGACACTTCTTAAAGTTATGGAAACCTGCGGGAAGAAATATGAGGAAAAAGAAGAAGAACAGATGATGATGGCCATTTTGAGTGGATTTAGTATCGGTACACCGGCAACCCGTGCGGAAACCATTAAAAAGTTAAAAGATGCGGGATATATTAAGGCAAAGGGCAAGAGCTTAAGCTGTACAGATTTAGGAAAAATACTTGTAGAAACATTTCCGGCAAGAGAACTTTTTGATCTGGAATATACAGGCCGTCTGGAAAAAACATTGTCAGATATTGAGCGAAAGAAATTTACAAAAGACGATTTTCTCGCAATGATAGAGCAGTTTGTCATTGAATCTGTTGACAAAATAAAGAATGATAAAGTATTCGGCGGGCCTGTTACATTAGAACCTTTGCACACGGAACCTGCCGGTATCTGTCCGGAATGTGGGGCTCCAGTTGTAGAGACAGCGAGGGCATTTGGCTGTTCAGGATGGAAAAAAGGCTGCAAGTTTGCCATCTGGAAAGATGACCGTTTTATTACCTCTCTTGGAAAAAAAGTATCTTACGAGATGGTAAAGATTTTGCTAGAGCATGGAAAGGTAGGCTTCAGAGGCTGCGTAAGTAAACGTGGCAATAAGTTCTCAGCTTATTTTTACTATGAAAAAGATGAAAAGACTGGAAGGTATAACTGGAGGCTTGAATTTATAGATACAAATCCTCCACAGGCTTGAATTTATCCTCTTACAGCAAGAAGACTCCGACCTCTAAGGTGGGAGATTGGGAGATGAATTGCGTCTGCTACCTACTTGATAGAGCATCCTAAATATAGTATAGTATCTTTAGTTGGATAATAAAAAATTGAGATAATAACGCACATTTAG
>ENA-OOXF01001706-OOXF01001706.1-human-gut-metagenome-genome-assembly--contig:-NODE-1706-length-13650-cov-2.735932_pt1 | contig 13650 bp, 9 predicted proteins | sample MGYA00241586_ERZ501341 | MGnify/ENA primary metagenome ERZ501341 (study PRJEB25962, sample SAMEA2042985) | human gut metagenome | biome: human gut; feature: human-associated habitat; material: faeces... | reverse complement strand
AGAACTTTTCTTTGTCATATTTTTCAATACTATCTGCTGCAGGTGGTGCTGGATTTTCATCACGAATCATGTCATAAATGAAATCATATTCACCCTTTGTCAGTTTAAACAGACTACCCTGCGGATTACCAAAGTACTCCATCTTTTCAAGTTCTGGACAAGCTTTCAGAGTTGCATAATCAATTGGAGAAGACAGCCCTTCTACTTTTTCAAAATAAATTGATTTTCCATCTTGTTCTGCACTAATTTTGAGAATTGCAACTACCTGCTTTACCGGTGTGGACTCATAGCCGATTATCATATCTCCAGCCTTCGCATCTAAGAAATTCTGAAAAATACGCCGTTTATTGCCGTTATCATTATATAATGTATAATCCTGTACTTCTCCAACTGGCATGCTAGCCATACTCCATATTTTGGGATTTGCATTCAAAAACCAGTATCTATGATCTTCTTCTCCTTCTTCATCTTGCGCATACAAAAGGACTTCTGATAAATCTACTCGATCTAGAGCTTCTGCTAATTCATCACGAAGTTTCCAAACATAAGATCCTTCTTCATCTTGCGCAGCATTCTTACCAACATATAATACAGGCCAAAATCGAGAGTTTTCTTCATCTCTTGCAATTACTGGACATCCAGTTTTTTGAACAATACGTCTTGCCAATGCAACAGATCCACTATTATAAAAGTTCTTGGTTTCTCCGTATTTCACAGCAAGCTGAGTGCAAGTAGCCTTTCCACCATAATCCTTCATTCGTTTCATGATTTCGAGACTACTCTCATTAAATACGTCTTTATCTGTCAGAATCTCTAACCAATCCTCTACCGTTAATGCCGGAGTATAATCTGTCGGCCACCACTCATCCGCTTTAGGACCTGGTTCCTCCTTGTTCCAATAGCGAGAAATAAAGAAGCCCACATCTATTGTAAGAGTTCGTAATTCAGGATCAGCATAACATGTAGATGTCAACTGAGAATTAAGCAGATTTTTAAGTTCATCATCCTGCTGAAGTTCAACACAAATCTCATCATAAAATGCCACAAAGTTCCTGATGTTATCAGCATAGGCACCCTTTTTGAATCGATAATCACTTTCCAGCTCCGATGAGACAGCTTTTACTTCACTCAATTTGTAAATGTAGTATTTATCCGGATAACGAAGCCATAAATATGTCATTATCGCATTTTCATACTGGTAATGCTGAGCTGCTCCATTGCCATACCTCTCTAATAACATATTAGATTTATTTTTGAAGCTGGCTACTCTCTCATATAAATCCTTACTCTCATCATATAATTCAATATACATTGAGCGCACTTCTTCTGGAGCAATCTCTGCAAACTTGGTAATCATTCTTGCTGGGAAGTTATTTACCGATGCCAACAAATTAGCCGTTTGAGCAAGTGACTTTGTTAGCATTTGTGCAAAATCATCTAAATTGACATCCCAATTCAACTGAAAACATTGCACAGCCTCCCATTTATATTTTTCATTAGGCCACTGCTGCTGCACAAAGCGTTTTTTGTACTCTACCAGCACTTCTTTTAGTCGAAATTTATCGAACACTGTCTTTCACCGCCTTTATACCGATTCTCTAAGACTTTTATAAATCTCATCAAAAAAAATTTCCATTACCTGATGTTTCATTTCATCATTTGACAACAACATTGAAAAGAAATCTTGATTCTGTGACAATCCTTCAATAAGTGCATCATCAATATCATCAAAATAAGAGAACTCAAAGTCTTGCTGTGTGTTATTCTTAGCACTTGTTTTAAGTTTATCTGACTTCATAAGGATATCTCTAATCTGCAGCATAGCCTTTACAACAACATCGTTATCATAGTTCTTGCCAGTCTTGCTGTTAATCTCATCGATTATTTCAGACAGTCTCTTTTCTTTATCCTCACTCAAACCAAAGTGTTCCGCTGTTGGCAATTTCATTACCGGCTTTGCAACCAGGTCAGATGAAACATGTTCTTCACCTTTTTTCTGAACAAATTGAGAGGCTTTGATCTTTCCATCTAAATTAAAACCACCACCCGGATGCTTAATATTGATATAAGCTAACAGGTATGAAATAAAGTTATACTTCTTGTGCAAATCAGTATCTTCAAAACTAGAAACTTGAAGCAAAAACTCATAATAACGAACAAATCCACGCATATCTGCCACAGCTTGACGCTGTGTTTCATACTCATAATGTTCCAGTAGCTTCTTGCTTTTCTGCAGGAAAAATGTCAACCTCTGCTTCTGTTTTCCTGTTACCTTCTGTGAATACAATATATCATTAGCTGCTTCAATATCAGCCGGATCAAATAATGCATAGGCATCAATAGTAGCTTCCAAGTCGTAAATTGCATTAGGTGTTACTGAATTTGCCAGTAATGTTGTGGTATAGTATGGAGCAAATGCAGCTTTGATATCCTCGTATGTATTTACAAAATCCAACACAAATGTTTTTTTATCATATGGAGCACAAATACGATTAAGTCTCGAAAGTGTCTGGACAGCATTAACACCTCTTAGTTTTTTCAGAACATACATTGCGCACAGTTTTGGCTGATCAAACCCTGTCTGATATTTATTGGCAACCAAAAGCACCTGATAATTATCTGTATCAAATTCTTTGGTGAGTCTATCCTCCGGAAAACCATTGATAGATGCCTCTGTATATTCTTTATCATCATCCGGTAGTTTTACTTTTCCAGAAAATGCAACCAGAGCATGAATGCCGTCGTAACCTTTCTTGGTAATGTACTCTTCAAAAGCCTGTCTATATTTAACTGCGCCTTGTATGGAAGCGGTAATTACCATTGCCTTAGCCTGGCCACCCAGTTCCTGCATTACCGTTGTTCGGAAATGCTCAACAATTACTTCTACACGCTGTGCAATATTAGTATCATGCAATTCTATAAAGCGTGCAATCTGCCTCTTTGCCGCATTCGTTTTACAACGAGGATCGTCTTCGATTTCCTTGTTAAGCTGGTAAAAAGTTGAATACTCTGTATAGTTCTGCAGAACATCAAGAATAAAGCCCTCTTCTATAGCCTGCTTCATCGAATAAACGTGAAATGCTTCTCTCTGGCCATGCGTATTCAAACGACCAAACAACTGAATTGTTGTCGGCTTAGGTGTAGCTGTAAATGCAAAAATTGATACATTTGCTTGCTTACCGTTTCTTTTGATTTCACTTGAAATCATATCTTCAACATCTGATTCAGTTTGATCACCAGAACCAAGCGACATTGTTACCGCAGCCATATCTTTACCTGCAGTAGAAGAATGTGCCTCATCAATAATTACTGCAAAACTTTTATTCTTAAGGTCCTTTACACTATCAACAATATACGGGAACTTTTGAATTGTGGTTGCAATAATCTTTGTATTACCATTCAATGCAATCGCAAGGTCAGCTGAATTGCACTTATCGTCCATAACACGAATCAATCCGGCCTTATGCTCCATTCCCATGATTGCTTTCTGAAGTTGGCGGTCAACAACAACTCGGTCAGTGACAATAATGATGTTGTCAAAAATTATTTTGTTTTCTTCGTCATGAAGAGATGTTAAACGATGTGCCAACCATGCTATAGAATTTGTTTTTCCAGATCCAGTGCTATGCTGAATCAAGTAATTCTGTGCAGTGCGATTTTCTCTAACATCGGCAAGCACTTTTCGAATAACATCCAGCTGATGATATCGAGGAAATATTAAATTCTCAGAGCGCTTAATTTTTCCTGTTTTATCATCAACTTTCTCTTTTGTCTCAACAAAGATAAATTTACTAATTAAATCTAAAATCGTATCCTTTTTGAGGATATCTTCCCACATATATGACACGCTATACTTATCTTCAAACGCAGGATTTCCAGCACCAGCAGTTACACCTTCTCCGTTACCCATATTGAATGGGAGGAAGAATGTTGCATCACCTGCAAGTTTCGTCGTCATATACACTTCTTCCAAGTCCATTGCAAAGTTTACGAGAGTACCTGCTTTGAACATAAAAAGACGGGTCTTAGGACTACGGTCAGTTCTGAATTGGTAAATCGCATCCTGATAAGACTGACCTGCAGCATTGCACTTCAACTCGAATGCAATGATAGCTAATCCATTTAGGAAGATAACAACATCGATCCGTTCCTTGTCGCTGGCCCACACTTCCTCCATTGCAGAGAAAATATTCTGTCCATACTTTCTGGTCAAATCTGGATTGAATGTAGTTGCCGGTTTTGTGTACATAAGTTCCAGCTTCTGATTAGAAATTTCGATTCCATGCTTCAACACATCAAGAAGGCTGCCACGAGTTTTTGTCGTTTCAGCATTGATAAAACTAACAATCGTCTCTTCCAAATCAGACTTATATATTTTTCTCAGATATTCCATCGTTTCGTGCTGAGTATCTTCTAGAAACTTAAAGAGCATCTCACGGTCAACTGCAAAATAGCGATCAAAGTTACTTGCCTTACGAATAATGTAACCGTTGTCGTTTTCCAATCTTTCAAAGAGGAATTTCTGATATTCTTTTTCAGACACAATAGATGCGTGATGAATAAGCAGCTCGCTATAAGTTGTTACTCTCTTAACAGCATCTTCTGTATGCTTTTCCGCATCAAATCCAGTAATTTCAACTGTCATTTTATCGTCCATTGATTATTCCTCCTTCCTTATTCGGTTCTTCTCTCGAATTGTTTTATTTGAGAAGTCAATCGTAAATTCACTGCCATCATTACTCGTAATAACCGGAATGATATCCCCTTCGGTTACAGCATACAGTTCACACCAATTTACCGTTCCATCCGTTTTTGTCGCTAACACAATCGTTCCATTTTTTTTGATGTGGCGGTACGCTTCCTCTAAATCTCTACTTCGATATATTTTTGTACTTTCGTTTGCAATAGCATACGCTTTCACAGCAAACAGCATATTGGCATGGTCATTAAAGCCAGCCTCACTATTGACACGTTTATATTCAGCAGCAGAGATGTGCAACTCTGTTCCTATGCCAAGGGAGGAAGTGACATATTCTATTTTCATGATTCTGGCACCTCCTTTTTTCCCGTTACATATTCATAAATAGTTGCCTTTTTATATTGTTCGAGCATGTCTAGTTGCTCTCGTTTATTATCGATTGCTGTTTCTATTTCTTTGCAAACCAAATCTAAATGGTCACATATCTTTTTTTGCTCTTCTCTTGATTCAGGCAAAGGAATATAAATATCTTTAACTTTATCCCAGCTACGGAAGTCACTCGTATTACCTCTAACTCCGTTTGAAATAAGTTTATATACCCCTTGAAAAGCAAGATACTGCATATAATAAACTACAAAACGCTTATCCTCGTTGCTGTCGCATACATGAACTACTCTGGTAATCTTTCCGTCGTATTCTGATAAAGCGATTGCACCATGCCATGTATCCATTCCATGTATTGCAATGTCACCCTTTTTAATTCCCTGCATTGCATTATCTTCGCTTACCATTTTCCCTACAGCATTTTCATCTCTAATGAGCACTTTTCCTTTATTGGAGCATACCAATGCCGTGTCTTCCGGCAAAAATCCTCTAGATAGTTTAGTACATATGTAGCCAATTTTTGAAATAGACCACGTTTCTTTAATCGGCCCCATATAGAATATCCCGCTATCCTTTAAAGCTGAATTGCAATCTAACCCTCTTGTTACTCCCTCAGATATAATAGATTTTTTATAATCTTCTAATACATCGATTTCTTCTTGGATATTTTTGATTAATATATCAATTTCACCACATTTTGCATCTAAAAAGTCTGAGATTTTCCTTTGTTTGTCTTTAGGGGCAATCTGGATATACAATCCTCCAAATTTATCCATAGGGATTCGCATTCGTATTGTGTTCAATTTGCCATTTCCTGATTCTTTAATCAGTATACCATTTCCCAATCCAAATAAACTTCTTTGAAATAGCGTTGTCTGAAAAATGTAATTGTAATATCTGACATCATCATCTTTTTCCTTTGGACGAAGCATGTAATATACAGGACTAACGCATCCAAAGTACTGCGATAATCCGACAGAACCCGAAAGAATATTCATGCTATTCATAACAATATCTCCCGGATAAGCTAATCTATATGCTGAAACATCCTCTTTGGGCTTATTTCCGCCTCCCTCTTTCTCATCGTATGGAATAACACCCTGCTTTGCAGTTAATGACAAGATATACGTAGTTCTTACAGGATTGTTTTTCTCAATTCTCTCCTGTAAAACATATTTAATCTTTTTCAATTGCCAAGAATCAGGGATTTCACCAAGCCATTTGATTTTTGTATCTTTCATCGTTTGCATGATGATTATCCCTCCTTATCCAAACAGTTTTGTAATACTTTGAGAAACTATAGATTCTAATTCTACGAATCTATCCTCAAGTTCTTCACTAGATTTCGGTGCTTGATATTTATAAAAAGTTCTGGTGAAAGGAATTTCAGCTCCTGTTTTAATAACAGGTTTCTTTACCCCTAAATTTTCCTCCCAGAATGCTTTTGCATCAGGAACATATGGAAGAACTTCCCTTTCCATATAGTCATCTATATCTTCTTCAAATGGGATAATCTCTGTATCTTTTGTGTCTTTATCATACAGAATATTTCCTTTGCGGTCCTTCTGAATTTCTGCTGATTTATCCATTTCAGATAATCCATTTGCAATTTTGGTAATCAATTTTTTATCAGATACTATCCCCGACAATAGTTTCGTCAATACAGGAATAAACTCCTTTTCAGAAAGATACTTCTCTTCGGAAATTGCCGATTTTAATGTTTCTATGATAGATTCATAAATCGGTTGATTTTTCAAATAGTCATCTAATTTCTTTTTTTCTTTTCCAGTAAGTTCTTCTGCGTCTTGTAACTCATTTGCCTTTCCTTCATCATATAATGAGCTCAATGAACCAGATTGAAGCATATACTGGATTCTTTCTTCTGTGATAGCATAACTTCTTTGAAGAGGCTGCATAATGGCATATTCTTTGTAAATAAAGTCCTCATTTTTAAATACGCGACTATCCTCACATTCCTTAAAATCAGCATACAGCTTAGTGATTGCCGACCTATCATCTGGTGTAATTTCATTCTTCTTTTTTCCTAATGCTTTTCTCAGTTTATGATAGATTCCAGAAGCATCAATTAGCTGAATTTTGCCTTTTCGTTCTGGGCGCTTATTCTTTGACATAACCCAAATATAAGTTGCAATCTCGGTATTATAGAAAAGTTCAGTTGGAAGGGCAATTATAGCTTCAACAAGGTCATTTTCTAATATCCAACGACGAATTTGGCTTTCACCTGATGCTGTACCTCCATTAAATAACGGGCTGCCATTTTCAATCACTGCTGCTCTCCCAAAATTGTCATCCATCTTATTGATAGCAGATTGAAGGAACAACATCTGCATGTCACTCGTTCCCGGAACTCCTGCGCCCCAACGACCATCAAAGCCCTTTGCATATTCATCATTAACAGCCTTTTCTACACCTTCGGCAGCATCTTTTCCACCCCAAGGTGTTCCAAATGGCGGATTTTCAATCACGAATCGCATCTTGGTTCCCGCAAATCTGTCTTTTTTCATCGTGTCTTGGTAGCAGATATTTTCTGCATTCTGTCCTTTGATAAGCATCTCTGCAAGACAGATAGCATAAGATTCCGGATTAATTTCCTGCCCAAAAAGACGAACATCTGCAGTAGGATTATATCTCTTAATGAAGTTATAGCTTGTGGAGAGCATACCACCTGTACCACATGCTTGATCCAAAACTGTAATAACCTTTCCGTCGTCAAAGATATCGTCACAACCTTCAGCTAGCAAAATATTTACCATCAATTTGATGATATCTCGTCCAGTGTAATGATCACCAGCCTCAGCGTTTTCAGAGAATCTACGAATTAGATCCTCGAAAATATATCCCATCTTTACGTTATCAATCGTGCGAGGATTCAAATCCAATTCTGAAAATGCCTTAACGACACTTAACAGACGATCATTTTTATCCATTTTGTCAATTTGCTTATAAAAGTCCAAACCTTTCTCAGCAGATACAATGATCTCCTGCACATTAGGAGAAAAGCTCTGAAGATATGCTTTGAAATTGGCTGCTAAATTGTCTGCATCATTAATTAGTTCTGCCAGTGTAAATTCGCTTGTATTGTAAAACTGAAAACCAGAAATACGATACATTGCTTTTGCCGGGTAATTGGGATTTGCTTTAAACTGTGCAACCACCTTGTCTTTGGTAGGCTCCAGTGCACACTCAAAACGTCTGATGATAACCATCGGGATGATTACATCTTTATATTTATCACTCTGGTATGTACCACGCAGCTTATTTGCAATAGACCAGATAAAATTCACCTCTGTTGATACATCGATAGGGCTATCGTCCCACATTGCATCAATTATCTGCTTTTGTGCCATTATATTTTCCTCCATTCAGACTAAGAGTTTCTTAGTCAATGTTAATTTTATATTTTTAGGTGTCCCAAAATCCGGACTTAGTCCTCAATTCCCATCATCATCTTATAGTGTTGTTTCTGATGCATAGCTGTGAAAATCAGTTCAAACACCTTTTTGCATTGTTCCACATCACTGCCGTCATCAATATAGTTGAATCCATCACTGATAACTGCTGGGCTATCATTCATGTATGTGAGCATACTTGAAGCAATATTGTAGCGATCATAATTTGGCTTCTGACCTTCTACTTCGTCCACAAACAGAGGTTTATTCTGCTCCAAAACAATTTTATGAAGATCATTTCCTTCATAACCGCATATCTGAATAAAGTAGTACTCAAGAATATGACGGATTACATTCTTCACTGTATTTGCCGTTTTCAGTTCTTTGTATTCATCCCACAAAGCAGCATAAGAGTTCTGAATTGGATTATAGTTTTCTTGTTCAGTAGGTACTCTTTGACTCTGACGCACACAAAGTTTAACCGAAGATATGTTTTCTACCTTACGAATCATATAAAAAGAAACACTGTGGTATCTCTTTGCTTGGTGATGTGTAATCTCCTTATGGAAATAAACATTGTGAGTCAGAATGAAAATCTGTTTAATATAGTCACCATCGACTTTATGGCTACGGTAATCCGTGTTGTTGTAGCAAACTTCAATCATCTCTCTAACAAGAGCACTGACGATGAATAATGCTCCGCTATCCATACTAGATACTGGGTCATCTATAACAACAATTTTATCTTTTACGGCTTCACTGCTAAGGCTTCCTTTAACAAGATGATAGTAGTATAAAAACGCAATAAAGTTTCTTTCACCTTCGCTCAGTTTTTCTGCAACACTTCCATCCGGACGAATTACTTCATATGTATTTGCGACTCCATCCTTAGCGCGCAAATGGAATCCCTCAAAGCCTGAATTATCAAGCAGTACATTGATGCTATCAATCGTTGCCTCTGTATTCACAATCTGCTTATTTAGTTCGTTAGCCTCTTTCTTCTTAGCAGTGGCATCCTTTCTTAACTGCTCCATTTTAGCTTTCAACAAATTGATTTCAGCATCCAAATCAGTTAACGCTTTGTTGTACGCAGCTACATCAGCTTTTAAGAGTTCTGCAAGATACTCCCATACCTGCTTTTTGCATAAAACTTTCTTGGTTTTGAGGTCACTGACAATCTCGTTATTTCCCTTGATTTTCTTATTAAACCCATCAATCAATGTGCCAATCTCAATCAGCAAACTATCGGTATCTTCTAACGAAGCAACCGTTGTTGGTTCTTTAATCTTTGCAGCAATCCTCTGTTTGTTTATGGTAATAGCATCAACAAGAAGCTGAACCTTTACCTCATATTCTGACAGATCCAATCCCGGCATAGCCACAGATACATTACTTTCCAATGTTGCTACAACGGAATCCATCTCTAATTCATAGGTTCTCTGAAATGAATTAATCGCAGCAATATCATCCTGATACTGCGCATCAAAACACGCAGCTATTTCTTTATCAAAATTAGATGGTAATTTCTGCTGGCAATATGGACATTTCCCGTCTGTCTGACCAGCAAAATGAGTATGACCACTTCGTACCCAATCAGTAGCTTTTAACGCTTTTATGAATTTTGCAAAATCCGTATCGCTACTACTGGAGATTGGTTTGCCCATCAATTCATATCCCGGCAGGGATGCGTAGGTAACTTTACCTGCCTTAGACAGCATGTTATACTGCTGTGCATCGCCTGAAAAAACGGTACTGTATAGAACTTTTAATTCATCAAAGTTATGGGCAACCGGAGTAATCGCTAAAATCTCTTGAGCAAATAAGGCTGCCTTTTTCTTACCCTTGATAGCCTCATCAAACAGCGTTCTTGCTTCCGCACTCTTGCTCCAGCAATCTGACTGAAATGTTGATAAGGCAGTACTCTTATCCGCTACTTTCTGGTCTATAGCGGTCTTATGTCCGTTGTATTCCTCACCCATTTTCTTGCGTTCAGCATTGAGAGTATCAACCTGTTCCTGAATGGCGATGTTGGTTTCATTTACGGTAAACACACCAGCAAGATTTCCATAGTTGCGCAGGTTAGCATTTATAAAATCTGTATCATACACAAGAACATCATAATCAACTGATGCTCTTCCAGCTTGCCACTGTAAATGCTCATCGTTTGCCTTGAACGTTCGTGCAATGGTAGATTTGCCTGCACCATTCTTCCCATAGAAGAAATTTACATATGTCGGTTCTATAACCTCATTAGAGAATGTGGCATCATTTAACGTTATTTTTTCTATTGCTGATTTCATTTTAGGGTTCATATGCAAATCTACCTCCTGCTTCTATTCTTTAATTTTTCCTTCTCTGACCCATTCATCAACTTCAGAGATTTTGAATTTATATCGTTTTCCAGCTTTATATACAGGTAATTTTCCTTCTTTTATCCAAGTACGGACTGTATCCTGACTCAAGCTAAGATGTTCTGCTACATCTTCAAGGTTTACCCATTTTTCAACTTGCATGTTTTCATATTCTGCACTCATATTATTCCTCCATGTTCGATTCCAGATGAGTGGTTACATATTTATAGGGAAAATACTGATATCCCAGCTTCCCTTAATACCTCTACTGCATTTATCTTTTTTACTGCCCAGTGCATACGATTCAATTCATTCGTTCCACTGCAGCCTTCGATTCCGAGTTCAAACCGAAGTTCATTTATTTTCTGCTGTGGTATCCAATTGAGTATTTGATAATATACTTTGATACCGTTGTCCTGAATTTTCACATCAACAATCAACCCATAAGCAGCATAGTGATCTGCGTCCGTTTTTCCATAAGCGTGGTTCTCAGTCGCAATAATTGCTGGGTAGGTTTTCAGTGTCGAAATTGCATCATCTGACAAAGTCGCATAAGCTGCTTTCAATTCCTTTGACGTGCTTTCCGTTATTACTCTATCCTTTCGAACAAGGCAATGACAGTCTTGAGGATTTAATTCATCATTCCCGACAACCAGAAGATTATAGAAATCTGTATTTAATGTAATGGTATGCGCTGCGTTAGGGCTTCCCGGCATGGGTAGTGCTCCGCCCACCATCATTACGCTATAGGTATTATTCACTGCATCCGTATGAGCTACCAACGTATTATTGTTACCGGGCAAATTAAATGTTGTATTCGGTGTTTGCGTTTGCAAAGCTCCCGGTTGTGATGGTTGTAATTTATTCTCCATTTTTTTCTGCCTTCCATAATAATTGTTCGTAATGCTATCAACATGTTGAATGAAGCTATTATTATTTCCGGTCACATTAAAATTGAAAACCATTTGCTGTTTTGACTTTTCTTCTTCCCGACGAGATTCTTCATAGACTTCTTCAACGATAATATCATCTGGCGATTTATATGCTTGATTATCGGCTACGTTGTCATCTTCAAATTCAATATAACTAAGCTTAATATCGACAGGCCAATTAACACCAATATCTCCAGTGTAAGCCCTTTTGCCTCCACCCGTAGATGGACACCAAATCTCAAATGTTTCTGCCCCAGCTGTATTATCAACATTACATACAGCATAATGAAATACGCCTAATAGAAATGACTGCAAAGGAATCTCTTTCATATTCACGAGTTCCTTCTTCTGCGCTGTTGTGCCATCTTCCCTAATATAGAAAGATTGGCTGTCATCAATGTAATTATCCAATGCTATTAGTTCGACGAGTGCTTTCACGAGCAGCTCGTCTTTTTTTATATCTCCTCCAGCATCAATGAATCCATCCACAAAGCAGCACATTTTTCTCACTGTATCTACATACTCGTTCTTCACTCTTTCGTCAAAAACTCTCAATGCCGTTTTATCACCAAATGGGAAGTAGCCGCCACCGGCATTCTTACATTTTTTATATTCTGATGCATTACCCTGAATCGTTTTAATTTCAGTTGGCATCGGTGTTGCTAAATCAGAACGTATCACTCTCGCAAGACCAATCAAAGTTTCATATTCAGTTAATCCATCTTTTTTCCCTGCGTAGTGTTCATTCGCACCTAACAGTTGCTTTCTTGCCTCTAAAAGTAAAGTGAAAAACGTACCACCACACAATCTTAAATTTTCTTTTTTTGCCATTGATTGTCCCTCTAATCAAATTTACCTACTCAACTTACTCAACTGTGAATGGCAGTCCTACTCAACTTACTATTTTCTATCCCTGTGAAAAGCCACAGGGATTTTTTATTGTTTGTTGACTGTTCAATCTGATGAATACAAATCAGAACAATTCCCAACAAACCCTATTAAATCATTATAACACTTTCCGACATTATTTTCAATGCAGTGAAAATGAACGAATAATGAACTCTACGGTGAAATATGCCTGAAATCTCTATTTCCACCTGTGGTTGGTCACAAATTTACGCCAATCACAGGAGGAAAAATAATGGCAATCAAAGTAAATCAGAGTAAACAGTATCGTATCTATATCAAGGAATCTAAAAGCTGGGTGGATATTAACAAGGAGTTCTACACGAACTACTATCGTGACATTAACGCCTATCGCAAACGCCAGCAGGAACATGGTCGTTGTGTCTGCCCTGCAAGCAAGCGCTATTTGTGCGACATGGACTGTATGACCTGTCCGTATGCCAAGGCTGGCGACCAGCTTTCTCTCGATAATACCGTAAGCGACGGTGAAGGAAATGAAAAGAGCTGACTTGATGATATGCCGGATGAATCCGCAGCTATCGCTGAATTAACGGAGGATGCAGAGCTTCTCCGTGCCCTCTATGCAAAGCTGAATGAGTTGGACCCAGAAGGCCGTCTTATCTGCCAGCTTATCATGGAAGGAAAATCTGAGCGTGACTGTGGCAAGAAAATGGGGCTCTCCCGTAATACCTTTGTATACCGCAGGGACAAGCTACTCCAGAAGCTTCGCTCAGATCTGAAAGATTACATCTAATTTGAATGGTCGTCCTCTGATATTTCAGGGGACGATTTTTCTTTTCAAAAAACTTTTTATAATTTTTCGGCCAAACGACCATCTCACCTCCATTGAGTAGTGTACGGCGAAACAAAGCGACCTACAGAAAGCGAGGTGAACACAGTGAATCAGACCTTTCACAACAGAAGCGGCTCTGACGCAGAAGTAATTGCTACTCTTACAGCAATTAGTC
>ENA-OOXF01001699-OOXF01001699.1-human-gut-metagenome-genome-assembly--contig:-NODE-1699-length-13661-cov-3.485815_pt1 | contig 13661 bp, 9 predicted proteins | sample MGYA00241586_ERZ501341 | MGnify/ENA primary metagenome ERZ501341 (study PRJEB25962, sample SAMEA2042985) | human gut metagenome | biome: human gut; feature: human-associated habitat; material: faeces... | reverse complement strand
TCGCATCCGCCCGCCCCACCCTACAAAGTCAATCCTAAAACATAGGAGATGTATAACATGGACAAACCCGCAATCAAAAAGTTTGCTATCTGGGCGCGCAATAAGCTGATTGCCGATACCAAATACCGCGCCGGGCTGGTTGGCGTGACGGAAACCGCCGTTGCCGAGCCGCTGCCACAGTCCAATGAGAGCGTGCAATTCTTTGACGTTGGTCTGCCGCAGCCCTACCGCATCGAGGGTGACGCCGTCACCCAGCGGCAGCGCTTTGTGGCGGAGCTGAACAAGGAGACCGCCAAACAGGGCAGCTACACGGCGGCGTACCAGACTGTGGTGGATAAGGTTGCCTACACATGGTTCAACCGGCTGATTGCGGTGCGGTATATGGAGGTCAACGACCTGCTGCCCAGCCGCACGCGGGTTTTGTCCAGCGCGGACGGACGCGCCGAGCCGCAGATCGTTACCAGCCCGTTTGACGCGGTGCTGGACTACACCCCGGCAGAGCAGCAGCAGATCGTGACCCTCAAAAACGACAACAAGCTGGACGAGGTGTTCCGACTGCTGTTCTTAAAGCAGTGCGCCGCGCTGGGCGACTGCCTGCCCCGCCTGTTTGAGCAGGTGGACGACTATATGCCGCTGCTGCTGGCGCTCTCCTTCACGGATAAGGACGGCGTGGTCTGCCATCTGGTAAACGACATCCCCGAATCCGACTGGCAGGACGCCGTGCAGATTGTTGGCTGGCTGTACCAGTATTACAACACCGAGCCGAAAGAACAGGTGTTCGCCAACCTGAAAAAGAACATCAAAATCAGCAAAGAGAACATCCCCGCCGCCACCCAGCTGTTTACGCCGGATTGGATTGTGCGGTACATGGTCGAAAACAGCCTTGGCCGTTTGTGGAACGAGGGTCACCCGGAGTTTGACAAATCCGAGTGGAAGTATTATCTGGACGAAGCCCCGCAGGAGCCGCAGGTGGCGCAGCAGCTGGCCGAGCTGCGCAAGGGCTACGCCGCCCTGACGCCGGAGGATATTAAGTGCATCGACCCCTGCATGGGCAGCGGGCATATTCTGGCGTACCTGTTTGATGTGCTGATGCAGATTTACACTGCCGCGGGCTACAGCAAGCGGGATGCTGCCGCCGGCATTGTGGAGCATAACCTCTACGGTCTGGACATTGACGACCGCGCTGCACAGATGGCTTATTTTGTGGTGATGATGAAAGGCTGCCAGTACGACAGCCGCTTTTTGCGGCGGCACCTGAACCCGCATGTGTATGCGATACAGGAGAGCGGAGAACTGACCCAGACGGCATTTGGCTACTGCGGCCCGGAGGAACCCACGGCCCGGACGCTGTGGGATACCTTCCGAAACGCCAAGGAGTACGGCAGCATTTTGCAGCCGAAAGTTACGCTGGAAGAGCTGGACAAACTGGAAGCCCGCTTGCAGGAGGCTGACAGCATGGCCGGGTACGGCAGCCTTGGCGTGCAGGGGCTGACCTATCAGCTTTTGGATGTGATGTACCCGCTGATTGACCAAGCCCGGATGCTGGTGCAAAAGTACGATGTGGTTGTGACGAACCCGCCGTATATGGGCGCAAGCAATATGAACCCGCGTCTGAATGATTTTATCAAGAACCGCTATCCCGATTACAAGAGTGATTTCTTCTCGGCGTTTATTGTGCGCGGGTCGGAGATGACAAAACCGGAAGGCTACTGCGGTTATTTCACGCCCTATGTCTGGATGTTCATTCAAAGTTACGAAAAACTGCGTGAATATCTGTATACCAATGCCACGATTGAAACACTGATTCAGTTTGAGTATTCAGCATTTGAAGAAGCGACTGTGCCTGTTTGCACATTTGCATTCAAGAATAGCCATGTCAGCAAAAAGGGCTGCTATCTGCGCCTTGTGGATTTCCGCGGCGGCATGGAAGTACAGCGTCAGAAAACGCTGGAAGCGATTGCGAACCATGACTGTGGCTTCTACTATGAGCAGAACACGGACAACTTCTCAAAAATTCCGGGCAGCCCAGTGGCGTATTGGGTAAGTAATACACTACTAAAAATTTATGACGAGGGGAAAACGCTAGGAGTAAAATATAAGACAATAACGGGATCATCAACTGGAGAAAATGCCAGGTTTCTTAGACTGTGGTATGAAGTTTCCCCAATAAATGTCGGATTTAACATTAAACATACTTATAATGGAGTAGGCTTTAAGTGGATTCCATGCAATAAAGGAGGAGCTTTTAGACGGTGGTATGGAAATAATGAATATTTGATTAACTGGGAAAATAACGGTACAGAGTTAAAAGAGTTTGCAACAATAAAAAACGGAGGAAAACATTGGTCTAGGTTCTTAAAAAGTCTTGACTGCTTTTATCGCGAGGGAATAACATGGTCCAAAATAACGTCTGGTGAATTTTCGTGCAGATACATGCCAGAAGGATTCATTATGGAATCTGCCGCCTGTGCAATTATGCCACCTCATCAAGATGTATATGTGTTGATTGCATTGATGAATACGAAAATCACGCAAGCGGTTTTGAAAGTGAAAAATCCAACACTAAATATGCAAGCTAGCGATATAATGGCAGTTCCTGTGATAGATGTAGCAGATAGTCGGGAGAAAATAGAGCGATTGACTGAAAATTCTATTGCAAATTCTAGGGCTGACTGGGATTCCTTCGAGACCTCGTGGGATTTTGCCGAGCATCCCATTGTAAAGTGGTTGCGTCAGCTGCGGGATGCCACGTCCATCGGCGCAACCATGGCGTACTATTATCACGGTGAGCGCCCCAAAGTCTCCTGCCCGGTGGAGCTGTGCTATATGCTTTGGCAGGGTGAGTGCAATGACCGCTTTGCTAAACTCAAATCCAATGAAGAAGAACTCAACCGCATCTTCATCGACATCTACGGCTTGCAGGACGAACTGACCCCCGAAGTCGAGGATAAGGACGTCACCGTCCGCCGCGCCGACTTAGGCCGCGACATCCGCAGCCTGATCTCCTACGCCGTGGGCTGCATCTTTGGCCGCTATTCTCTTGATAAGCCCGGTCTTGCCTACGCCGGCGGCGATTGGAACCCCGACCAATACCATACTTTCCTCCCCGATGCCGACAACGTCATCCCCATCACCGATGAAGAATATTTCCCCGATGACCTCACCGGCCTTTTTGTGGCGTGGGTCAAAAAGGTCTTTGGCGCAGACAGCCTTGAGGACAACCTTGCCTTCATCGCCAAGGCACTCGGCACCAAGGGCACCAGCCCCCGCGCCGTCATCCGCAATTATTTCCTGAACGGCTTCTACGCCGACCATGTCAAAATCTACCAGAAACGCCCCATCTACTGGCTGTACGACAGCGGCAAACAGAACGGCTTCAAGGCGCTGATCTATATGCACCGCTACAACGCCGACACCTCCGGTCTTGTCCGCGCCGACTACCTGTACAAAATGGAGCAGGTCTACGAGAGCGAGATTGCCCGCATGGACGATGCCATCGCCCACGGTGCCAGCCGCGAGGTCGCCCAAGCCACCAAGCGCAAAGAAAAGCTCGTCAAGCAGCTGAAAGAGTGCAAAGACTACGACGATCGCCTTGGTCATATCGCCCTCGCCCGTATCCCCATCGACCTCGACGATGGCGTAAAGGTCAACTACGACAAAGTCCAAACCGGTGCCGACGGCAAGAAGCAGGCAATTCTGGCGAAAATCTGAGGGAAAAGAGAATATGGAATTTATTGATAGCGCTTTGGACGAGCTTCGGCAAAAGCGTACGGGGCTTATATCATTATCTGGCATGAAACTGCCCGTAGGAAATGATGTGTTTTTTCGTGCCAAGCAAAGTGAACTGATTGCTCAATATCAAGGGGCACGCATATTTCTTAGCCAAACAGGTACAACCGCGTGGAATTATTGGTTTACAAAAACCGAGCCTACAGACGAGAAAACAGTACAACTAATAGAGAATAACTATCGTGCATATTTCTTTGAAACTGCATTGCTCTATTACAATATTGTTGTAGATTTATCATGGGTAATGCTTTATTCTGCGGTGGAATATCGCTGTGTTGCTGACGGAATTGCCGTAGATATTACAGGTATACAAACCATAAATACGGCTTATGACGCTTTGCGCAAATTGGAGAGTATAACTACAGCACCTATTAATGCGAAAACGAGTGCTTTCCAATATCTGAAAAAATTATATCCTAAATGTGAATGTGCCGTTGATATGGTAAGCTCTTTCTGGAGCAAATTTTACGATAGCGAAATTCGGCAATTGTATAATTTTTGTAAGCACAGAGGAAAACCCATTTACAAAGAAATAGCTGATTTACAAGGCGGGGAGCCATTTTCAATAGGAATCTTTCAATCCCCTTGTGTGGAGCAACAGCAAGGAACATCTGCATTAGCATTTTCAGGCAGCAAATACCAAAAAATCGTTTCTGATACTCATGATGTGCAGAAGAAAGTTGTCCTCTCCGAGGAAATTGAGCGCCTTTTGAAATTCGACAATGAAACGCTGTATCCTTATATAAAACAGCTCCTTGTTGAAATCGAGAGAAGTGTTAAACCGTCGCCGTTAGTGGTTTGAATTTTAACCGAATGGCGAGTGTTCAACATTTCATTATCCACGCAATGGTAAAACGTCGATAGTTATTGCATTGCCTGCAAAAACGGTGTAAAAGTCAACTACGAAAAAGTCCAAACCGCCCCCGATGGCAAAAAGCTGGCGATTCTGGCGAAAATCTGACACCATAAACATAAGGGGAATCTGTATGTCTGAACTGAAATACAATCAAATCGTTGAGAAGCTGAACACCGAGTTTGCATCCGAGGGGCGCAGGCTGGTGTTCTGGTACGATGACAACGGCTATTTTGCCGATGATGTGGACGCTATGCCGCTGCAAAATGCAAAAATCTGGCATCTGACGCCTACCAACCAGTTCAGAACCAAGATTTTGCTGGAACGCGAGGACCCGCAGAGCAATTACCTGATCTATGCGCCGTTCCCCAAGCCCCCCGTGGAGCAGAACCACTTGGAGGATACGATTTTGTACTCCAAGCAGTTCCACGCCGACCCGATCTCGCTGCTGTGCTCCGATCTGGGCATTGGGGCCGAGGGCAAGGCCGTCTTGCAGAAATACGCCAAGGTCGTCGGCGAGCAGACCCGCAAGCAGCGGTTCTGTGATTACAAGCTGGCAGCGTACACGGCGGATGCCGTGGAGACAGCGCTGCTCTGCACCGTCTGCAAGTGCCGCACCGCGCAGTTTGAGGACGCGCTGCGGGAAATCCTGCTGGCCGACACCCCGGACGGCAACCCCAAGCTGGACGAGCTGGCAAAGTACAAACTGGATGAGGTGTTCTGGAAGCACTGTGAGACAGAGCTGGGCTTTGCCGTGCCCGCGCCGAATGTGGACAAGCTGAAAATCAGCCTGTTTGTGACAAGCCTTGCCCACAGCGTGAAGGTCATCCCGGACGCATGGCAGCCGTTTGCCGCTGCCAAGCCCGGCAGTGTGCTGGCCTTTATGGACGGCATGATGAACAACGTAAACTACGGCGAAGCCTTTGACGCAATGGCTGCCGCTGTGCAGGATACGCTGCACGCCAAGGCTGCGCTGGCCAAGCTGCCCCATGACCTGCTGACCGACTGCGAGTGCCTGCCCTGCGTGGATGACCTGCTGACCGGGTGGATGACCGAGCGCCTGCAAGCCGAGGACGTGACCGCCGCGCTGAACGGCGAGAACATCCCGGAGCTGTGCCAGCGCCGCGCCAAGACCCACTTTGGCCGCAAGCTGGCGGTGCAGTATGCCATGCTGGAAAGCGCGTGGCATATCGTCAGCGCTGCCCACTACCGCGCCCCGGCGGATTATGAGCACGTCTGGGCGCAGTATTACCGCGAGGATTACAAAATTGACGCGCAGTACCGTGCGTTTTACACGGCCTACGACAAGCTGGACGAGCCAGCCGCCTACGACAAATTGCAGGGACTGGTTGAGAATATCTACAACACGGAATATCTGGCAAAAATCATCCCTGCGTGGAATACGGATTTCCCGCAGGAGCCCGGCATGGGCAGAATGGCGCTGCAGCGGAACTTTTTCTCGGAGTGTGTGGCCGGCAACAAGGAGCGCACCGTGGTGATTATCTCCGACGCCATGCGCTATGAAGTAGGCGCGGAGCTTGCTGCCCTGCTGGCCGAGGACCCGAAGTCTACTGTGCAGCTGACACCCCGGCTGGGCGTGCTGCCGTCCTGCACGCGGTTGGGCATGGCGGCGCTGCTGCCCCATACGCGGATGGAGATGACGCCGGAGTATCAGGTGCTGGTCGACGATATGCCCTGCGAGAACCTGGCGCAACGGCAGGCTGTGCTGCAAAAGCGCGTGCCGCAGAGCGGGTGCATCCAGTTTGACGACCTGAAAGCCATGAAAAAAGACGACCTGCGGGCGGTTTTCACCGGCAAGCAAGTCGTGTACATTTACCATAACCAAATTGACGCGCGCGGCGACAAGCCCAACGCCGAGGACGAAGTCTTTGCTGCCTGCCGCGAGGCTGTGGAGGAGATCGCTGCCATGATCCGCCGCATTGCGGGCAGCGCGAACACGCTGCACTTTATCGTCACGGCGGATCACGGCTTCCTGTACAAGCGCCACGCGCTGGCGGAGAGCGATAAAATTCCCAACACTGCCCCCAAGACGGCGTTTGTGAACCGCCGCTTTATTGTGGACGCTGACCCCATTGCGCAGCCCGGTGTCGCCAGCCTGCCGATGGCCACGGTGCTGAACACCAAGACGAACACGCTGACGGTGTCCTACCCGACAGCGGCCAATGTGTTCAAGGTGGCGGGCGGCGGCGAGAACTACGTCCACGGCGGCTCCAGCCCGCAGGAGATGATCGTGCCTGTGCTGGACGTGCGGATGGAGAAAGGCCGCATGGAGACCACTACTGTGCAGCTGACGCTGGTGAGCATTTTGAAGAAGATCACGAACCTGATCACCGCGCTAGACTTTATGCAGAACGAGCCAATCAGCGACACTGTGCGCGAGACGACCTTCCGCGTGTACTTTGTGGGAGAAGATAACGAGCGCATCTCTAATGAGAATATCGTGGTGGCTGACAAGCGCGGCGAGACGGCGGCGGAGCGGATGTTCCGCCTGCGGTTCAGCTTCAAGAACCAGAAATACGACAACAAAAAGCCGTATTATCTGGTAGCCTACGATGATAAAAATTCGGTTGAGGTGCTGCGCCGTCAGGTCGTCATGGACATTGCGATGGCGGACGACTTCGGATTTGGCTTCTGATGCAAGGAAGGAACGATTATGAGCCGTGGATTTAACATGTGGAACTATATGACCTACCACCTGGTTCACGATTACTTTAAGGCAAAGAAAAAGAAAAAAACTGAAATCCAAAATTTTGAGGTAAAGAACTATAAAGCAGCACAAAAGGCCGCAGAACAATGGATTAAGAGTGTGCGCAAATTTGCTGAAAGTTCGTATGGGGTGCATTACCCCAAAGAACTTTATTACGGTGCAACCCAGGTGTTGTTGGCTGTTTGTGCGGAGATCTACCGCAATGACCATACCTGGAACGACCACCGGAAAATTTTGGTGGATTACATCATCAACAGCGGCACGGACGGTGTGTGGTTTTCTGATTTTAAAGCGGCCACCGGTGCCGATGCAGACGTAAGGAAGCTGATCCCGCTGGGGTGGGTTGATGTTGATGAGTGTGGTGAATTCTGGACTTGCCTGGGCCGCTGCCTGAAAAAATGCCGGACTCCGCAAAGCAAATACGATGAATTGACCACGCCCTTGCAAAGATTTATTGCGGCTTTTGCATTCTGCGGGCCGCTGCAATCCAGTGTAGAAACCATCGGCACGCGATTTTTGAGCCGGGCATCAGATGGGGTTGAGCGCGCAATGCATGCCCCACCGCCCAAGGTGGATGTTTGGGGCAGCGGAAGCTCTATGGAACACATCCAGAAAATGAAGGTGATCTGGGATCACCTTTTGAACAGCAGCGATGGCGGGCGGGAAATTGATGACCCGCAGCTGTTATTATCCATGCTGATAGGGAAAACGATTACGGATATTATCATGTACGGGAACATTCCTGCAAAAGATAAGTTGTTGGAAGTTGAAATGGTCTTTGCCGAAAACCGCCTGGAGCTTGGAACAACCGCTAAAGAATTTGTGCTGGATATGGCAAACCATGGTGAAGCATGGAAGCTGGTCAGCCAGATGATGACGCCACAGGGGGACCAGCCGCCGATGTTCTGGCAGATTGCGCAGATTATGTCCATCAAGGGCAACTGCAAGGATGAGCTTGATAATTTGATTCAGGAGTTTATGGGTTTTGCTTATTGCTTTGTTTCGGAGATCATGAAAAAATATCCGAACGGCGGCTATGACCGTGAAAAGCTGCTGCCCTACTTAAAAAACCTGATGCCTGCTGAAGCACCGAAAAATTGACGGAGGATAGTACAATGCCTGATTTGGATGATAAATACAGTGAATTCAGCCGCGAGATTGGCAACGACGAACCCACACAGGATAACGCTGCCGGTGCAGCCAAGGAACCGCAGCCGGATTTCAGCGATAATGCGGATCTGTATGCGGTGCTGTGCGTCAGCAAAACGGCCTCCTCGGATGAGATCAAGTCTGCTTACCGGCGCTTGGCAAAGGAGTACCACCCTGATGTAAGCAGTGATGAGGATGCAGACGAGAAGTTCAAAAAAATTCAGCATGCCTATGAAACCCTGTTCGATGAAGTGCAGCGTGCCATGTATGATCTTGGCGGCGACAGCATGGCAGGGCTGAGCTATGAGCAACGGCTGAAAACGGTGTTCCAAGGCCGCATCGTCCGCAAGGATTTGACGAAGAAAATCAAAGAGGGCGCGAATGTGCCCGTCTATGTGCTGGAATTCCTGCTGGGGCAGTATTGCAGCAGTGATGACCCGGCTATTATTGAAACCGGCGTTGAAACGGTAAAGAAGATTCTTTCTGACAACTTTGTACGCCCGGATGAAGCACAGAAGATTCTTTCCTTGCTGAAGATGAACGGCAGCCATACCATTATTGATATGGTTACGGTGCATCTGGATATGCGCAAGGATGTGTATCTGGCCGAGTTCTCGAACTTGGGCGTGAAGGATATTCCTATTGAGGACGAATACCCGCAGAAGTATGACCGCCTGCTCTGCGGCGGCATCTGGTGCATTGTGCAGCTGAGCTATGAATTTATCGAGGAAGATAAAAAGTCTGCGCCGATCCGCATCAACCGCGTGACACCTATCCAGATGCCCCATGTCGATCTGGATGAGATCAGGCAAGGACGCAAGGCATTCAGCAAGGAAGAATGGCTGGGCCTGATGCTGCGTTCTGCCGGTTATGAGCCTGAATCGCTTACCTATCGTGAACAGTGGCTGCTGCTGACCCGTATGATTCCGTTGGTAGAGAATAACTTTAACCTGTGTGAGCTTGGCCCTCGCAGCACCGGTAAATCCCATATCTATAAGGAAATTTCGCCCAACAGTATCTTGGTTTCTGGCGGTCAGACCACCGTGGCCAACCTGTTCTATAACATGGGGCGCAAGACCGTGGGCTTGGTCGGTTTGTGGGACTGCGTTGCCTTTGACGAGGTTGCCGGCATTAAGTTCAAGGACAAAGACGGCGTGCAGATCATGAAGGACTACATGGCGTCCGGCTCCTTTGCGCGCGGCAAGGAGGAGAAGGCGGCCTCAGCCTCCATGGTATTTGTGGGCAATATCAACCAGAGCGTGGACGTTGTGTTGAAAACCTCCACGCTGTTTGAGCCGTTCCCGCCGGAGATGGGCACCGACACGGCATTCCTTGACCGTATTCACTGCTACTTGCCCGGCTGGGAAATCCCGAAATTCCGTCCGGAGCATTTCACCAACAGCTACGGCTTTATCAGTGACTATATGGCGGAATTCATCCGCGAGCTGCGCAAGGTGCAATATGGCGATGCGCTGGATAAGTATTTCAAGCTGGGCAAGAACCTGAACCAGCGTGATACGATTGCCGTGCGCCGCATGGTGGATGGCTACTTAAAGCTGATGTACCCCAACGGCGAGTTCAGCAAAGACGAGTTGGAAGAAGTGCTGCGTCTCTCGCTGGAGATGCGCCGTCGTGTCAAGGAGCAGTTGAAGAAGCTGGGTGGCATGGAGTTCTATGATGTGAACTTCTCCTACATTGATAACGAAACCTTTGAGGAAAAGTATGTTTCTGTACCGGAGCAGGGCGGCGATACGCTGATTCCTGAAGGCATGGGTGCGCCGGGCCAGTTATACACGATTTCTCGCGGCAAGTCCGGCATGATCGGCGCGTTCCGTCTGGAAAGTCAGATGCTGCCCGGCAGCGGCAAGTTTGATAAGACCGGCCTTGGCAGTGATGGCAAGGCGAAAGAAGCCGCCAACACTGCCTTCAACTTCCTGAAAGCCAATGCACGGCATATCAGCGGCAACATCAGCACCACGGCAAAGGATTACATCGTCAACTATCAGGATCTGCAGGGTATCGGCATGACGGAAAAGTTGGCATTGCCCACCGTGATCGCACTGTGTTCCATTGCCATCGGACGCCCGACGCTGAGCAGTCTTGCTGTGCTGGGCGATATTTCAATCGGAGGCACGCTGATTAAAGTAGATGAACTGGCCAACACCTTGCAGGCTTGTGCAGACTGCGGTGCGAAGAAAGTGCTGCTGCCGGCTGTGTCTATGGTGGACTTTGCCACGGTGCCGGCAGACCTGATGACGGCCTTCCAGCTGATCCCATACCAGAATGCTGAGGACGCAGTGTTTAAGGCGCTGGGGGTTGAATAAGCGCAGAAAGCGGGCAGATTATGACATGGGAAGAATATTACAGTAAATTTTACGGCTGGGCTACTTTTACCCAAATCAAAAGGCTGCCCTATGCAATGCTGAATGCGGAGGTGAACCCGGCAGAAATTGTAGATGTTGCGCGGGATATTTTGGATGAAAAAGCAGCCGGGCGCTTAATGAAACGAGCTGCCAGTGCCGGTATCCAATTCACTGCTGAGCAAATTCTGGAACTTTCCCAATGCGAAGCCGATGAAGGGCTGTATATGATTCTGAAAACTTCTTCGTGTACTTTTTCGCAAACGCAGTTGGATGATATTTGCTTTGAAACTGGTAATGACAATGTTCGCCGAAAGGTACTTGAAATTGCTCAAAATCAGGGAATTCGTTTGCAGAGAGTGTGTGATGAAGAATCAGAGGAAATTACACCACAACGCAAACATAAGCGCTCCGGTCTTTTAAGTGCGTTATTCTTCGGTGCGCTTACGGATAAAGATTCTGGTAAAATGTCGGGCTTGCAATTTAGCGTCGGCGATCACGTCCGGGTTCGGTATCGTGGTCAAGAGGGAACGATCATTGGAATTCATGGAAATTTGTATATGGTTTCTTTGAAAGATGGTGCGTATGTGGACTCTTACATTGCGTCAGATTTAGGAAAGTGCTGGTAGAGGAGACAAGTTTGCAGACAGCCCAACCACGGATATTCGTGATTGTTTTCCAAAGAACAAGGAACATTTTGTTCGAAATCTGAAGTACATGGTTAAATTTGTGGAGTGAAATTGCTATGATCCGTCACATTTTATTCTGGAAATACACTGACACGGTTAAAGCGGAACACAAAGAAGCGGAAGCACTGGCGTTCCTGCAAAAATCCGTTGCGACAATGGTCGGTCATATTGAAGGCCTCCGCTGCGCAGAAATCAATACAAACACTGCCGACGGGGAGTACGATCTCGTGTTCTATTCCGAGCTGCGGGATGCAGATGCCTTACAAGCATTCCAAAATCATCCGCTGCATGTTGCCCACCGGGAGCGCTGCAAGGCCCTTGTGACAGACCGTTTGTGCGGAGATATGGAGGCAGATTGAACATGGTTCTGTATTATTCCGGCACCGGCAACAGCAAATTTATTGCAAAATGTATCGCGTCCGCGCTTGAAACAGATTGCCTCAATCTTAATGAGCGCATCAAGGCGGAAGACACCTCGTCTGTTCAGACAGAGGAAAATGTAATATTGGTCACGCCCACCTATGCTTGGCGTATTCCGCATATTGTTTCCGACTGGCTTGAAAAAGTGGATTTAGTCAGCGCTAAACGCATCTGGTTCGTGATGGATTGCGGCAGCGAGATCGGCAATGCAGCAAAGTACAACCAGGAGCTTGCCGCACAGAAAGCCCTTACCTACATGGGCACGGCCCAAATCGTTATGCCGGAAAATTATATTGCTTTGTTCTCGGCACCGGACAAGCAGGAAGCAAAAGCGATTGTCGAGAACGCAAAGCCCGCTATCCGAAGCATCATTGACTGTATCCGTAATGGGATGGAATTTCCCGCACCGCGAAATAATTTGTATGACCGCTTTATGAGCAGCGCGGTAAATCCCATTTTCTACAAGGGAATCGTCAAGGCAGATGCTTTTACGGTAAGTGATGCCTGTATCGGCTGCGGAAAATGTGTGCAGCTGTGCCCATTGAATAACATCCGTCTGGATAAGGATAAACCTGTCTGGGGGTCAAATTGTACGCATTGCATGGCCTGTATTTGCTATTGCCCGAAAGAGGCTATCGAGTATGGCAAAAGAAGCGTGGGCAAACCGCGTTATCATTTTGAGGCTTTGGGCATGGCTGAGAACATTGTTTGATTAAGATGGCTCCCGGTTTTGCAAATCGGAACTTGAGGAGGGAATTAAGATGAAAGACGGAAAACATCCAAACCCCAATACGATCCATCCAATTGCAGGGTATGACAAAGAAATATATGTGAAGCCGACAATTACAAATCCGAACATTATTGTTGGAGACTTTACATATATTGCCGATTCGGATTTTGAAAGTCATGTTTCACATTTGTACGAGTGGAATGACGATAAACTCATCATTGGGAAGTTCTGTCAAATCGCCGCCGGGGTTGAGTTTGTGATGAACGGCGCAAACCATCAGATGAACGCTGTCTCTACATTTCCGTTCTATACCTTGGAGGGGTGGGAAATGTTACCGCCTGCAAAGGCGGATATGCCATTAAAAGGAGATACTGTTATCGAAAATGATGTTTGGATTGGGCAAAATGCGGTGATTCTCCCCGGCGTTTACATTGGAAACGGAGCGATCATTGGTGCAAACAGCGTAGTGGGCAGTGATGTTGCACCATATACAAAGGTCGTTGGAAACCCCGCAAGAGCGATTCAAAAGCGCTTTGATGATGAACTGATTGAATTGCTGCTTAAATTCAAGTGGTGGGATAGGAGCGTTGATGAAATCAACCGGCTAATTCCAATCTTGACTTGCAGTGATTTGGATAAAGTGAAAGCTGAAATCAAGAAGCAATTAGGCTGACAAAATCCAGTTTGATAGCCCGGCTGATTTTTCGAAATAGTTATTTGAAAAAGCGAACCTGCTTACAACGCAAACAGGTTCGCTTTTATCATAATAGCTAAAATTATTTCGCGTATCGATGGAATATACAAAAACGGTGAGCTGGACTATGAGGCAACTCACAAGAAATTCTTGTTGGTTCGTTCCGAAGGGACAAGACAGGTAAAAATAAATTAAGGGCAACACCGCACAATTCCCGCCTTGCGGCTTAAGCACCGCTCCGGCAGCTGC
>ENA-OOXF01001697-OOXF01001697.1-human-gut-metagenome-genome-assembly--contig:-NODE-1697-length-13664-cov-4.169520_pt1 | contig 13664 bp, 9 predicted proteins | sample MGYA00241586_ERZ501341 | MGnify/ENA primary metagenome ERZ501341 (study PRJEB25962, sample SAMEA2042985) | human gut metagenome | biome: human gut; feature: human-associated habitat; material: faeces... | reverse complement strand
CGCTGCCTTCCCCGCGGCACCAGTGCCGCAAATCCCTCGCACCTGTGCGAAAAAGGGGGGAGCTTTCTTTGAAAAGAAAATCTCCCTCTTGACAATATCGATATTCGATAATATACTCTCCTTAAGAATATCGAATATCGATAAAAGGAGGCTGACGATGGCGCGGGAGAAATTCAGCACGCTGACCGAGCAGATGTTTTATATCCTGCTGTGCCTGCGCGAGGAGTGCTGCGGCATGGACGTGATGGCGCGCGTGAATGAGTTGACGGGCGGGCGCGTGGCCGTCGGCCCGGGGACGCTCTACAACCTGCTCGAGCAGTTTCTGGCGGCGGGGTATATCGTCGAGACGCGCGCGGAGGGGCGGCGGCGCAGCTATCAGCTCACAGCGGAGGGCGAAACGCTGCTGCAAAATGAGGTGGAGCGCCTGCAAGCACAGGTGCGGGACTACGAGAAGCTATTTGAGAGATAACGCCCCTTGCGGGCGGAGAGAAATGAGAGAAAGCGAGGGATAGCGATGCTAAAAACAAAATATGAGTACAATTTCTATTCGTTTTACGACCATACGGGCATGGAGCAGCACTTCGAGAAAATGGCGGCGCAGGGCTGGCTCATTGAAAAGCTCGGCTATTTCTGGCGCTACCGGCGCATTGGGCCGCAGGCGCTGCGTTTTTCTGTTGTTTACTACTCCGAGGCCTCGGAATTTGACCCGACGAAGCCGAGCGAGGGCGAGCTGACGTTCTATGATTTCTGTGCGCAGGCGGGGTGGAACAAGGCTGCAAGCCGCGCACAGATGAACGTTTTCTACAACGAAGACGCAAACGCTGTGCCCATCGAGACGGACGCGGCGCTTCAGGTGGAAACGCTGCACCAGTCGATGAAAAAGGAACAGCTCATCGCCTGGTTTTTGATGCTGGCGCTCGCGCTGTGGATATTTTTTGACATGCGTAAGAGCTTTATCAGGGATTTCGCGGCGGCGCTTTCCTGCTTAAGCGCGCTCTCGGCCATTTTGGATTCTGTGCTCCTGTTCCTGCTGTGTGCGTTGGAGCTTGGTGGCTACTACCTCTGGCGGCGCAGGGCGAAGCGCGAAGCCGAGCTTGGAAGATTCCTGCCGACGCGCTCACATCCTGTGTTACAGATGCTGGCGCTCTTGGCGCTGGTGATGGGCTGTGCCGTTGTTTTGTACAGTGACAAGGAAGGACGGGGGACTTACCTTGCCATCCTTACGGGTATTGTATTGCTGGACGCATTGATTTGGGGAATCAAGAGGCTGCTCAAGCGTCGCGGCGGCAGCGCAGAGCTAAACAGGGGTATCACGCTGGTATCGGTGCTGATCCTCTCGTTCATTTTTTCGTTTACCTACTTGCGCAGCGTCAGAAACGGACAATTCGACCAGACGCCCGAAAACGCCACGCGCTACGAGGTCACGTGGTCCAATGGTGAGACATCGTTTTACTACGCCTACGATGATCCGCTGCCGCTCTATGTGCAGGACCTGACCAAAACAGACTATGACCGCTATTCCTGCGAGCTGGCGGAGGAATCCTCGCCGCTGGCATCTCAGGTCCGCGGTGCGCAGAGGATGCGCACGGGCGATGAGGACGACGCGCCGGAGCTGAACTACGAGGTCACCGACGTGAAATTTGCGCCGCTGTTCGACGCCTGTCTGGACGGCGAGCTGAAATACTACCAGAACTACACGGTGACCTTTTACCGCACGCATCGCCCCTTCCGGAACTGGGAATACCGCGAGGTGGGCGCCGCACCGTGGGGCGCGGACCGCGCGTGGCAGGCCTTCGATACCGAAAGCGACGGCTGGGGCGTCTCGTGGGTCTTAACGCGCGGCAAGCGCATCGTGCGCATAGGTGGCAGCGCATTGACCGGCACACTGAGTCAGGCGCAGATGGATACGATCAGCGAAAAGCTGCTGAGTGCAGATCTAAAATAACGCAAAAAAGGAGCATCCTTTCGGATGCTCCTTTTTCAATACGGTAGAAGCAGCAATTACTGCTTGTCGTACAGGTCGATGAGCTTGGTGAGGTGCTCGTAACGCTCCTTGGCCGCGTCCTCGTTGCGGGTGAAGAGACCCTCCGCACGCTCGGGGAACTCGCGGGTCAGGCGGCTGTAGCGAGCCTCGTTCATCAGGAATTCACGGTAACCGCCGGCAGGAGCCTTGGAGTCGAGCGTGAACTTCTTGTCAGCCGCGGGATTGAAGCGGAACAGGTTCCAGTAGCCGCACTCGACAGCCTTCTTCATTTCCTTCTGGCAGTTGATCATGCCGCCCTTGATGGAGTGCATCTCGCAGGGGCTATAGCCGATGATCAGGGACGGGCCGTTGTAAGCCTCAGCCTCGGTGATGGCCTTGATGGTCTGGGCCGGGTTGGCGCCCATGGCGACCTGAGCGACATAGATGTAGCCGTAGCTCATTGCAATCTCGGAGAGGCTCTTCTTCTTGGTCTCCTTACCGGCAGCCGCGAACTGAGCGACCTGACCGATGTTGGAAGCCTTGGAAGCCTGACCGCCGGTGTTGGAGTAGACCTCGGTATCGAAGACAAAGACGTTGACGTTCTTGTTCTGAGCAAGGACGTGGTCGACGCCGCCGAAGCCGATATCGTAAGCCCAACCGTCGCCGCCGAAGATCCACACGGACTTCTTGGAGAGGTAATCCTTCTTGTCGAGGATGTCGCAGGCCAGCTTGCAGGCATCGCAGTCGCAGAACTTCTCGCCCTTGGCCTTGAGCTCGGCGGCGTGCTCAGCGAACTTGGGCACAGCGGCCAGCTCGTCGACGGTGGCGATGTTCGCCTGCAGGGCCGCGACGTATTCCTTCGTGGCCTCGGCATTGGCGTTGCCGTCGTCCTTGGTGTCGAGCCACTTCTGAGCGGCTTCCTTCAGTGCGGGCTGTGCCCACTCGATGGCAAGGAGCTGCTCGGTCTTGGCCATCAGATCCTCGCGGATCTTCTCCTGGCCGACATACATACCGAAGCCGTGCTCGGCGTTGTCCTCGAACAGGGAGTTGCACCAGGCCGGGCCGTGGCCGTTCTTATCCGTGCAGTACGGGGAGGTAGCGCCGGGGCCGCCCCAAATGGACGAGCAGCCGGTGGCGTTGGAGATGTACATGCGGTCGCCGAAGAGCTGAGTGACGAGACGGGCATAGCTGGTCTCGGCGCAGCCGGCGCAGGAGCCGGAGAACTCCAGCATGGGCTGCTTGAACTGGCTGCCCTTGACGGTGAGATCCTGCATATCCTTCTTGTCGGAGACCTTGGAGACGCAGTAGTTGAACACATCCTGCTCGGGAAGCTCGCTCTCCTGACCGACCATGGTCAGAGCACCGACCGGGCACTGGCCGACGCAAACGCCGCAGCCCATACAGTCGAGCGGGGAGATGGCCATGGTGTACTTGTAAACACCCTTGCCCTTGCCGGCCTTGATGTCGACGATCTTGGCATTGGCAGGAGCATTCTTGGCCTCTTCCTCGGTGAGAGCGAAGGGACGGATGGTGGCGTGCGGGCAGACGTAAGCGCAGTTGTTGCACTGAATGCACTTCGTCTCGTCCCAGGTGGGAACGGAAACGGCAACGCCGCGCTTTTCATAAGCGGCAGCGCCAAGCTCCCACTGGCCGTCCACGTGAGGCATGAAGGCGGAAACGGGCAGGCTGTCGCCGTCCATCTTGTCCACGGGATCGAGGATGTTCTTGACCTGAGCGACGAGCTCGGGCTTGCCCTCGTAGGAGACGGCCTCGTCAGCGTCGACAGCGTTCGCCCAATCGGCGGGAACGTCGATCTTGGTGTAGGCGGTGGCGCCGAGGTCAATGGCCTTGTGGTTCATATCGACGACGTCCTGGCCCTTCTTCAGGTAGGAGTGCGTCGCGGCATCCTTCATGTACTGGATGGCCTGCTCCTCGGGCATGACCTTCGCGAGGGAGAAGAACGCGGACTGGAGAATGGTGTTGTTGCGCTTGCCCATGCCGATCTTGATGGCAAGGTCGATGGCGTTGATGGTGTAGAGCTGGATGTTGTTCTTGGCAATGTAGCGCTTGGCGTCCGCCTTGAGGTGGTGGTTCAGCTCCTCGAAATCCCACTGGCAGTTGATCATGAACACGCCGCCGGGCTTGACGTCGTTGACCATCTTGAAGCCCTTGATGATGTAGCTGGGGTTGTGGCAGGCAACGAAGTCGGCCTTGTTGATGTAGTAGGGGCTGCGGATGGGCTTGTCGCCGAAACGCAGGTGGGAGATCGTCACGCCGCCGGTCTTCTTGGAGTCATACTGGAAGTAGGCCTGGACGTACTTGTCGGTGTGGTCGCCGATGATCTTGATGGAGTTCTTGTTCGCGCCGACGGTACCGTCGCCGCCGAGACCCCAGAACTTGCACTCGATGGTGCCCTCGGCTGCGGTGTTCGGGCAGTTCTTGTCTTCGGGCAGGGAGAGGTTCGTCACGTCATCGACGATGCCGATGGTGAACTGACGCTTGGGCTCCGCCTTGGCAAGCTCGGTGTAAACAGCGAACACGGAAGCGGGCGGGGTGTCCTTGGAGCCGAGACCGTAACGGCCGCCGATGACGGTCTTGTCGGTGATGCCGGCGTTGGCCAGCGCGGTGACGACGTCGAGATAGAGGGGCTCGCCCTGTGCGCCGGGCTCCTTGGTGCGGTCGAGGACCGCAATCTTCTTGGCGGTGGCGGGGATGGCCTCGATCAGGCGCTCAGCCTTGAACGGGCGGTACAGACGGACCTTGATGAGACCGACCTTCTCGCCGTGGGCGTTGAGGTAGTCGATGACTTCCTCGGCCACGTCGCAGATGGAGCCCATCGCGATGATGACGCGGTCAGCGTCGGGCGCGCCGTAGTAGTTGAAGAGCTTGTAGTCGGTGCCGAGCTTCTCGTTGATCTTGCCCATGTACTTTTCCACGACTTCGGGGAGAGCGTCGTAGTACTGGTTGCAGGCCTCACGGTGCTGGAAGAACGTATCACCGTTCTCATGGGAGCCGCGCATGGCGGGATGCTCGGGGTTGAGGGCGTGCTCGCGGAACGCTTTGACAGCGTCCATGTCGCACATGTCGGCGAGATCCTTGTAATCCCACACGGCAATCTTCTGGATCTCGTGGGAGGTGCGGAAACCGTCGAAGAAGTTGATGAACGGGACCTTGCCGGAAAGCGCGGCCAGGTGTGCCACGGGGGAGAGATCCATCACTTCCTGCACGTTGCCCTCGCACAGCATGGCGAAACCGGTCTGGCGGCAGGCCATGACGTCGGAGTGATCGCCGAAGATGTTCAGCGCGTGGGTCGAAACAGTACGGGCGGAGACGTGGAACACGCAGGGGAGCTGCTCAGCTGCGATTTTGTACATGTTCGGGATCATCAGCAGCAGACCCTGAGAGGCCGTGTAGGTGGTGGTCAGAGCACCGGCGCCGAGGGAGCCGTGCACTGCGCCGGCAGCACCGGCTTCGGACTGCATCTCGACGACCTTGACCTGGCTGCCGAAGATGTTTTTCAGGCCATTTGCAGACCACTGGTCGACCAGGTCGGCCATCGGGGAGGACGGCGTAATGGGATAAATTGCCGCAACTTCACTGAAAGCATAGCTTACGTGAGCCGCAGCATTATTGCCGTCCATGGATTTCATTTTTCTTGCCATAAATGAACCTCCTATTTATTTCACCGTCAAAAAACGGTTCTTCTGCGTGTGAACGCAAAATTCAACGATGACACTATAGCACACTTTTTTCGCTATGTAAACGCCTTGTTCCCGCAAAAACATTCACTATTTTGCAACAATAGGTTCAATTTCTTTTATTTTTCGAGAACTTTTGCGAGGATTTATTGATTTTGTGCAAAATGTGCAAAAATGCGCGGAGGGGGATTTGCCTGATGCAAAAAATGTGCTATACTAATTGCAAACTGTACGATTCGATGCGAAAGAGGGAGGAAAACAGTATGGTCACAGCGGTGCGCTCGCTCGGCCTTCAGGGCATCTCGGGCTACGAGGTCACGGTGGAATGCTTTTTATCCGGGGGCCTGCCTGCGTTTGACATCGTCGGCCTTGGCGACACGGCCGTCAAGGAATCGCGCGAGCGCGTGCGCGCGGCGGTGAAAAACTGCGGCGTCAAGTTCCCCGTCTCGCGCATCACGGTGAACCTTGCCCCGGCGGGTCGGAAAAAGGAGGGCACGCTCTATGACCTGCCCATCCTGCTCGGCATCCTTGCCAGTGCAGAGGAGATCAAGCCCCCCGCGAAGGACGCGGCCTTTGTCGGCGAGCTCTCGCTGACCGGCACGCTTCGCGCGGTGAACGGCGTTTTGCCGATGGCGATGGCCGCGGTGCGCGCGGGCATCAGGACGCTCTACGTCCCCGCGGCGAACGCAGCGGAGGCGACGCTTGCCGACGGCGTGACTGTTTACGGCGTGCCGGATGTCGTGTCGCTCGTGCAGCATTTGAAGGGTGAAAAGAAGCTCCCGCCCCAGCCGAAGTGGCAGGCGGAGCAGACGAGCGAGACCGGCCCAGACTTTTCCGACGTCATGGGACAGGAAAATGTCAAGCGCGCGCTGGAGATCGCCGCTGCGGGCGGACACAATATCCTGCTCATCGGCTCGCCCGGCGCGGGCAAATCCATGCTGGCGCGGCGGCTTCCGTCGATCCTGCCCGACATGACGCGAAAGGAAGCACTTGAAGCGACCGAGATCTGGTCAGTCGCGGGATTGACCGACAGTTCGCACCCGATGCTGCTGCACCGCCCGTTCCGCGCGCCGCACCACACGCTCTCAGCCTCCGCGATGACCGGTGGCGGGCAGACGCCCAAGCCCGGTGAAATTTCGCTCGCGCACCACGGCGTGCTTTTTTTAGATGAGCTCCCCGAATTCCACCGCGACGTGCTCGAGGTGCTGCGCGCGCCCATCGAGGACGGCGAGGTCACCATCACCCGCGCCGCGGGCAGTATCACGCTGCCGAGCCGCTTCATGCTCGTCGGCGCGATGAACCCCTGCCGCTGCGGCTGGTACGGCCACCCCTCGGGGCGCTGCCACTGCACCAAGCAGCAGGTGGAAAAATACGTCGAAAAAATCTCCGGCCCGATGCTCGACCGCATGGACTTACACGTCAACGTGCCGAGCGTCGAGTTCGAAGCCATGCGCCGGCGCGAAAAGGCGGAGTCCTCCGCCGACGTCAAAGCGCGCGTGAACGCCGCGCGCGACATCCAGAAGCAGCGCTTTTCCGGCACGAACATCACCTGCAACGCGCAAATGACACCCGCGATGGTGGGCGAGTTCTGCACGCTGGACGCCGCGGGCGAAAAGCTCTTAAAAGGCGCGTTCGAGCGCCTTGGCCTCACGGCGCGAAGCCACGATAGATTACTGCGCGTTGCGCGCACGATCGCCGACCTCGACGGCAGCGAGAAGATCGAGGCGCATCATCTGGCCGAGGCCATCCAGTACCGCAACACGGATATTTTACAGGGGTGAATGAGATGAAAAGGTATGACTACATCCAGTTTGGCGCGCTTTCCATTTTGAGCCATATCGCTCAGGGCGCGGCTTTTATCCTGTTGTTCGCGGCGTTTGGCGGCACGGGGACGACCTCGTCCTTTACGTTTGCCACGCCCGTCGGGCTCGCGCTCGGCGTCGTCTATGTGTCGGCGCTTTCGTTCCTGTTCGGCTGGGGCCTGCGGCCGGAGCGGGGCATCGACAAAAATTGCTGCTGGAACGCGGCGATCGTGCTCTATGTGCTGAATCTTGCCTCGCTTCTTGTGATGCCTGTCCCGTTCGGCTCGGGGAGCATCCTTGCGATGATCTGGGAGCTGCCGATGGCGCCCGCCATGGTCGGGATCAACGGGGTGAGCGGAGAGGGCACGATGTTCAGCTATGCGCTCTTTGCCCTGCTGGCCGCCGTTGAGCCGCTGTGCTTTACACTGGGGCTCACCCGCAAAGGGAAAAAGCCTGCCAAATCCGAAGACAACGAAAATTCAGCCGCATTTTCCGCCGATGCGGAAGCGGCCATAACAAATGAGGAGAACAATACCAATGCATGAAATGATCCTGTGCAAGCTCGGCGAGGTCGTGCTCAAGGGCCTGAACCGCCGCAGCTTCGAAGATAAGCTGGTGTCGAACGTCAACCGCCGCGTGTCGAAATGCGGCAATTTCCGCGTCTACTCCAAGCAGAGCACCATCTATGTCGAGCCCAAGGACGACGAGTGCGACATCGAGGCCGCGTTTGAGAGCTGCAAGAAGGTCTTCGGCATCATCGCCGTTTCAAAGGCGCTGCCGTGCGAAAAGAACATCCAGAAGATCATCTCCGCGGCGAAGGAGTACCTTGCGTGCGAGATGCGCACGGCCAGGAGCTTCAAGGTCGAGAGTAAGCGCGCTGACAAGACCTTCCCCTTGACGTCCATCCAGATTTCCCAGCAGGTCGGCGGCGCGCTGCATCAGGCGTTCCCAACGTGCGAGGTCAACGTCCACGACCCCGAGCTCGTCGTGCATATCGAAATTCGCGACGATGCGGCCTATGTCCACGGCCCCGCTGAAGAGGGCGCGGGCGGCCTGCCCATCGGCATGGGCGGCGTGGCGGTCAGCCTGCTCTCCGGCGGCATCGACTCGCCCGTCTCGTCCTACATGATCGCCAAGCGCGGCGTCAAGCTCGAAATGGTGCACTTCTTCTCCCCACCGTACACGTCCGATGAGGCGAAGGAGAAGGCGCTTTCCCTTGCCAAGCTCTTAGTTCCCTGGTGCGGGCGGCTGACGGTGCAGATCGTGCCGTTTACCGAGATCCAGGAGGAGATCAGAAGAAACTGCCCCGAGGAATTCTTCACGCTCATCATGCGCCGCTTTATGATGCGCATCTCCCAGCGCGTGGCCGATCAGGTCAAGGCCAAGGCGCTCGTCACGGGCGAGAACCTCGGTCAGGTCGCGTCTCAGACGATGGAGGCCCTGCGCGTGACCGAGGATGTCGTCGATCTTCCCGTCCTGCGCCCGCTCATCGGCATGGATAAGGAAGAGATCGTGCGTTTGTCCCGTAAGATCGGCACGTTCGATACGTCGATCTTACCCTATGAGGATTGCTGTACGGTCTTCACCCCGCGCCATCCGCGCACGAAGCCGAACCTTGACGAGGTCCGCGAGGCCGAGGCTGTCCTTGATATCGAGGGCCTTATCGACCGCGCGATGACAAACCGTGAATTTGTGCGCATCAAGTTTTGAAAGGAAGTCTTATTATGGCGGAAAAAACAGTCGAACAGCGCTGCTATGAAGCGCTCAAGGCGCGCGGCGTGACCTTCGCCGCGGCGGAGAGCTGCACCGGCGGCCTCATCGCCAAGCGCATCACGGATGTGCCGGGCGCGTCGGGCGTGTTCATGGGCGGCGTCGTGAGCTATACGAATATCGTTAAGCACCGCGTGCTCGGCGTTCCGGCGGACATGCTGGAAGAGTACGGCGCGGTGTCCGCGCCCGTCGCCCGCACAATGGCCGAGGGCGCGCGCAAGGCGACGACGGCGGACTGCGCCGTCAGCGTCACGGGCGTCGCTGGACCCGACCGCGACGAGCGGGGAAATCCCGTCGGCACGGTATTCATCGGATTTTCGTCGCCCAAGGAGACGATCGCCGAGCGCTTTGACTTCGGCGTAAAGTCCCGCGCAGAGATTCGCGGGGAAGCCGCGGATGAAGCCTTCAAGCTGCTGGAAGAAAAGCTGAAGGAGCACTGAAACAGCGATGAAAAAAGCCTTGGCCCGCAAATACGGGTCAAGGCTTTTTCTTATAACGATTTGAGGTAGAAGTGGTCCATTGCGCCGTGCTGCACACCCTGCGGTTTGTCGATTTGCTGAAAGCCGAGCTTTTCGTAGAGGCGGATGGCGGCGTCGAATTTGGAGTGCGTCTCGATGTAGAGCGTTTCATAGCCCGCGTCCCTAGCGGCCTGCTCGACGGTTTCGGACAAACGTCTGCCGACGCGCTTGCCCTTGGCTGCGTCAGCAAGGTAGAGCTTTTGCAGCTCCGCGCATCGGTCGAAAACCGCCGTCTCGGCAAAGCCGCAGCCGCCGAGCACCGTGCCGCGTTCATCGACGGCGACAAAGTAGCCGCGGCCTGTTTTCGCGCTGTAAAACGCGCGCAGATGGTCGAGCTCGGGGTCAAAGTACGCCGTGCCGGGGATGGTCAGGTGATACTGCTCAAAATTTGTGCGGATGATTTTGGCGATAAACGGGTCATCCGCCGCCGTGATCGGGCGGATGGTGACGGAAGAGAGCGTTTGCTGTTCCATGGGGAGTGCCTTTCTAAAGAATTAAGTTTCGTCCATCAGATCGACGATCTTGCCGCCGTCGTAGACGTGGACGGTATCCCAGTAGCGGATACCGTTCGCGGTCATCGTGCCCGCGCCGACCTCAATGCTCGTTCCCTGCGGGAGCCAGTCGGTGCACGTCGCGTCGCCGCCGGAGAGGATGAGCTGGGGAATGACCGTGTCTCCCCACTGGTTCACTTCAAATGAACCGTCGCGGAACACTGCATTTTCAACGCCGTCGAGGTACTGCACAGTTCCGCTGCCGCCTGCGATGCAGAGATCGCCGGAGAGCACGAGCGTATCCGTTTCCAGACTGCCCGAGCGGACGAAGAGCGCGGGCGCGCCGCTGTACGAACGCTCATTTAAGAAAATAGCGCCGCTGCTGAACGAGACATCATCGAGTATCAGGCCGGGAAGGTATGGGAGGTTGTCGCCACCGACACCGATGCCCGCGCCGTCGATGCGCAGCGTGCCGCTGCCACAGATGACGACCGTGCCGAAGCCTGTGAAGCAGGCTGTGCCGCCGTCGGCCCAGCAGTCGCCGCTCACTTCAAGCAGCAGGATACCGCCGGGGATGTTGGGGGAGATGTTGGGAATGTAGCTGTCCTGCGCGGTCAGGTGCGCGCAGTGGTAGCGCTCGCCGTTCCAGACGACGAGCCCCGCGCCGTAGTCGAAGACTGCGCTGCCGCCGGTCATGTCGGCGACGGAAATGCCGCTGTCGCCGTCCTGTAAGGCAAGGTCTTGATACTCGCCGTCGTACCACACGCTATAAGAGGTCGCGTACCCGTCGCCCGCGTTCTGCGCGAGCGGGAGGGATTTGTCCTCCGCGAGAATGCTTACATTGCCGAGGTCGTAGTAGAGCAGGCAGCTCTCGGGCAGCGACGTTTCCTGCGTGTTGTCGACCGGGTTCTGCTCAGACGTGTCCGGCGGCGTCGTTTCGCCGCAGGCGGTCAGCAGAAACGCGAGGGAAAGGGCGAGAAAAAGAGCTTTTTTCATGGCGGGCCCTCCTATTAAAATATGGCGGTCAGAATTCGAGCGCGATCTGCGCGTCGTCGACGGTGGAGACGTCCAGCCCGAATTCGCTCGGCAGGTAGCGCGGGCAGACGTTTTCACCCGTCGTGATGACGGACGCAGCAAGGCGCGTGCCGATCTCGCAGGATTCCATCATCGTTTTGCCGTAGGTCTGGCCGATGACCGCACCGGCAAAAAACGCGTCGCCCGCGCCGGTCGTGTCCTTGACATCGACCTTCTTCGCGGGGCAGTAGCCGTCCTCGCCGTCGAGCGTGGCGAACACCGCACCCTGAGCGCCCATCGTGACGACCATGCGGTGGATCTGCGCGCCGCGAATTTTGTCGCGCAGGATGGGAAGCATCTCGTCGGGCGAGAGGCCGTCGTAATTTTCCGAAAACAGGATGCCCGCCTCCTGCTGGTTGCAGATGAAGCAGTGCACCGAGCGCAGAAAGTCGCGCCGCTCGATGGCGATGCTCATGTTGGACACGACCGCGTAGACGGGCTTACGGTACTTTTCCGCCAGCGCGAACGTGCGCTTGACGATGTCCTTTTCCATGTCGATCTCGAGCAGAATGCTGTCGGCCTGCGAAAAAATTTCATCGCCCTGCTCGTCGAGAATGTCGGCAATGGGGCTCAGGTCGGGGCGCTTGGAGATCGACGCGGTCACGTCGCCCGTGTTGTCGAAGATCGCAAGCCACATGCCCATGCCGTCGGGCGTTGTGCGGATGTAGCGCGTGTCGACCTTGTGGCTCTGGAGCTTTTTGACGATGTCCGCGCCCGCGCTCGTGTTGTCGACAAGGCTCACGAACGTCGGGCGCAGCTCGACGTTCGCGATGTCCTCGACGATGTTGCGGCTCACGCCGCCGTGCACCTGCACGACGCGGCCCGCGTTGCGCCCGCCGGGGATATAGGTGGAAAGCGGATATCCCTTGATGTCCACAAACACTGCGCCGATGACTACGATGCCCATAAATTTCTTGATTCCTTTCCGGATTTTACTTTGATATCTCCTATTATATAACAGCTCTTGACAAAAAGCTAATTTTTTCTCTCAAAGCCTACTCTGCCCTTGAAAAACTGTGGCAGAGCTGCCCCGAAGAAAGAGCCTCCGGCATCCACCGATAATCGCTGCTCAGGCTCAGGATCGCATCATACTTCACGCAGTCCGGCCGGGCAGGCGAGGCCAGCAGGTAATCCGCCTGCACAGGGGCCGCAAGCGCAGCACTGCCGCTCAGGGTAACAAAGGTCTGCCCGGCGGCGTGGATGCGGGCCACACAGCCGTTCCGGGTGCGGAGCACCTCCGCCTCTGCCGGGCCGCAGCGGACACGGCGGGTGGCATAGAGCGCCATCCGGTCAACGGCAATGCGCTGTTCTGCCCCCATCCGCGGGGCGCTCCGGGGTCTGAGCCGCAGGTCGATCAGGCACTCCACGGTCCGGATATTCCGGCGCTCCAGCGTGGTCTCCACGGCGCACCGGGTCACGTCGCCGCCGCGGAAGAGGATGACGGCGCTCTCGTTCCGGCTGATGACCACCGCCGGGGCATTCCGGCTGCCCACCAGCTCCACCCGGACAACATCCCGGTTCAGGGCATTGCCGGTGAAAACGGTAAGCCCCGCCGTCAGCAGAAGGGCAGGCAGGGCCACCCGCAGACGTACCCTGTTATGGAACGCCAGCCAGCAGAGCCCGGCCAGCAGCAGGCAGACCACGGCGGCATAGGCGGTGTCGAACCAGATCTGTGCCCCGGGCCAGCCGGACACCCAGAGTGCCCAGCGGTCCAGCACCTCTGCCAGAAATTCCGCGCAGCACGAGCACACCCGCTGGGCCGGAGCCAATGCGGGCGCAAGCCCCAGCAGGGCCGCCCCCAGACCGGTGAGCAGGATGGGTTCCACCAGCCAGAGCACCGCCGCGCCAGACACCAGCGCGTACAGGCTGGTGCTCATCCCCCACAGCACCAGCACCGGGAAGGTGGCCATGGAGGCGCAGGCCGAGATGCAGACCGTTTCCCACAGACTTCCCGCAAGCCCAAGCGCTTTCCGCTTCCAGAACCGGAGGCGGGGGTGCTTTTTCTTTGCCCGTTGTTTTTCCCAGGCTTCCTGACTGCGGCGCACCACGGCCCCACCGGCCAGGGTGCCCACCACCGCTGCAAAGGAGAGCTGAAAGCCCACGTCACAGACGGCGTAGCTGTTGCCCGCCGTCATCAAAACACCGGCCACGCCCAGCGAGGTCAGGGCATCCGGCGGGCCGTAGACCCAGATCCCCAGCGCACTGAGCCAGACGGCCCCCGCCGCGCGCAGAACAGAGGGCGTAAAGCCCGTCACGCCCACCAGCAGCAATGCCAGCACTGCACTGAACAGCGCCCTGACCCGGCGGCCGGTATAGCCGCGCAGTCGCTTTTTGCGGCTGGGCAGCAG
>ENA-OOXF01001695-OOXF01001695.1-human-gut-metagenome-genome-assembly--contig:-NODE-1695-length-13675-cov-1.963730_pt1 | contig 13675 bp, 13 predicted proteins | sample MGYA00241586_ERZ501341 | MGnify/ENA primary metagenome ERZ501341 (study PRJEB25962, sample SAMEA2042985) | human gut metagenome | biome: human gut; feature: human-associated habitat; material: faeces... | reverse complement strand
ACCTAGAATAGATTGTATAAGAGCAGAAGTAACACTAGAGGATGCTTATTTATATATGATGAAGATGTATTAAATAAGTAATATTAAAAGAATACTTTAATCGTTTAAAAATTAAATAAGGTATTTATTTACAATAAATATAAATTTTGGTACAATATAAGAAATAAACAAATTGGGAGTTGGAAAAGTTTATTTACATTAAAATATAAATACTTATATATAGGAATATTTATATTAACTTATAGGAATACTGAGGTGAAAATTATGACAATAAAGACAAAAGATTAAATGGAAATGTATATGTATATGAATTATTACAGATGGCAGAAATAAGTATTTGAGATTATTTAATTAAAATAGGGGAAAAATCTTATTGAATTAGGAGAAATAATAGTTATAGTATCTAAATAATATGTGAATGGAATCATTATAACTAAAATTATTTCTAAGGATAAGTCTAGTGCAATTTATACACAAGGTAGAAGATACACTGGTAAACTCATATTTATAAATATAAGTGATTAGAGGGAGAATATATGGGGATATGTTTGAAATTTAGTGAAAACTATAGGAAACTAGAACGAGGAAATAGAGTAATATTGACCAATAGAGATTCTGGAGAATGGATTAAAATTTCAAAAGAATGTATTAGTATAATAGAGCGAGGCATTTATAATAAATTAAATTCAGAGGAATTATTGAAGTGTATAGAGGATAGAGAAGATAGAGTCTATATAGATAACTTGATAAGAATATTATATAAAATGAAATTGTTAGATAACAATTTAAATATTGATGAAAAAGTAGATACTATTTATATAAATTTGACAAATCAATGCAATTTGAAATGTAAGCATTGTTGTGTAGATGCTGATTTTATTAGCGAGTATAAAAGAATATTAAGTTTTGAAGAACTAAAAAAAGTAATAGATAAAAAAACTGAATTAAATAAAATATTAATAATTGTTTGAATAGTTGTTTTATGCTTTTGGGATTAAATGCTACATATACCATTACTATTGATAAGATGGCCTTTGCAGTTATTCCAGAATATATTGAAAGTATGTCTAAATATACAATGATTGCATACACACTTCCAATTATTCCTGACAATAGCAATCGTATCTGTTGCCACTTATTTTTCACTTTTAATATAACGAGTGTAGCAAAAAGAATAATATAATTCATTAAAATATTTTCTACAAAAATAATATCCAGATATATTGTCACTTTCTCACCTTCTTATATTTAGCCATATCGTATTTAGTATTATACCTTTTTTTAATTCAAAAGTTTGTCATATCTTGTGCACGAAAAAAAGAAATAATCTACAAATTTAGATTATTTCTTTTCTAATTATATTCTATTCATCATGTATATTCAAAAAAGTAAAAATATTTTGTTTATTTTCCCTTATTTTTTCTTAAGAATGTAGGGATATCAAGGTCTCCGCTTGAGCTTGATGTATCTGATGATATTGTTGAAGTCTTTGGTGACCAGCTCTTGCTTGTTATTTCTCCTATTGAAGGAACTTTTTCATCTTCTTTTTCAAATCCTGTTGCAATAACAGTTATTACTATATCTTCATCTAGGCTTTCGTCTATAACAGCACCAAAGATGATATTGGCCTCTGGATCTACGCTTCTTTGAATTAATTCAGCTGCTGTGTTTACTTCGTGTAATCCTAAGTTGCTTCCACCTGTAATGTTGATGATAACTCCTCTTGCACCTTCTATAGATGTTTCTAATAATGGACTTTGGATAGCTTGTTTTGCTGCATCTTCTGCTCTATTTTCTCCAGATGCTCTACCAATTCCCATGTGTGCCATACCTGTATTAAGCATTATTGTCTTTACGTCTGCAAAGTCTAAGTTTACAAGTCCTGGTATAGCAATTAAATCAGATATACCTTGTACACCTTGTCTTAATACGTCATCAGCCATTTTGAAAGCTTCTACTATTGATGTTTTTCTATCTATTACTTGTAATAATTTGTCGTTTGGAATTACTACTAAAGTATCTACTTTGCCTTTTAAACTTTCAATTCCTCTCTCTGCTTGAGTTAATCTTTTCTTTCCTTCAAATGTAAATGGTTTTGTAACAACACCTATTGTTAATATTCCCATTTCTTTTGCGCATGAAGCAACTATTGGGGCAGCCCCTGTTCCTGTTCCTCCACCCATTCCGGCTGTAACAAACACCATGTCTGCTCCTCTTAAGGCTTCTGTTATTTCAGCTTTGCTCTCTTCAGCAGCTTGAGCACCAATGTCAGGGTTTGCTCCTGCACCTAGTCCTCTTGTAATTTTTTCTCCAATTTGAATTTTTGATGAAGCTTTTGATAGAAGTAAAGCTTGTCTATCTGTGTTAACAGCTATAAATTCTACTCCTCTTATTCCAGAGTCCACCATTCTGTTTACTGCGTTTGTTCCAGCTCCTCCAACACCAATTACTTTTATGGTTGCTGTTCCGTCTGCCATTGTGTTCTCGTCAACACTACTATCCATCATCATAAAGTTTTTCCTCCCTACTATTTTTATTGTTATTTATCTATATTCCGCGTCTTTTGTACCATTTTTTATCTTACGAATAAAAAAATTCTTTTATTCTATCCATAATCTTTGTGAAAAAGCTTTCGTTTGAATTAGAATCTATACTGCTCGATACACTCTTTGCAAATGGTCTTGCTGCTATGTATCTAACTAAGGCAAATGCTGTTCTGTATTCTGGTCTTACTGTGCTTATTAATCTTCCTGTTGCAAATTTTACAGGGATATTTAATATTACTTTACCAGCCACATCACTCTTGCTTATATTTGTTATTCCTTGTCCTGTTAAAACAACATTATTAATTCGTGGTTTTATACCTTGATTTGTTATGTCTTTGTTTATTAATGTAAATATTTCTTCTATTCTTGCTTCAATTATTTCTATCAATTCAGAGCTTTTAATCACTTTATTTTTGGCATCTTCTACAGTATTTAGTACTATTTCGTTGTCATTATCTATATATGATTTCATTGCCAATCCATACTGTCTTTTTAGCTTTTCTGCCTCTTCCTCAGAAATATTCAATACCATTTGAACATCTTTTGTGATGTTATCTCCCCCTAATGGTATTGTATTTGTGTATTCAAATGCAGAACCTTCGAATATACCTATTTCTGTATTTCCAGCGCCAATGTCAATTATCATAACATTATCATTTAGCTCGTTTGTGTCTAATATTAAATTACGTTCTGCTAATGTTATTGGAATAATTCCATCTATGTCTATATCGGCTTTTTTGCATATATTAGATAGTTGTTTTATGTATTCTCTATCCCCCAATATAACCTGAGCATTTACTGTGAATGAAGAAACTAGGTTTCCAACTGGATCTTCAACCGCTCTTCCATCATCTAATATAAATTTATCTGTTACTATGTCAATTATGCTCTTTCCATCAGGTACATCTATGTCTTTAACCTGCAATAATGCTGATGATACATCTTTTACAGAAACTCCAGAAAATTTGTCTTTTATATTTTTTATAATGCTATTTTGTACTATTGTTACATACTTTCCAGCTATTGTTAAATATGCCGAATTTATTTTTATTTCTGCTTCTCTTTCGGCATCCTGAATTGACTTTACTATTGCATTTGCTATTTCGTCTTCATCTATTATTTTTGTTTTTTTAATCCCTTTACACTTATGTTCCACTGTATAGACAAGCTCTACCTGGTTAAAATTGTTCACTTCTCCTACAACTAAGCTAATTTTTGAGGATCCTATATCTATACCTACTATTATATCTCCGATTGCCAAAATTAACTCCTCCAATTTACTGCTTTTTTATTGCTTCTAACTTTATTATATTTTGAAAAAAAAGTCAATAGTTTTGTTATATTTTTGTAATATTTTTGTAATAAAATTCTTATTATTTTTTATTCTGTTTTTTCTTCCTTTAAATTGTCTTTTTTACTCTTTTTATCTTCTATTTTTTTCACAACTATATCAATATAATATCTACGAATTATAGCTAAATTTGTAAACATTCTTCCAACAAACACTATAATTGCAGCTAAATATATGTCTACATTTAATTTTTGCCCTAATATCGTAAGTAGAATTGCGAGAATTGCATTTCCAAAAAATCCAGTTATGAAAATTGTAAGGTTAAAGTTCTTTTTTAGAGTTGCAACAATTCCTCCAAAAACAGAATCTAATGCTGCTATTATAGCAATAGCTAAATATCCTGAATATGTGTACGATACCATAGGCGCATACATTCCTATTAATGCTCCTATTAAACATCCTATAATTATTGCTATTAATATCATTTGCTTGTAACCTCCTTCATGTATTTAATATCCATATTTCCTGTATATTTTGTAATTTTTATATTTCTTTGTTTCTCTAATTTTACAGATTTTCCACTATTGTTATATTTGTCTACATATCCGCTATTTTTTAGACATAATGTACTAACCAAATATGTTTGGTTCCCGATTGCTTTCACAACATAAGGCGAAACAATTCTCTGAGATGGTTTTATTATGATATATGAGTCTATGTCTACAATATCTGTCATTGGCATAATTCTTACGCCATTTATAGAAATAGCCTCTGCTCCTGCAAATCTTAATTCATTTACCAATGTTATTAAGTCATCTGCCGTAATACTACTTTCTTCTGTATCTGTTAATGTAACTACCACTCCTTCACCTGTAACATCTGTTGTTCCAAGTAATAACTGTGATTTTTTCAATTCTTCATCTAATAATTCAGACGCTTCTTCATTACTTTCTATTTTTGTTTGATATTCACTTATTTTTGTATTTGTATCTTCTAATTTTTCATTTGCTTCTTCCCATTTACTCTTCCATGAAGAAATTTGCTCTCTTAATTCTTCATCTCTCATATTTTCTATATCTGTTTCATTTACTTGCTCAACTGTTTTAAACTGTATAAACGATATAGATACAAGAATAACACATACGAGTAATATGCTTATTGACATTGTTATATTGGCTTTGTCAAATTTTATTTTCAAGTTCTGTCACCTCTCTACTCTGTATATTTTATATATTTAGGGTTAAGCACACCCGTATATTTGCCTATTGTAATATTATTCGATGTTTTTACCGATGCTTGTATATATCTATTTAAATACTCTATAGTTCCTCCAGCCCTTGTTAAAGCAGAGTTCATGTATATTGAACTTCCTATTGCTTTTATAACGAATGGAGAACTAATTTTTTCGCCATTTATATTAATTATATTTCCTTCGCATGTTAATGATGTTGTAGAAACTACTCTTTGGTCATTTATAGATATTGCTTCTGCGCCAGCATTTTTAAGCTCGTTTATTACGCCTAAAATGTCTGGCATATGCACAATTACCATGCTTGGATCTAATATGTTGCTATCTGCTGTAACAGTATTATTGTCTTTTAGTGTTACAATAACACCTTCTCCTGTAACATCTGTTAATCCAATTAATATATTATTTTTCTTTAATTTTGCTTCTTTCTCATCTGAACCATCTGTGTTTTCACTTGCTTGTTGTCTAACATCTTCTAGCTTTTTTTCTGATGATTGAAGCTCTGCATATGTTGTGTCATATCTTTCTTTCCACTTTAAAACTTGATTTCTTAAATCGTTACTAGTAAATGTTTGTGATACAACTTTGTTTGCATTATTTGTTGTCCTTATTTGAATTACTACAAACATCGTAAGTATTAAACATACTATCCCCAAAGTAATTGCTATTTGTTTTTTATTCAATCTAAATCTCTCCTTTTAAACGCTCTCTCTAAAGTATGCATCATCAGTATTCAAGTTCATATTTATAAAGATTTCGCCTGGATTTTCTTTTTCTTTTTCAAGTATTCCAACTAAGAAAAGCATTCTGGTTTCTAGGTTGCTACAATCTCCTAAATATGCTGTTTTTCTCTCTGTTTCTAAAAATAAAGTATAATTATTTTCATTGCATATATCTATTTTTGTAATTAAACTTGCAATTCCATTCGTCTGTGCAGAATTCATAATTTTTATTACAGTTCCTAGTTTTATTAAGTCTTCTTCATTAAGTCTATTTCCAGCTTTATAATCTTCCTTTGAAGTTGATATTCCAATAAGTATTGGAAGCTCCTTTTTTATGCTTGATATTTCTAGCATATAACCTTGATTGTTAACATATACAAAGCCATTACCATACTCCAGCATATAACTTGCTTCTCTTTCTTCTACTTCAATATGTATTGTATCTGGAATTTTCTTGCTTACTTTTACTGTATTTATGTATGCATTTTCTTTAATGTTATTTTCAACCTTTTTATTTATTACTTTAAACAAATTTTCATATATCTCAATGCCAGATAAACTTTTAATTTCTTCTTTTGATATTTGCTTGTTTCCTACTACTTCTATTGTTTGAATGTTGAAAACAGGAGACAAAAGCAATGCAATAATTGCAGATATAATCAATATTGTTAGCAATATTATTTTTATTACTTTATTTCTTCTTTTTCTTTTTATAATTCTCTGTGGGTCATTTTCGTCTATTTGCTTTTTTATTTTTTTATTGTTTTTATGATTATACTCTTCATCTTGCTGTATATAATATTGGTCGTCTTGTCTTTTACTTTTTTTGTTAATTTGCCCCACATTATATTTTTCTCTGTTTTCTTCATTCTTCCTTCTTTTTTGAAACTTTTTATTAACTTTTTTTGTGTTTTTTTGATTATTTGTCTGTTTTTTCTCTGGATATCTTGTAACTCCAATTATTATTTCATCTTCATATCTTTTCTTTTCTGGAACTTGTCCATGTTTTCCATTTGCTTCTTTTTTTGCTTCTTTAGAGGCAGATTTTTTCACTGCCTTTTTACGCTTCGCCTTCAATTTTTTCTCTTCTTTAGACTCATAGTCAAAATCATATAGTTTACTTTCGTCCTTTTTCTGTTTTGTTTTCATTTATTCACCTTCTTCTATTTGTATATTCGCTCCTAATTTATTCAATTTTTTATCAAAATTTTCATATCCTCTTAAAATATATTCTATATTGTTTACCTTTGTTATACCTTTTGCCTGCAATCCAGCCAATACCAAAGATGCTCCACCTCTTAAATCTGTACTGTTTATACTTGTTCCTGCTAATCTTTTTACTCCTGTTATTATTGCAACATTACCCTCTTGTTGGTTTTTAGCACCCATTCGTTTTAATTCTGTCAAATATTTAAATCTATTTTCAAATATTGTTTCAGTTATAATCGAAGTGCCTTTCGCAACAGCTAATATTGCTCCAAATATCGATTGCATATCTGTTGGAAATCCGGGATAAGGCATGGTTTTTATTTCCACAGCTTTCAATCTTTTTGAATTTTCTATTAAAACCGCATTCTTCTCAACCGTCAACTTACAGCCAGCTTCCTCTAATTTTGATATTATTGGAACAATCTGCTCTGGTATAACATTTGAAATCTTTACTTTTCCCTTTGTTATTGCACCTGCACATAAAAAGGTTCCAGCTTCTATTCTATCTGGCATAACTCTGTATTTCACAGATTTTAATTCTTTTACTCCATTAATTTCTATAACATTCGTTCCTTCACCAGAAATATTTGCACCCATCTTTTTTAACATCTTTATCATATCTACTATTTCTGGTTCACGTGCAGCATTTGTTATAGTCGTTTTTCCTTCTGCTAGAACAGTTGCAAGAATTATATTTTCAGTTGCTCCAACACTTGGAAAATCTAGGTCTATATTTGCCCCTTTTATTTTATCACAACTGCACCTAATAAATCCATACTCTTCGTCAATATTTATGCCTAATTTTTTAAAAGCCTTTAAATGTAAATCAATAGGTCTGGCTCCAATATCGCAACCTCCTGGGTATGAAAAACTTGCATCCTTAAATCTTCCAATCAAAGCCCCTGCAAGAATTACAGTTGACCTCATTTCTCTCATAAGATAATCCGGAATATCATTTTTTTGTATGTATTTTGTATCTATTTCAATTTTACCGTTAGTCTTTTTTACTTTACAGCCCAAATATTTCAGAATTTTTAAAGTAACTTGTGTGTCATGAATGTTTGGAACATTATAAAGAGATGTCTTTTTTCCGCTAAGAATACTAGCCGCAATTATTGGCAATGAGGCATTTTTCGAACCAGAAATTACTACTTCTCCCTCTAATCTTTTTCCTCCTTCTATTATAAAACTTGCCATATGTTTTCACATTCCTTCCTGGCACAAATTTGGTTGAAAAAAAATGTAATTTTTTCAACATTTTCACCTATGTACCTTTCTCGTTTTTTATATATTATGTGTACATAAAGAAAAATGTGAAAATTAAAAGGACCTTTTACAGTCCTTTTCACTAAAATAAGCAAGCTTGTATATATTCTGTTGTCTCTTTTTCCGGTAATAGTTTTTTTAATTTATAATTTAGTTTTACATTTACATCTAAAAATTTATATAAGTCATCCATTGTTTTTATGCAGTAAAATTTTCTTTTTTCCAAGTAATATATAATTACTTCTTTATTTAATTTTATACAATTTACAATGTTGTTAAAAGTTCCTCTGCTCTTCCCGTTCCAAATCATGAATCCTATGTCCGCATGTTTTGCCATCTCTAAATCCTTTTGAATATAAAATTCAAAACCTGTTATATTATGAGCTACATTGACGTATTCAACTCTCCATTCGCCAAAATTATTTCTTGCTATTCCGTTACTAGCGAATATAGTTACATTTTTGTAATTTTTTGATTGCATATACTTTTGAATACAACTGTCAATGCCGTCAGCATCGCCAACAAAAACCTCATACTGTTTTGTGCATATATTCTTTAATTTCTGTTTTACACACTCATCTAACTCATTAACAGCTCTCGGTCCTGCAATAAAGATTTTCACTTTTATTCTCCTATCTATTAGTCTTACTATTATTTTTTAGTTAATTCTAACATATTCAACTCTACTAAACAATATTACTTTGGATTTTTAACTTATATATCTTGAAAACTCGTGTGAAATATGATACATTATTGTTATCTTTTTTTCACTATGCTAATAATTTTAAGGGGGCTTTACAATGGAATTGAAAGATTATAACCTTAAAGTAGTAACTGTCAATGAAAGGGGATGCGCTCTACAACCTATCAGCACCTGCACAATTAATAATAAAAAATACACGTGTAACACAGATGAAACGGAAGAAGAGAAGATTTTCATTCCCATTGAAGACTTAAAATTCGGATGCTATATGAGTATTAAACCGCTAAAAAAAGCCTATATTATTAAGATACGGCAACTTTTCTGGCGATGGTACATCGAAATATGGGATATTCCTTATAAAGAAGATGATACCTATTCAAAATTAGAAATATTCGAATTTATGAAAACTAATCCTATAAAAGATAGTTTTCCGATGAAGTAATTTCAAAATGGTTTTGCATAGGCCATTAAAAAACATAACCAATTTTCTCCAAAATGTTGGTTATGTTTTTATTTATGTAAGCTTTTTTGATTTGTATGTTTTCTGCATAACTATTTATTTAAACATTCTTTTATTTTTTTCATATTTTCTATTGCAGCAATGTATCCTTGGTTATAGCAATAATCAATTTTTTTAATATTAAATACACTTGCTTCTGATAAATCTAGTGTCATTGCAAAATCACTACTTTGTACTTCCGAATCAGTTCTTTGCTCAAATAATAAATCAACTGACTTTAAAGCAACTTCTATTACATTTTTAGGGTCAACATCGCTTTTAGAGCTAAAACGAATTGATAAAACCTTGTCTGCCCCAAGTTTTCTAACTTCTTGTGCTGGAAGATTGTCTATAATTCCGCCATCTACAAATTTATGCTCTTTAAATATTGTAGGAGCAAACATTCCAGGATAACTACAACTTGCGCGTACTGCTTTTCCTATTGTTATATCTCTTATGTATGTATTTTCATCAAAGTTTTCATCAAATTCATGGTTTGTAAATACGTATTTTCTACTGTTTTTGATATCAACTGTTGGCATAACTATTGGCATTTTTATATCATCTACTTTTTTGAAACCTTTTAACTCTGCACATTCATTTATTGCAATTTCAATGTTCTCTCCCGATAATACCCCATAGCCCATAAAATTTTTTGTGGTTTTAACATTTGTCCAATAATATTTAGGGTCTGCCTTCATTATTGTTTTTGAAAAATACTTGAATAATTTAAGCATTTCTTCAGTTGTGTATCCCATGGCAAACAATGAAGCTACAATGCTTCCAATGCTGGTTCCTCCTACATAATCTACTTCTATTCCGTTTTCTTGTAAGGCCTTAATTACACCAATATGACTGGCGCCTTTTACGCCTCCTCCTGCTAAAGCTAAACCAACTTTCATATTCTCCTCCTTTTTCGCCCAAAAAGGGGCGTCCCTAATGGGCGAATTAATATTTTACGACTAATTTGTTAAATTTTGAATGTATGTATTTTTCCAGTTTTCCCATGAACTCGTCTGATTGTATTTCTTTTTTTGCTACCATATCTAGTCCTTTTTCCCAGCTTGCTGTAAGCTTTGGATTAAGCATGTCTGGCATTGAATTGTTTACTATATCATATATTATTTCACCTTTTTGTGTTGGTGTTATTATTTGTGTTTTATCATTTATTTGTATGTATTGAATTCTTTCTAATTTTTTCATTATTTCTGCTCTTGTAGCACTAGTTCCAATTCCAGCACCTTTTATCTGCTCTCTTAATTCTTCGTCTTCTATAAGCTTGCCGGCATTTTCCATTGCTAAAATCATCGAACCAGAATTGTATCTTGTTGGCGGATTTGTTTGTGCTTCTTTTGTTTCGTAGTTTATAACATCTACTTCTTTACCTTTTTTTAACTCTGCCAAAATTGCTAAGCTATCCACTTCATCATCTGCATTTTCTTGTGTTTTATCCACATTTTGTGTACTTTCTGTGGATTTTCCTTTTAGTACTTCCAAATATCCGGGGTTTAAACATACCTTTCCACTGCAACTAAATTCTTCTTTATTCTGACCGTTTTCAACTTCTATTGTAACAGACACCTTGTTGTATTCTGCTGGTGGATAGAATATTGCTAAGAATCTTTTTACTATTAATCTGTACACATTTTTCTGCAAATCTGGTAGTTTATCATAGTTTTCAAATCCTTGCCCTGTTGGAATTAGTGCATAATGATCTGTAATTTTGCTATCATTTACATACTTTGTTTTTAATAAGTCTGTTGAATATTTTTCCTGCGACATTTTCTTCAAATATTGCTGAATTTCTTCGTCTTTAAATCCTTTAGCAATTCCATTTAGATTTTTTGTAATTACTTTTGCAACAGCCGTAGATATTACTCTTGCATCAGTTCTTGGATATGTAACAAGTTTTTTTTCATATAGATTTTGTATTATTTCTAGAGTCTCGTCTGGCTTTATTTTAAATCTTTTCGTACATTCATTTTGTATTTCTGCTAGGTTAAATAATAGTGGTGCATTTTCTTTTTGCTTTGATTTTTTTATTTCTTTAACAGTTGCTTTTTTGTCTTTTAGTTCCATTATAAAAGCTTTTGCATCTTGTTCTTTCTTAAATCCAGTATCATTATATAATTTTACTGAATCTTTTTTCGATGAATTATCTGTAACTTTCCATTCTGCCTTAAAATATTTATTTTCTTCTTTGTTACCAAATTCTCCTACTATTTTATAATATGGAACCTTAACAAAATTTCTAATCTCTCTTTCTCTAGAAACCACCATTCCAAGCACACAAGTCATAACTCTACCAACTGAAATTGAAATTTTGTCTTGATTTAATTCTTTTGCCGCTCTTCTTCCATATATAATCGTTAGAAGTCTTGAAAAATTTATTCCTATTAAATAATCCTCTTTTGCTCTTAAATATGCGCTATCTGCTAGGCTATCGTATTGATCAAGCTCCTTTGCCTCTCTTATTCCTCTCTTAATTTCTTCTTCTGTTTGTGAATCTATCCATACTCTTTTTCTATCTTTATTTTTAACACCTATCATCTGCTCGACCAATCTATATATATACTCTCCTTCACGTCCAGAGTCGGTCGCAACATAGATTGTAGATACATCTTCTCTTGTAAGTAGTGATTGAATCGTATTAAACTGCTTCTGTACACTTGGAATTACCTCGTATTTATACTCTTCTGGAATAAAAGGAAGCGTGTCCAATCTCCAAAATTTTAGCTTTTCATCATATTTTTCCGGATATGACATCGTTACTAAATGACCAACACACCATGTTATTATCCAATTATCTGCTTCCAAATAGCCGTCTTTTCTAGAAGTATTTATATTTAATACCTTTGCAAATTCCATTGCAACAGAAGGCTTTTCGGTTATTAATATATTTTTTGCCATATTCAAATTGCTCTTTTCTATAGTTTTTTAAAATTTTACAATATCCATTTCAGAAGTAAATTTATTATTTCCATATGGAAATAACACATACAAACTTCCATCTTCTCCAAATAAGAATGTCTCTATGTTTTCTATATTGTAAATATCACTGTTTATATCTCTACTATAAGTCTCATATCCTGTAAGTTGTATCTTATTTGCATCTTTTATTGCATTTGTTATAACTGTTTTTACTTTAGAATTTAATGCATCTTGCGTAATATTTTTCTTGTTCAAAGCATCATAAATGCTTACTTTCTTTTCAGTTTTTAAATTATAATTATAAGTTTCAACAATAGTTCTTTGTGCATTAGAGCCTTCTTTTAATGTTGACTTAATTATAACAGACAAGATATCTCCATTAACATATCCTGTATACGAAATGCTATAAATTGTATAAGCCTTTGCATTATCTATAACCCCAGCCGTCTTATTTGCAAAAAGTTCTTGAGTAATACTATTAAACTCTGCTGCCACTTTGTTATCTATATTGATTACTGGAATATTTATATCTAATTCATACTTATTATCCTCTCTTGCTTCACTACTATATGCAGTATATACAATGTTTTTGCCACTGTCTAATTTTTTTATGTTGCTAGTATCATAATCATTTAGTTCAACAACATTATTAAACATTTGATCAAATTCTTTTTTTAATGTTTCTTGTGATTCTTCTGTTTTTACGTTGTTTGTTGTGTTACGGTTGCTACTTGGTTGTTTACCACTTTGCAAATAAATAGCTAAAACTACTGCTATAACACACATTACAACAATTGCTATGTACATTAACTTTCTTGAATTCATGTTTCTCCTTTCAAACGTTGTAATTCTATAAAAATTATACTTTAAATTAGGGAGAAAATCAAGGCTGATAGGCATATTAAATTTTAGCTTTTCACAAGTTATTTTGCAAGATAAATAGAAAAATTAGAAGTTGCAACAATTGTGCTGTTTACTTCTAATTCTTTATTTTTTATAAATTCTCTATTTCTGTTTCACTTAATCCTGTTATTTGGCTTATATCTTTCATATTCATTTTTCCTTTTAATCTTTTAGCAACTAAGACCATTCCCTGTTGTAATCCTTGCTGAATTCCCTCTTCTCTTCCTTCTTTTCTTTGCTTTCTTATTTCTCTATTAATTATCCTTGAAGCATTTGTCATAATCTTTTCACTCCCTTCTATATTTCTTATTTTTTCTATAAATTCATTCATTATATTTTTATCTTTTGTTTCACTC
>ENA-OOXF01001692-OOXF01001692.1-human-gut-metagenome-genome-assembly--contig:-NODE-1692-length-13693-cov-3.763968_pt1 | contig 13693 bp, 8 predicted proteins | sample MGYA00241586_ERZ501341 | MGnify/ENA primary metagenome ERZ501341 (study PRJEB25962, sample SAMEA2042985) | human gut metagenome | biome: human gut; feature: human-associated habitat; material: faeces... | reverse complement strand
TTGCAGCGGCAGAACGGCAGCGCAAAGCGTAGCCAGAACCGCCAGCACCAGAAAATCCAGCGCCAGAAAAACGAGAATGGCAAGCCCGGGGTAATACCCCTGCTGCGCGGCGGCTTCAAACACAAAGGCCGATACAAAGCACAGCAGCCCCAGCACCAGCGTGCCAATGCAGCCAAAGCCGCAGGCGGCTTTCCAATGGGCGGCTAGGGTCTGCTTTGCCCGGGGCAGCCACTGGGAGGGGTCGTTCTGCAAGCTGCGCAGAGCGCAGTCTGCCAGCAGCACCATGGCAGGGCCGGTCAGCAGACCGGTGACCGCACTGCACACCACCGTCAGCGGCAGGGAGAGCAGGGTCACGCCCAGCGAGACCCCCAGTGCGGCAGGCAGGCAGAGCACGCAGACCATCAGGTTCGTGCCCAGCAGCTGGCCGAGGTCGCGGCCGACCATCTGGCAAAAGCGTGCAAAGCCTTTTTTCTCCGGCTCGTTTGGGCCTACGCCGTGGCCGTCCCGCCCATAAAGGGCATTGTAGATGCTCATTTTACTTCACCTCGGTGCCAAAGGCTTCGATTTGGGTCAGCGCCGGGAAGGGGGAAGTCCCCTCGGCCTGAATCAGATCCTTCAGCACAAGGCTGCGCACCCGCTTGGGCTCAAAGGCCACGCTCTGGGGTTTGGCGCTTTTCACCAGCGGGATGTCCAGCTGGCTGCCATCAGAAAATTCCACCGTGGCCTTGACCCAGTAGTTGTCGTGGGGGAAATCTGCCCGCTCGGTGATGCGCAGCTCATCCAGCAGTACTTCCCGGCCAAAATCCAGCGTCAGGGCTGCGTTCGGGTCGCGGTTGATGCCCCAGCTCTGGTAGGGATACTCGCCGTGGGCGCTGTTCTCAAAAATGCCGTCGATGGCGTTGCGGGCGGCAAACACCGCCTCGCCGCGCGTTTCTACGTTGGCGCTGGCGTGGGGATAAAAACCGGTGTCGCCATGCTCGTCATAGCAGTTGAAGGCCAGATTCCGCCGGGCGGCAATCTCTTCCGGCAGTGCCAGCCGTGCCCGGATAACGTGACGGCTGCCCGCAAAGCTCTTGGGCGAGTAGGTGATGGCCTGCTCCCCGAAGGGAATGTGGAAATTGATCTCCCGCTTGACCACATATACAAGGGCTTCGGGCATGGTGTCCTCGAACTGGATGACGCAGTACTGCCCGGGATGGTCGATTTCCAGTGCCACCCGGTCGCCGGGGTGGTACTCGTTGGTGTAAACAAGGGATACGGCGGTGTCGGCGTCACAGGTCATCAGGGTGTGGCCGGCTTCGTCCAGAATTTTCAGCTTGATGGTCTCCATGGCAGTTCTCCTTAGTACAGTTCGAGGTTCAGCATTTTTTGGAAATGCAGGGTGATCTTATAGATTGTTTCCGGCCAAGCGGTGCGCAGGCGCGGGTCGGTGATGGGCACCGCCGTAACAGCAGCCGTTACGGCAGCAGGGTCAAAACGGATGCCGCCCAGTGTGCCCACCGCAAAGCCGTCCGCAGTGGGGGCAGGCTTCTGCTCGGTGAGCAGGGTCAGCTCCACCGTGCCGGGATAGTCCGTTTCGTCCCGCAGGGTGATGCCCTGTTCGCTGACGGATACGCTGCGGCGGTAGGTGGTAAGCCCCGGGATGGGAGGGTACGCGTCCGCCAGCTCGCCGGTGATGCTGTTTTTATCGGTGCACACCTCCCGGGCGGCGTATTCCGCGCCGGGCAGTTGCTGCACACCGTCAAAGGTAGGCAGATTGTGCCATGCGCTCTGCATGGTCCAAATTTCATACCGCTGGGGGCTGAAGGTCTTTTGGGTGTAGCTCTCCACTCCGATATCGATGAGAAACGGTCTTCCGTCCTTGTACACGGTAATGCTGCCGGTATCGTTGTGGTTGTGGCTGTCGCCGTTGGAGCCGAACTTTGCACCCAGCACCCAGCTGCCCTGCCGTGCGGCATAGACGCCCACACTGGGGTACCACACCGTTAAATGGTGCCGGGGCGCTGCGGAGTACGCCATCATTTCTTCTTCTGCAAAGGCGGTGGTCAGCCGGTACCACAGGTTGATGTGGGTGCTGCCGTCCGGGTTCTGCAAATGGTCGGGGTCGGCATCGGCGCGGAAGTCTGCCGCCGCAAGGGCTTGCAGGGCATCGCTGCCCACAGCCTGCCCAAAGCGGTATTCCCGCGCACCGCACCGCCCGGCAAGGGGGCTGCAATCGCCAAAGTTCAGGTAGTAAGGGCCTTCTACATGGACATTGCAGATGTACTCCGCGATATTTTTGATTTTAGGTTCATGGAACAGGGGAGAGAAGGCCTCCGGCACAATGCTGGACAAAATTTCAAGGCAGCCCCACAGGGTCAGCCCGGCGTGGCGGTAATACTGCGCACCCTCGTTGCAGCAGCCGTCCGCGCCGTAGTCCTTTAAAAAGCAGTCGAGGCTGTACGCTGCCTGTTTGACGGCAGCCTGCCGCTGCTGCTGCGTGGTGGGCAGCAGAAAGACCGTGAGCAGCACATTCTGGGTGCACCAGCTCGTCCAATTACACATAGGCTCTGCGCCGTTGCCCATCCACCAGAAGTGGCTTGTAAAATAAGGCGTCAGGATGCGGGCGTTCAGCTCCCGCTCCATCCGCGCCGTGATGCCCGACGCGGCAGTATCCAGCTCATCGGGCAGTAAGTACCGGGTCAGCGCCAGCAGTGCGCCGGTCTCGGCGGCAAACAGGTCCACGATGGGGCGGGTGGTGTCCGGCAGGGGCAGCTGCGGGGTGTCCCGGATGTAGCTGTTGTGGGCGGGCAGCTGCCATGCGCTTTCCTCACAGATCGCCCATACGGTATCTGCAATTTCATCCAGAAAGCGCCCGGTGTGCTCCACACACTCGGCACTTACCAGCGCGCACAGCCGCGCCCGGCGGGAGAAGTAAGCCGTCTCCCATGGCGTGCGCCGCCCAGTGTGGGTGAAATCCAGCCAGAGCGAGAGCGGCAGGGGCGCAATGGGCGTTTGCAGTGCGGCTTCCCCCGCCTGCAAAAAGCGCTGCTTTGCCCGCAGGGGCAGCCCCTGCCATGCGGTGCGTTCCTTGGCAGGGGGGAAGGGCCGGTAATCGGGAAGAAATTCCGGCAGATGGGCAAGCTGTTCCTGTATCATAAAAGCCTCCGATTTTAAATACTTTGCTGGTATTCCCGCGGGCTGAGCCCCGTGACCTTTTTGAATACCTTGGAAAAATAGAAAGCGCTCTCGTACCCCAGTTTCTCAGCGATCTCGTATACTTTCAAATCGCCCTGTTCCAGCATCTCTTTTGCCGCAGCGATGCGGGTCTCGGTGATGTACTCCACAAAGCCGCTGTCGCCGTATTTGCCGAACAGCTGGCTGAGGTAGTTGGGCGAAAAATTGAATACAGCCGCCACATCGGCCAGCGTCAGTTTTTCCGAAAGATGATTCTTAACATACTCCTGCACCTGTGCCACCACCTGCATCTTCCCGGCGGTGGCGTCGCCCTCGTTGACCTCCACGAACTGGATGGGCTGCTCCACCGTGAGCAGGGGCTGTAGGTGGGCGTTTTCCCGGCAGCGGCGCGCCAGCCCCAGCAGGGAGCCGGTGGGGCGTCCTACCGCCCAGAGCAGCCGTACCGTGAAATAGTTGTATAGAATTTGGCTGGCGCGTTCCAGCAGCGGGCGCAGTACCGTCCGGTATTTTTGGCACTGGGCATCGGTCAGGCAGAAAAGCACATTGCAGCGCATGGCATCCGCCCCGGTCACATAGCAGGGCAGGTAGTTTTGCAGGGTGGTCTCCAGCATCCGCCCGCAGGAAAAACTCAGCTTCAGCTGCTGGGCGGGGGTAAGGGCGGTGTTGGCGATGATCTCGCAGCTGGCTACAAGGTAGGCGTCGCTTGCAAGGTTCAGCTCCATGTGCTGCAAAGGCTGCTCCAATGCGGCTTCGTCCGGGAACAGCCCGGCGTACAACCGCACGAAAAAACGCTCCTGATAGCTGCGCACACTCTCGGCAAGATTTTCCTGTGCTGACAATTCGCCCAGCAAAGCACGCTCCTTTTTTACCTTTTCGGCGGCCTTGGCAAGGGCGGTTTGCAGGTTTTCGGGGGTCAGGTCCAGCTTGACCAGATAATCCACCACTCCGGCACCCATGGCCTGCTTGATGTAATCAAATTCTTCAAAGCTGGTCAGCATGATAAAGGCGGGCAGGGCGTTGCGCTCCCGGCAGGTGCGGGCAAGGGTAAGCCCGTCCATCACCGGCATTTTTACGTCGGCAATGACGATATCCGGCTTCTCCCGCTCAATGAGTTCCAGCGCCAGCTTTCCGTTGCGGGCGGTGCCGCAGACGGTATAGCCCAGCTTTTCCCATTCCAGCATCCCCTGCAGGCCGATGAGCACCAGCGGCTCATCATCCACCAGTAATATCCGCAGCATGGGTGTCTCCTTTCTGTTGATAGGGCAGCCGGATGGTGACCTCGGTGCCCACGTCCTCTTCGCTTTCAATGGTCAGGCCGTAGCCCTCGCCAAAGGAATACCGGATGCGGCGGTTCACGTTCCACAGGCCGACATGACGGAACTTTTCAGCCTTTTCGGCACCCTCGGCGGGCTCGTCCAGAAGGTGAGCCACCAGCTCCGGCGGCATGCCCACGCCGTCATCGGTAATGCGCAGCAGTACGTCTCCGGTATCCGAGTCGGTGGAGATATCCAGCAGCACGCTGCCGTGGCCGCCCTTGGGCTCCAGCCCGTGGAAGATGGCGTTTTCCACCAGCGGCTGCAAGGTGAACCGGGGGATCATGCAGTCCCGGCAAAGGGTCTCACTTTCAATGCGGGAGACCTCAATTTCCAAGTCGCCGCCGTAGCGGTACTGCTGGATGGTAAAGTAATCGTTGAGCAGTGCCAGCTCCTCCTGCAAAGGTACCAGCTTCTGGGTGCCCTTGGAGATGCTCTTGGTCAGCCGCGCAAAGGCGGTGACCATCTCGGCAATGCCGGGTGCGTGCTGGATGGTAGCCATCCAGCGGATGCTGTTGAGGGTGTTGTAGATAAAGTGCGGGTTCACCTCGTTTTGCAGCATCCGATATTCCAGCTCCTGCTTGCGGCGCTCGTCCTCCACCCGGCGGGTCATCAGGCTGTCCACGTTTTCAGCCAGCTGGTTGATGCCCCGGCCGATGTCGCCCAGCTCGTTGTTCCACTCCACCGTGCGGTCCGGGGCAAAGTTGCCGCTGCCCACGGTCTCGATGCGCTTTTGCAGCGCCTCCACCGGGCGGGTGATGACCCGCTCCAGCCAGTGCTGCATCAAAAAGCTCAGTCCCCAGATGATGGCAGTGCCAAGGGCGACCAGCCACAGGTACACGCCGTAGTGCAGCAAAAAGGTATTTGCGGGCAAAAGCTGCACCAGCGCCGCGCTGCGGCCGTTCAGTGTTACCTTGACTACATAATACTTCTGGTCGTCCAGCTGCACCTTGCCCTGCCATGCGGTCTGCTCTGTCACGCCGTTATTGCTGCCGGTGCGCAGGGTGTAGTCCACCTCCCGCAGGCGGTTCTCAGTCTCGGTCAGGCTGCCGTTTTCGATCTGCCACAGGCGGCTGCCCATCTCCCAGTACAACGCGCTGCCGTCGGTCAGGCTGTAGCCCGCGGCCGGGTCGGTGATAATGGCGGTGTCCAGCGCAAGGTAGGTGCTGCCCCGGTGCAAGGTGCCCTTGCCGCAGCGGACAGGCTGGCTGAGGGCGATGCAGCCCGGACTGCCGGGCAGCAGCGGGTCGGTAGTGAACTGCATCCCGTAACCCTTGGTGAGAAACTGCTTTATGCTGGTGCGGTTGAGCGCCGCCGAGGCGTTCAGCGGGCCGAACTGCAAATGCCGGTCGTTCTCATTGGTAACAAAAAAGCGGAGGATATGGCTGTACAGGGTGCTGGAATAGTATTTTTCCTGCATGGCTTCGTAGGCGGCAATGGTCTGGGTGCCGTTGATATTTTCCTGCGTGATGTACCGCCGCACGGTGCTGTCGATGGAAGCCCAGTTCAAAAGAGCATCGGCGCTGTCCAGACTGGTCTCGATGGAGGTAGCCACCAGCCGCAGGTTGAACTCTGCCGCCTGCAGGGAGTTGGCGCGCACATATTGGTTGGAGAGGGTGAACAGCGCCGCGCCCACAGCCAGCGAGGTAAGGATGGTAAAAAAGCGCATCCCCCACACGATCTGCCGCCGCAGCGGGAAACGATGGCTGCTCTTCATAGCGGAGCCTCCTTTCCGGTAATATTTTGCATTCTTTCCTTTATACAGTACTGATTCCGGCGCGGTTTGTCAACGACTTTTTTCATGGAAATTGTGTACTTTATACGCTTTTTTCTTGTGCCATGGATGTAAACTGTGCAAGAGAACAAGAAAGTGCAGACTCCAGTGTAAGAAAGTGCATCTTTTTTTAAAAGATACAGAAAAACTGCAACTCTTCCCGGAATTTTTCCATTCCGGTTTTTGCGTTTGTGCGGTATCCTAGTGTCAACAAAAGCGAGCGGCTCCCCGGCACGGGGGAGAACGCTGCACGAAATACACACACTGCCCTGAAGGAGGACACACTTATGAAAAAGATCTCTCGTCGTTCGTTCCTTACCGCTGCCGCAGCCTGCGGCGCTGCTGTTGCCCTGAGCGCCTGCGGCGGCTCTTCCGCAAGCTCCACCGCTGCTTCCTCCACTGCCGGCTCCACCGCTGCATCCGCAGCCGCAGGCCCTGTTACCCTGCAGTGGTCGGTGTGGGATAAGGAGTCCACCCCCTACTGGCAGGCCATGGCCGACGGCTACATGGCAAGCCACAAGGACGTGACCATCGAGATGGTGGATCTGGGCTCCAGCGATTACATGACCGTTCTGGCCACCCAGCTGGCTGGCAGCGCCGATCTGGATATCGTGACCATCAAGGATATCCCCGGCTACGCAAACCTGATCAATTTGGACTACCTCAAGCCCCTGAACGAGGTACTGACCCGCGACACTGGCGATTTCAACGGCACCATCGAGCAGCTGACCACCGACGACGGCAACTTCTACGCCGTGCCCTTCCGCAGCGACTTCTGGGTGCTGTACTACAACAAGGATCTGTTCGATAAGGCCGGTGTGGAGTATCCCTCCAATGACCTGACGATGGAAGATTACGATGCTCTGGCACGCAAGATGACCAGCGGCTCCGGCGACACCAAGGTCTATGGCTGCCACTACCACACCTGGCGCTCCGCCGCTTCTCTGTTCTCCATTCTGGACGGCAAGAACACCATCATCGACGGCAAATACGACTTCATGAAGCCCACCTACGATATGGTCATTGCCCAGCAGAAGGACGGCATCTGCATGGACTACGGCTACCTCAAGACCTCTTCTCTGCACTACTCCGCAGCCTTTGAGAACCAGCAGTGCGCAATGGTCAACATGGGCAGCTGGTTCATTTCCACGCTGGAAGCTTACATGAAGGATGCTGAGACCAAGTTCAACTGGGGCATCGTCAAGTATCCGCACCCCGCTGGTGCAGAGGCTGGTTCTACGCTGGGCACTGTGACCAGCCTGGCCATCAACGCCGATTCTCCCAAGGCAGAGGCCGCTGCCGACTTCATCAACTGGTGTGTCTCTGAAGAGGGCGCACAGGCCATTGCCAAGACCGGCACCTTCCCGGCCTGCGGCTCCGCTGCTACCGCCGAGATCATCAAGTCCACCGAAGGCTTCCCCGAGGACAGCAACTCTGTGGATGCACTGACCACCAGCAACGTTTATCTGGAGATGCCCTACACCCAGTACGCATCTGATATCGAGACCATTCTGAACGCCGAGCACGATGCCATTATGACCATGAGCGAGACCGTGGACGAGGGCATCCAGAACATGAACGATCAGGTTCCCGCAGTTCTCGGCTGATAAAGCGTTTTCCGCAATGGTTTGCGGTTCTCCTTCTTCATTGTTTTCAATCCCCATTCATTTTCCGATGACGAGCATCGGAAAAAAGCCCTGTCCGAGCGGGGCGGGTATGCACAGCGCCCGCCCCGCTCATTTTTTGGAAAAACTGTTATACTTCCGGGAAAGGAGGCTCTTTTATGGCGAGTGCTGCTGTCCAGAATAAAACTCCCCGTAAAGTGCTAAAAAAATCGACCCGCGATTCCCTGATCGCGTATTCCTTCATTGCGCCAAACTTCATTGGCTTCTGCGTGTTTACGCTGGTGCCCATGGTGTTTGCCATTGCGCTGGCTTTCTGCGCATGGGACGGCCGCCACGCCATCGAGTTTATCGGTCTGAAGAACTTTGTAAAACTCTTTACCACCGATAAAATTTTTCAGGCGGCGCTGAAAAATACCATCGTCTACGTCATTGGCACGGTGCCGCTGACGCTGGCCTGCTCGCTGGCCATGGCTGTGCTGCTGAACCAGAACGTGAAGCTGCGCAACTTCTTCCGCACCGTGGCGTTCTTCCCTTACGTTGCTTCGCTGGTGGCGGTGGCAGCGGTGTGGAACATGATCTTCAACCCCTCCATGGGCCCCATCAACATGATCCTGAACCAGTTCTTTGGCGTGGCGGTGGAAAACCTGCCCCGCTGGGCTGCCGGTAAGGACACCGCTATGATCACGGTCATCCTGTTCAGCGTGTGGAAGAACATGGGCTACTACATGGTCATCTATCTGGCAGGCCTGCAGGGCTGCAACCCGGACCTGAACGAAGCCGCCGAGCTGGACGGTGCAAACCGCTGGCAGCAGTTCTGGCACATCACCCTGCCGCAGCTGCGCCCCACCACCTTCTTTGTGGTCATTATGCTCACCATCTCCGGCTTCAAGGTCTACGACCAGATGTACATGATCACGCAGGGCGGCCCCGGCACTGCTACCATGACGCTGGTGTACTACATCTATAATGTGGCCTTCGTCAATACCCCGAAATACGGCTACGCAAGTGCCATTGCCATGGTGCTGTTCGTACTGGTGCTGATCGTTACCATCATCCAGTTCCGCGGCTCCAAGGGCGATAACTGAGAAAGGAGGAAGAAACCATGGCAACCGCTGTTATTAAAGACCACGCTTCCCAGAAGCGCCGCAATTTCATCTCCAAGTTCCTGATCTATTTCTTCCTCATCGTCATCACAGCTTGTATGCTACTGCCTTTTTTGTGGATGCTGTCCTCCTCCTTTAAGCTGAATAAGGACGTGTTCGGCTTCCCCATCCAGTGGATCCCCAAAAATCCCCGCTGGCAGAACTATGTGGACATCTGGACCCAGATCCCGCTGCTGACCTTTGTGAAAAACACGGTCAAGATCACCGTGGTGGTCACCCTGTTGCAGCTGTTTACCTCCTCCTTTGCAGCCTACGCCTTTGCAAAGATGCAGTTCAAGGGCAAAAACGCGCTCTTCCTCGGCTACATTGCCACCATTGCAGTGCCTTGGCAGGCCTACATGGTGCCCCAGTTCATGATGATGAGCTCGTGGCATTTGAACAACACCCATCTAGCCATTATGTGCCTGCAGGCCTTCAGCGCCTTCGGCGTGTTCCTGATGAAGCAGTTCTACGAGGGCGTGCCCACCGAGCTGTGTGAGGCTGCCCGCATTGATGGCCTGAGCGAGTACGGCATCTGGTGGCACATCATGCTGCCCCTCAGCCTGCCCGCCCTGTCCACCCTGACCATCTTCACCTTCGTGAACACATGGAACGACTTCCTTGGCCCCCTGATCTACTTGACCAAGACCGAACTCAAGACCATCCAGATTGGTCTGCGTATGTTCATCACCCAGTATTCTGCAGAGTACGGCCTGATCATGGCGGCCTCTGTGGTGGCACTGATCCCGGTGCTGATCGTGTTCCTCTCCCTGCAAAAGTACTTTGTGCAGGGCGTGGCATCCACCGGCATCAAGGGCTAAACAAATCACCCGTAAGCGGGGCGTGGGCAGTACCCGCGCCCCGCATTTTTTGCAGAAATAGAGGGAAAGCGTTATGTTATATCCTGAACAGAATGAAGCGCGCTTGAAGCTGAGCCTTGACGGCACATGGGCGTTTGCGCTGGGCAGCTGCGCGGAAACCCAGTTCGACCCCGCAAAGCCCCTGCCGGACGCCCAGCCCATCGCGGTACCTGCCAGCTACAACGACCAGAACGACCAGACCACCGCCCTGCGCCGCCACTACGGCTGGGTGTGGTATCAGCGCAAGGTCACCCTGCCCGCCTTCTGCGCCGGGCAGCGGGTGGTGCTGCGGTTCGGCTCGGTGACCCACACGGCCAAGGTCTGGCTGAACGGCCAGCTCATTGCGCAGCACAAGGGCGGCTTTACCCCCTTTGAAGCGGACGTCACCGCTCTGCTGCAACCCGGCGAGACCGCACTGCTGACCGTAGCCTGTGACAACCGGGTGAACCACAGCACCCTGCCTGTGGGCAACGAGGACGGGCAGCTGGCCTTCTTTGGCTCGGACAACGCGGGTATCCCCAGTGTGGAGGCTGCCAAGCGTGCCGCCGCACCCCAGAACCGCCCCAACTTTGACTTTTTCAACTATGCGGGCATCCATCGCCCGGTGGTGCTCTACACCACCCCTAAAGAGTACATCGAGGATGTGACCATAGTGCCCGCCGTGGACGGCACGGTGCAGTACGCGGTAAAAACCACCGGCAGCGCGCCTGTCCGTGTCACGGTGCTGGATGCTGACGGCAACGCCGTTGCAAGCGCCGAGAGTGCAGAAGGCACGATCACCATCCCGGAAGTGCATCTCTGGGAGCCCAGACCCGGCACGCCCTACCTGTACACCCTGCATGCCACCTGCGGGGCAGATGTCTACGACCAGACCTTTGGCGTGCGCAGCATTGAGGTGCGGGGCACACAGGTGCTTTTGAACGGAAAACCGCTCTATTTCAAGGGCTTTTGCAAGCACGAGGACTTTACCGCCCATGGGCGCGGCTTTGACCCGGTGCTGAACGTGAAGGATGTGAACCTGATCCACTGGGCAAACGCCAACGCGGTGCGTACCAGCCACTACCCCTACGCTGAGGAGTTCTACGACCTGTGCGACCGGGAGGGCATTCTGGTCATGGACGAGACCCCGGCGGTGGGCATCGGCGGCGGGGCGGCGGTGAATCCTTACAAGGAATATCCCCTTGCGGAGCATCACCGGCAGGTGCTTGCCGAGATGATCCATCGGGACAAAAACCACCCCTGCGTGGTGCTGTGGAGCCTTGGCAACGAGCCGGATCTGGAGCACTTCCCGCAGGATGCCTACGATTACTGGCACCCGCTGTATGAGCTGGCGCATCAGCTGGACCCGCAGAACCGCCCGGTCACCCTCGTCTGCTGCCAGAACGACTATACGAAGGATATCACCACCCGCACCATGGATATCGTCTGCATCAACCGCTACTACGGCTGGTACAACCTTTCCGGCGACATGGACGCTGCCTGCTACGGCTTGAATCAGGAGCTGGATTTCTGGGCAGAGCAGCACAAGCCCGTAATGATGAGCGAGTACGGCGCAGACACTGTGGCAGGCCTGCACACCGCCGGAGCCGAGATGTTCAGTGAGGAGTTTCAGGTGGAGTTCTACCGCCGTCTGGATGCAGAGTTTGACAAGCGCCCGTGGTTTGTGGGAGAATTTGTCTGGAACTTTGCAGACTACGACACCGTGCAGGGCCCCATGCGGGTGGATGGCAACAAAAAGGGCCTGTTCACCCGGGACCGCCGCCCCAAGCTGGGTATGCACTTTCTGCGCCAGCGGTGGGCAGAGATCCCTACGTTTGGATTTAAGGAGTAATCATGATGAAAAACTACCAGAACCACGCGATGACCGACGCCGAGGCACGGCAGGCACTGGCCGATGCCTGCAAACAGGTGGAGACCAATCTGCCCCTGTACACCTACCAGTGCCAGAACCATTCCAGTGTGAACGATATCTACCCCGGCTGCGCCAATAACCAGTGGACCTGCGGCTTTTGGCCCGGTGAGATCTGGCTGGCCTACGAGGCCACCGGGGACGAAAAATTCAAGACCGCCGCCCTCATTCAGGTGGACAGCTTTGCGGACCGCATTGCCCGCAAGGTGGAGGTGGACCACCACGATATGGGCTTTTTGTACAGCCCCACCTGCGTGGCAGCGTGGAAGCTGGTGGGCAGCGAAAAGGGCAAAAATGCCGCCATTGCCGCCGCCGACCAGCTGCTGACCCGCTACCAGCCCAGCGGCCGCTTCTTGCAGGCATGGGGCACTATGGATGACCCCGACAACTACCGCTATATCATTGACTGCATGCTCAACGTGCCGCTGCTGTACTGGGCAGCGCAGGTGACCGGCAGCGACCACTACCGCGAGATCGCCGCCGCCCACACCGCCACCACGCTGGCAAACTCCTTCCGACCGGACGGCAGCACCTACCACACCTTCTTTATGAACCCGGACGGCACCCCCTTCACCGCCCACACCACCAACGTGGTGCCCTTCGTGGCCGTTGGCTGCGGCGACGTAAAGCTGCGCGAGGGCGGCTGCCTGGCCGACATCGCACCCACCATGCTGCCCTACATCGGCCTGCCTGTCCCGGCAGAGATGACTGGCAAGAGCATCATCGTGGAGTAAATCAAATCCTTTTAAAAAGCGGAGTGACTGCGGTCGCTCCGCTTTTCTTTTTGCCCCGCCCGTGATACAATAAATAGGAATATGCATTGAGGGAGACTGAGCGGATGGAATCAACGCGCAAACAAATCGTACTGGGCATTCTGGCCCATGTGGACTCCGGCAAGACCACCCTGTCGGAAGCCATGCTCTACCGCGCCGGTGTGACCCGCCGCCTGGGCCGGGTGGATCACAAGGACGCCTTTCTGGACACCGATGCGCTGGAAAAAGCGCGTGGCATCACCATCTTTTCCAAACAGGCCCTGCTCACAGCGGGTGATACCGACATCACCCTGCTGGACACACCGGGCCATGTGGATTTTTCCACCGAGACGGAGCGCACCCTGCAGGTGCTGGATTACGCGGTGCTGGTGGTCAGCGGCACCGATGGCGTGCAGAGCCATACCGAGACACTCTGGCGGCTGCTGCGGCGCTACCATGTGCCCACTTTTGTGTTCGTGAACAAGATGGACCTGCCCGGCATGGAGCGGCAGGAGCTTCTTGCCCAGCTGAACCGGCGCCTGGGCGAGGGCTTTGTGGATTTCGGGGCAGAACAGGCCGACCGGGACGAGGCGCTGGCCCTGTGCGACGAAAACCTGATGGACCGGATGCTGGATGCCGGACAGCTGCAGGACGCCGACCTCATCCCTGCCATTGCGCGGCGGCATGTGTTCCCGTGCTGGTTCGGGGCGGCCCTCAAGCTGGAGGGTGTGGATGCCCTGCTGGACGGGCTGGACCGTTACACCCGCCCGGCCCCGGCACTGGAAGCCTTTGGCGCCAAGGTGTTCAAGGTGTCGCAGGACGAGCAGGGCGCGCGCCTGACCTGGCTGCGGGTCACCGGCGGGGAACTGAAGGTGAAAGCCCAGCTTACCGGCGAAGCGGACGGCGAACCCTGGGCCGAAAAAGCCAACCAGCTGCGGCTGTATTCCGGTGCCAAATACACACTGACAGAGGCCATCGGTCCCGGGCAGGTGTGTGCTGTGACCGGCCTGACCAAGGCCCGCCCCGGCGAGGGACTGGGCGCGGAGCGGGACAGTGACCTGCCGGTGCTGGAACCGGTGCTGAGCTATCAGGTGCTGCTGCCGGAGGGGGCCGACGTGCATGCGGCACTGGGCAAGCTGCA
>ENA-OOXF01001690-OOXF01001690.1-human-gut-metagenome-genome-assembly--contig:-NODE-1690-length-13703-cov-4.219519_pt1 | contig 13703 bp, 11 predicted proteins | sample MGYA00241586_ERZ501341 | MGnify/ENA primary metagenome ERZ501341 (study PRJEB25962, sample SAMEA2042985) | human gut metagenome | biome: human gut; feature: human-associated habitat; material: faeces... | reverse complement strand
GTATCATACCAAGTTTCCTCATCATCAGGTTTCCAAAAAGGAGAGATAACCCATCCGTTTTTTCCTAATTCTCTACATTTATTCCGTATTTTATTTGAAACAGCATTAAAAATTCTGTATCTATCCCTATATCTATCAGAAGTTCATTTTGCTTTTCCTGTTCTTTCTGCTCCCGCATAGTAACCTCTTATCTACAGCAGAACCTGATCTGCCACGTTCTCCAATTCACAGAATTTGTGAATTTCAGGAACCTTGTCTTCTATTGTACCAAACCCGTATGCCGCATGAATAAATTTAACCCCCGCATCCATGCTTGCATCGTAATCTCCCTGAATATCACCTACATATACCGCATCATCCAATGCATTCCGCCTGTACAGTAACGCGATATTCTCTCCTTTTGATTTTTCATTATTTCCGTAGCACTCAGTATCCTCTATCAGATCGTGCAGTTTGTAATAATCCAGAAAAGCCTCTATATATCCGGACTGGCAGTTGCTTACAATATACAGATGATATTTTTTCTTCAACTGTTCCATTGTCCTGCGGATATCCGGGTAGAGAGTTGCTCCGTGTATCCGGAGATATTCATTTTCTTCTTCCCCACACTGTGCCAGAAGTTTCTGGCGTTCGCCTTCTTCCAGATCCGGAAACAGAATCCGTGCGATCACATCCATCGTCTTTCCCATTACTGACTGGATGTCCTTTACCGTAATCGGTTTTCTGTCGTAGCCGGCTCTTTTTACGGTCTCATTCCAGGACTCTGCCACTTCCGCAGCGGAATCCCAGAGTGTTCCGTCCATATCAAATATGATTCCTTTTTTCATTATGCCTCGTCAATTGCCTTTCCGATATCATGGCGCATATACTTATTTGCGAAATCCACCCATTCGGTTGCCTCATAGGCTTTCTTTCTTGCTTCTTTTACCTTCTCTGCACAGGTATTCAGATATCCATATCCTTCGATAAGAACCGGTTTTTCAATAATATCATCCACGGTCAGATTTTTAAGAGCATCTTCTTTTGACATTAAATCCAGCATTCGGCTTTCCTTCATATAACAGTCTTCTTTTGCCCGTTTATAATCTGTTTCTGCTGAATCAAATGCCAGACTTGCTTCTAAGTATGCCTGCTGCGCTTCAAACGCTGCATTCTGTGCATTTCGAAGTGGAGTAATTTCTTTCACGGTATCATCATAAGCGGTTGTAGCATCAGCAACTGCAATCTTCGCATTGTTTTCTTCCTGCATAGCGGATTTCAATGCATCGGATTTCGCATTCTGTACAGATACAAGTGTCGCTTTTTCAGTTTCAGCATCAGCAAGAACTTTTTCCGCATCCGCTACAGTCTTGTCTGCTGAAACTTTCTCTGTCTTTGCAGATTCCAGGAGTTCTGCTTTTACAGCAATCTTATCTTTCAGCTTCTTGATTTCGTTTTCCGTCTGATCGTAAGCTTTATTCTTTTCATCAATTGCCTGATTCATGGCCTCTCTTTTATCTGCAACTGTCTGATCTGCTTCTTTTTTTGCCTTTTCTGCGTTCGTTACATTGTCTGACGCAATGGAAGCATTCTTGTCAGCATCTTCTTTCTTGGCAACTGCCTTTTCAAGACCTGCCGTAGCTTCGTCATAATGTTTCTTGGCAGCATCCGCATCATAACTCTCCAGTTCTTTTCCTGCAAGCTCCTTGTAAGCGGCTTTTGTCTGAACAAGTGCTGTATTTTCATCAATTTTATAGACAGACGCATCATCACTTTTATCAAAACCAACTAATAACCGTTCATCTGATCTTGTTGGAATTCCGTCTAATAATTTTGCTAAAGTTCCAGCTCCAACTTTTGCCCCACATCCTGCACACTGGGCGAGTTTTGTTAATTTCACTTCTGTTTCCATAGACCTTATCCTCCCGTAAATGTTCATGATCTCTCTTAAACATTATCTCTTGTTACATCTTTTAACCACTTGAAACTGCGATATCTGATCAATGTGATCGGTACTTTGATCAATTCATCACTCATCAATAATACATAAACTGCCGGCACACTCCAATGTAATACAAATGCAGCCAATGCTCCTAATAAAATCGAACATCCCCACATCGTTGATACATCCATGATCAGACCAAACTTTGTATCGCCTCCAGAGCGGAAGATTCCAACAACCATTGTTGTATTAAATGCCTGCGCGATCACAAAATAAGACATCACATAAAACATCATTTTCAGATAGTATCTTGCAGTTGCACTTAAGGATAAGAAAGAAATTACAACTGGAGATGCAATTAAGATCAATCCTCCTCCGATCACTCCCATCACCACACTTAAAATGATAAACCGTTTGGCATAGGCTCTTGCATGATCGAATTTTCTCTCACCGATCGTCTTTCCAAGATAGATCGCTGTGGCGCTGGATAGCCCAAAAGACACAACCGTTGCTAACTGTCTCGCCACCTGTGCAACAGAATTGGCTGCAACTGCAGAACTTCCCATATGTCCAAGAACTGCTGTATTGGCTGATGTTCCAAGCCCCCACATTACCTCATTTAAAACAACTGGGAGGGAATAGACTAAGAAATCTCTCACTAACAGTTTGTCCTGATGAAGGAAATAGTGAACTCTGAATTTTACATCTTTATTATATATTTTTGCATAACCACAAACCAGAACAAGTTCCATAATCCTTGCGATCAATGTCGCAATCGCTGCTCCACGGATTCCAAGAGCTGGAAATCCAAATAATCCAAAAATAAAGATCGCATTAAAAATCACATTGCATAAAAATGATGCTAGATAAACAACTGTTGCCACGATCACTCGTTCAATGCTTCGCATGACATATAAATATACATTGGTAATTCCCATGATAATATATGAACATGCAACGATCCTTAAATACTTAACTCCTTCTGTGATCACCTGTGGATCATTTGTAAAAATTCTCATCAACGATGCTGGAATTGTAAATGCTGCGATAGTAAATATCGCAGTTATGATCACTGCTGATCTAATCCCTAATGCCAAGATCTTTTCAATCGCTGTCTTGTCACCTTTTCCCCAGTATTGTGCAGTAAGAACGGTTGCCCCCGATGTTAATCCAAACAAAAACAGTACCATAATGTACTGAATCTGGCCAGCAAGAGAGGCCCCTGATAATACTTTTTCACTGACTTTTCCAAGCATCACAACATCGGCTGCTGTTACTCCAACGTTGATCAGATTCTGCAATGCCATCGGAACGACCAGTGCAAATACATTTTTATAAAAATCTTTCCATTTGATGCTTAAATCATTCAATCTTTTTCTCCTGTTCTTTTCATTTCCTCATAATAGGATATAGAAGCTTTGTCTGCTTGTCAAGCACATATTGCCTGCCTGTATTTCATTTAGTATCCCCAAAAATGAAAAATAAAAACCACTTAATAAAATCATCTGCAGATTCATCATTGCGATATTTATTAAATGGTCTTTACCTTTATAATTAGAATTTAATTTTTTGGCATTTATAGATATGTAGTTTATTCTTCGATTTTTAATGCTTCTTCATTGCTGAGCTCTTTGCCATCTTTTGTTGTTGCAACATAGTAGATATCGCCTTCTTCTGGCTGATAATAGATATCTAAATTTACGATCGTGTTCATTTTAACACCAGCTGCTTTTAAATTTTCTTTAACAAGTTTCTCTGTGTCTTTTACATCTATGTTACGTTCCTGAAACTGTACTTCGATTTTTGTTTTCATACTACTCTCCTTCTTCTTGATCATCTACTCTTTATGTCAACTCTTGATGTGATTATTATTAGATTCTTGTATGCGTACATTGTATTCTACATATGATTTATAATTCATATTATAGCCTTTTTTTCCAATTTATTCAACTTGAATCTGATTTAGTACAAAATCTATCTACTTTTTCTTGATCTTTTTTCCATAACTTTTTGGATGATCATATCTGCGATCCATCCACATAAGAGCCCAATGATTAAACCTCCTAAAACATCCGTTGGATAATGAACGTATAAATACATTCTTGAAAACGCGATTAAAACAGATACTATCAAAGCTCCTGCTGCCATTCTCTTTCTTCCCGCAAAATACAGCGCACTGACCGATGCAAATGATGCAGCTGTATGTCCCGATGGAAAAGAATAATCCTTCAATGGTGTGACCAACAGCTGGACCGTCTGATTAATGCTATATGGTCTTATTCTTGCCACGATCGGTTTTAAGATCACATTACAAATGATCAAATCTGCAATTAATGCAACTGCCATGTATACTCCTGATTTTCTTGTTTTTGGTATTAGTAATAAAATGACTGTTAAAATGATCCATACGATCCCTGCATCTCCCAGTTTCGTAATAGCTACCATAAATCTGTCTAATAATGGAGTATGGATCGTTTGAAGTTTGTCTAAAATCTGAAATTCAAATCCCATAATGGTCTTACTCTGCCTTTCTTTTTCTATTATAACATTGATTCTTTGATTTTATAAAACATTGATACATAGGTTGTATCCTTAGATTCTAAAATATGCCGTACTCCTATTTCTCGAAGCTGCTTCGTTGTCTTTTCTCCAATACTGATACACGGAATATTCTCTATCCATTGTTGCTTTTCTTCTCCTATCTGATCAAAAAATCTTCGAGCTGATGATGCACAGGTAAAAGAAACACTTCGGATATCTTTCATTTCTGGAATTTCACTGAAAATCTTTCTATTATTTTCATACATGATCTTTTCTGTTACCTGACAGATCGGTGTAAGGGCTTTTTTTAATTTTTCTCCACCAGATATGCCTTTACAGTACCAGACCACATCCTTTGCATCTACTTCCTGTTTCATAAGTTCGGAAAGATTGATCTCTCCTGCTTCTTCTGGCATAAGATCTGCTATAATCCCATATTGCATCAAGACATCTTTCGTCTTTTTACCTACAACGACAATTTTTTTATCGAAGAGATCTCGAAGATCCAGATTCGAAGATTTCATCTGTTTCATAAAACCATGAACTCCATATCTGCTTGTAAAAATCAGATAGGTCACTTTCGCTAATTCCTCTTTGGAAATCCGGTCATATCTATAAGAAATCTCTCCTGTCTGAAGTTCCTTGACCTTATATCCATGATCTTTTAATATCTGCGCTAACTTTGATGGCTGATCTCCTATTTTGGTAACTAAATGACAGGTTGTATCTTCTGGTTTTTGAATCTGTTTTTGAAGTTTCACAACCTCTCCTACAACAATGACTGCTGGTGATGAAAGTTTTTCTTGCTTTACTTTTTCATGAATCGTATTTAATGTTGCTTCACACGTTTGCTGCTTTGTAGATGCTGCACTAGAAACAACTGCAACAGGTGTATTGGCATCCATTCCATTTTTTAATAGATTCGTTGTGATCTCTTCTAGTTTCGAAAGTCCCATTAAGAACACTAAGGTTTCTTCAGACTTTGCCATAGATGCAAAATTAAGATCAGATAACTGATTTCTTCGATCATGTGCTGTCACAACACGGAATCCTTTGGAGATTCCTCGATGAGTTACAGGAATCCCCGCAAGTTCCGCAGCTGCGATACAGGAGCTGATTCCTGGAACAACTTCACAATAAATTCCATGATCGGCTAAATATATGGCTTCTTCTCCACCTCTTCCAAAGACAAATGGATCCCCACCTTTTAAACGCACTACGATATCATATTGTAATGCTTTTTGTGCTAATAATTCATTGATCTGTTCTTGTTTCATCGTATGATGATGATTTTCTTTTCCAACATAGATATGTTCGCATCCTTCTTTTGTTTCATCTAATAATTCTTGTGGGATCAATCTGTCATAAATGACACAATCCGCCTTTTTTAAGATTTCTTTTCCTTTAACCGTGATAAGTCCTGGATCTCCCGGTCCTGCACCAATTAAATATACGATTCCTGCCAGCTGTTTTTTGATATTTTTTACTGCCGTTTGTGCTAAGATCTCAGGGCATGTTCCATAAACTTTCGTATATGCCTGTTTGCTTCCATCTTCATTTCCAAACATAGCATATAGTTCATACCCTTGATCTGTCTTTTGACATCTGGCACCTGCCGGAGTATGACAACTGCCTCCCATTTGTTCTAAGAAATTTCGTTCTGCACATACTTCGTTCATTGTTTCTTCATCACAAAATACATCCAACATCTTTTGCAATTCTTTCTGATCTTCTCTTACTTCCAAAGCCAGAGCACCCTGTGCTGGTGCTGAGATCATGTCTTCTGGCGCCAGATATTGCGTGATCACATCTTCCATTCCTAGTCTTTTAAGACCTGCTGCCGCAAGAACGATTCCATCTAATTGTTGTTCCTCCATTTTTCGAAGTCTCGTATCAACATTCCCTCGAATATTTATAATCTGAAGGTCTGGTTTTAACTTTAATAACTGAAATGCTCTTCTTTTGCTTCCTGTTGCTATCACAGCACCTTCTCGTAATTCAGACAGATGTTTCGCTGTTCGAAGGATCAACACATCTCTTGGATCTTCCCTTTTCCATACTTTTGTAAAAACAAGGCCTTTTGCCGGGGCTGACGGCATGTCTTTCATGCTGTGAACTCCCATATGGATTTCCCCAGAAATGATCTTTTCTTCAATCTCTTTGACAAACAGACCTTTTCCACCAATTTTATCTAATGGTTTATTCTGAATCTTATCACCTTTTGTTTTAATGATCTGGATTTCAAAAGTGTGTTCTGGATAAGCTTTCGCTAATTTTTCCTGAACATATTTTGTCTGGATCAGTGCAAGGCGTGATCCTCTTGATCCGATGATATATTTCATAGGTCATTTTCCTTTCTTTGTCTCTATCCCAAAAAGCTGTTCTACCATCTTCTTATAATCTGCTTGTTCCTGTCTTGTTTCTAAATGTTTTAATTCCTGAATCGGTTCTTTGATCATGCGCTGCAAGGATGCATTTAACACCTTCTTTAGAAGTTTCTGCTCTCTTGTTCCAAAATCTATTTTTCTTGATAAATATGAATAACTATCTTCCACGATCTCTGTACATTTTTCCTGCAAGGAGCGAATTGTTTCTTCCATTGGTGCCTGAAACAGCCACTGCATCGTTTCTTCTTTTGCTTTGCTGATCATCGTATTGCTTTGTCTGCAAAGTTCTTCACGTTCTGACTGATTTGCTTTAGAAATCTCTTTGATCGTATCTAAATTGATCAGATTTACCTTTGAGTCATCTGAAAGTTTTGGATCAATATCTCTTGGTGTTGCAAGATCTAAAAATGTAACTTGTTTTTCTGGCGTATAATATTCTTGTTTTACAACCACATGTGGTGCTGATGTTGCAGATACTACAATATCACATTGTTTCATGATCTCATATCTTTGTTCGTAAGAAATGATCTCAATCTCTTGAAACTCTTTCTGAACATTTCCTGCATGCGCTAGTGTTCTGCTGCATAAATAAATCTTGCCTGCTTCATATTCCTGCAGATAACGAAGTGCAAGAACTGCAGTATCTCCGCTTCCGATCACCAAGACCATTTTGTCTTTGATATCACATATTTTCTGTAATTCACAGATTCCGATATATCCAACAGATACTGGTTTCTCACTTATTCTAAACGTTGTTTTTACCTTTTTTGCACAAGTAATAGCATCTCTTACGACTTTATTTAGTTCTTTCTTGCTAAATCCCATGGTTCTTGAAAAATCCAAGGCATCTTTTACTTGTCCAAGAATCTGATCTTCTCCTAGTACCATAGATTCTAATCCTGCGGTTACTTGAAACAGATAAGAAACTGCTTTATCTTCTTCGCAATGTCTGATATATTGCTCAATCTCTGCTTTATCGAACATATCACAGTATATATTTTGTATTTTTTTGATCTGTTGTTCATCATCAAAAAAATAATAAATCTCACTGCGGTTACAGGTCGATAAGATCATCACCTGTTCAACCCCGATTTCCTCTGCTTTATGAAAAAATTCAAGCTTCTTCTGATCCGTAAATGAAATTTCATCACGAATGGTAAGATCTGCATTTTTATAATCAATTCCTAGAAATCCAAACTGCATAGAGCCTCTCCTGCAAGTTTACATGTTTTCTCAATATCTTCTTCTGTATGTGCGTTAGAAATAAACATTGTCTCAAACTGAGATGGTGCAATATAAATTCCGCGATCTAGTAAATATCCAAAATAATCTGCATACTGTTCTGTATTGGATGTCACAGCACTTTCAAAATCTCTGACTTTCTGGTCTGTAAAGAATACACTCATTAAAGATCCAATCTGATTAACACAAATATGTCCTTTTCCTGCTTCTCTTGCTGCATCAGCAAGTTTTCTTGTTTTTTGCTCTAGTCTTTCGTAAATCTGCGGATCATTTTTTAAGATATTTAATGTCTCAATTCCTGCCGTTGTTGCAACTGGATTTCCTGACAATGTTCCTGCCTGATAAACTGGCCCATCTGGAGAGATCATCTGCATGATTTCTCTTCTTCCGCCATACGCACCGATCGGCATTCCTCCACCAACAATTTTTCCAAGTGTTGTGATATCCGGCTTGATATTATAATACTGCTGTGCTCCTCCTAGAGATAGCCTAAAACCTGTAATAACCTCATCAAAGATCAATAATGATCCGTGATCTTTTGTAATCTCTCTTAAAAATTCGAGAAATCCTTCTTCTGGAAGTACTAATCCCATATTAGCTGCCACCGGTTCTACGATCACTGCTGCGATCTGATCTTTATTTTCATCAAATAGTTTTTGTACAGAATCTTTGTCATTGTATTCTGCGACTAATGTATTCTTCGTATCATCTTTTGGAACTCCGGCACTATCTGGAACAGATGTTGTAAGTGCTCCCGATCCTGCTTTTACTAACAAACTGTCGGAATGTCCATGATAGCATCCGCGGAATTTAACGATCTTATCTCTCCCTGTAAATCCTCTGGCTGCACGGATCGCACTCATAACAGCTTCTGTTCCAGAACTTACCAGACGGCTTACTTCCATAGACGGGATCAATTCACTGATCAATTCTGCAAGGATCACTTCCTTCTCTGTTGGTGCTCCGAAAGTCAAACCGTTTTCACAAGAGTCCATGACTTTTTTGATGACTTGAGGATGAGCATGTCCTAAGATTCCAGGTCCCCATGAACATACATAATCGATATATTCATTTCCATCGGCGTCAATAATACGGTCGCCTTTTGCAGATTCCATGAATCTTGGAGTACGATTTACCGCACGGAATGCACGAACTGGACTGTTTACCCCTCCCGGAATATGTACTTTTGCTCGTTCATATAATTCTTTTGATCTTGTATCTTTCATTTTATCTTTCCTCTTCTTTCAGCCATTTTGCAACATCAAGTGCATGATATGTAATGATCATCTTTGCACCAGCACGTTTTAATCCGACCATATTTTCCATAACGATCTTTTTCTCATCGATCCATCCATTGGCCGCAGCTGCTTTTACCATAGCATATTCTCCGCTTACATTGTATGCAACGATCGGAATATTGTATTTCATAGATGCTTCTTTCATAATATCCATATAAGCAAGTGCTGGTTTGGCAATGATCAAGTCTGCTCCTTCTTCGATGTCTTCCCCGATCTCTCTTAGAGCTTCCTGTCCATTTGCCGGATCCATCTGGTATGTTTTTCTATCTCCAAATCCTGGTGCAGAATGTGCTGCATCACGAAATGGTCCATAGTATCCTGACGCAAACTTGGCACTATAAGACATGATCGGTGTGTATACAAATCCTGCTTCATCTAAAGCTTCACGAATAGCTTTCACTCGAAGATCCATCATATCACTTGGCGCAATGATATCTGCCCCTGCTTTTGCATAACTTACAGATGCCTTTGCAAGAAGCGGAAGTGTTTCATCATTTAAGATCACTCCGTCTTTCACAAGACCACAGTGTCCATGAGATGTGTATTCACAAAGACATACATCCGCAATGATCAAAAGTTCTTCATACTCTTTTTTGATCTGGCGGATTGCCTTTGGCACAATTCCATCTTCAGCGTATGCACCACTTCCGACTTCATCTTTATGATCTGGGATTCCAAAGATTAAAATTGCTTTGATCCCCGCTTCTTTGATCCTGTTAATTTCCTCTGATAAACGATCCAGCGAATACTGATAAATCCCTGGCATAGATTCTACAGGATGTTTGATATTTTCTCCTTCTGTAACAAAGATTGGATAGATCAATTCGTCAATTCTCACATGATTTTCTCTTACCATATCTCTCATATAGTTGCTTGTTCTTAATCTTCTTGTACGTTCCATTTTTACTGTTCCTCGATTTCACTCTGATATATATTTTTGAATGATTTCATTGATTCGTTGTTCTTCCAATGAATCAATATCCTCTAATCCGATTTGTAATAATTCTTTATAAAATGCCTTTCGTTCCTGTTCTGTGGCAATGCATGATTTTGCAAGCTTTCTCAGACTTCCCAAGATCTGTGCGAGTTGTCCTAATTCTTTATTCAAATCTGGTTTGATCTTTTCTTTTAAATACTGTGTGATCAACGGACTCTGCCCGCCACTTGAAAATGCAGCGACAACTTCTCCTTCTTTTACATAGGATGGAAAAATAAAGCTGCAATCTTCTTTCTGATCGACCGCATTGACAGGAATCTTCTTTCGTCTGCAGATCTGACTGATTTCATGATTTGTTTTTTGATCATCGGTTGCTGCGATCACAAAATCTGCCTCATTAAAATCTTTCTCCATAAACGTTCGAAAGATTCGGCAAATCTGATCGATCTGCCGAATCTGTGTTATCATCTCTGGTGCGATCACGGTAATATCTGCTTCAAAATCTTTTAAAACTTCAATCTTACGAAGTGCGATCTTACCACCGCCGATCACTAGACATTTTTTCTTCTTTAGTTGTACAAACATTGGAAAATATGCCATTATCTCTGTGTCCTATTTTATATATTCTTTTGCGATTTCCTTGATTCCTTCTGGGTGTTTTAAATTCCACTGTGAAAAGTTAAGTTCTTCACTCTCAACTGCCTGTCCTAATTTTACCAAGAACTGTGGAATATCTTCTTCTAAAATGATCCCTACTTCTTCTCCCATCTTCTCTTTTCCCTGAAGATCAGATCCATTGATATGAAGTACAAATGCAGAATGAGCAACTTTATCAATTACTTTCATACTTCCGTGGAATCCGATCTCTCCGATCTGATGTGTTCCGCAAGAAGACATACATCCAGAAATATGAATCTTAGGCAGTGAACCATCCTTTAATCCAGCTTCTCTTTCTGCTTCGATCACTTTGTGTAATAATCCTTGAGAATCTCTTAATCCAACCTGACAGATCGTTGCTCCGATACAAGATACAGATGTCTCAAACAACGTTTCTGCACCATCATCTGTCGCATCTAAAACTTTCTTTGCTTCATCTCCTGTCAGATTGATGATGTACATTGTCTCATCTGGTGAAATTCTTGCTTCCACTTCATCCATATCTTTGATCACATCATAGATCTCTCCTAATTTCTCAGGTTTTGGACAGCCACCGAATGGGTGATAAGAAACTGCATATAATCCTTCCTGTTTCTGATCGATCACTCGTTTACCAGATACTTTACTTCCATCTCCCTGTTTCTTCACTTCAGAAATTTCTACATGAAGATCAAGATCCTGTCCGGATGCGAAAACTTCATCTAATTTCTCATGGAAAGCTTTGATATATCCTTCTTCACCTAAAGTCTCCTGCATATAACGCGTTCTTGCTCTTCCACGTTGTTTATAATTTCCATGTGCGATGAATGTTTCTCTCATTGCACAAATATAATAAAGAATCTTCTCTGGTTGTACATTCTCAGCAACTTTCAGTCCAAATCTCGCATTGTTACCAAGTCCTCCAGCACTGTAAACATCAAAGTTTCCATCTTCCCTTGCCACAAATCCAAGATCACGGAATGTTGCATGTGTCTCATTAGCTGGCCCGTTTGAAAATCCAACTTTTAATTTTCTTGGCATAACTTCTTTTTTGATAAATGTCATCAAATATTCTCCAGCTGCTTCGGCATATGGAAGAACGTTAAAATATTCTCCTTTTTCAACACCTGACAATGGAGATACGGTTACATTACGTGGAAAATCTCCACCTCCACCCATTGTGACAATACCATGATCTAATCCACCTTCCATGATTCCATAAATTGCTTCTGGCTGTAAGTTATGTAACTGAATCGTCTGACATGTCGTCAGGTGAACTTTATCTACATTATATGTTTTAATACTGTCTGCGATAAATTTTAATTTATCTTTTGTTAAATGGCCACCTGACATACGAAGACGGATCATACTTGCTTTTCCATCTTTCTGTGCATAACTTCCGTAACCACCGGAAAATCCTTTGTAATCTGCTTTACTTAGTTCTCCTGCATAGAACTGGTCTGTCTTTTCTTTAAATGCTGGTAGGTCTTGTTTCCATTCCTGTGGATTGATCGTTTCCATATGTAAAATTCCTTTCTGAACATTTTGTTTCTTTTATTATGTGAATCCTTATAAAATACCACATTTGTCTTATCATACCACATTTACATAATTGTTTGAATGATTTCTTTCCTTTTCTACAAGAAATGATTCGATTGCTTTTGCAAGGTTTTTATGTCCTTTTTCATTCATATGTTCCATATCTGCCTTACTTGGCTTGGCTACATCACTTGCTGCAAGGAAATCACATCCGTACTTCCATGCAATCTTTAAATAAGTCTGTTTTAATTCCTTGGATACTTTCACAGAATGCTGGTCAAATTCAAGATCAAATCCTGGTTTCCATACATCTTCTCCTAATTCGATCGGAGATACTAATAAAATATCGATCGCTGAATCAGCTTTTCTGATCTGCTGGATCAGTTTTTCGATTCCTTTTCCGATGCGATCTGCACTTGCATGGTTATATGTTTTGCAGTCATTGGTTCCAAGCATTAAAACAACCTGGTCAAGTGGTGCGTGTGTCTCTAAGAGCATTGGAAGTACTTTCGCTCCATTTCTTCCATCTCTTGTCGCATCGTCAAATACACTGGTTCTTCCACATAATCCTTCTTCTATAATTCGATATCCTTTATCGTAAAGCTTCTCTGCTAAAATTCCTGTCCATCTTGTTTCTCTGTCATATCTTCTTGTTGTACCTGGGATCAGTCCATATGTATTGGAATCTCCAAAGCATAATATCTCTTTCATATCTGTCACCTTCTTCGTTATATTTCATATAATTCTAATAGGAATAATATGATTATAAGGAATGAAATTATACTTGTCAATAGGTTATGAACAGAAAAATACCTTATAAGATATAAAAATATCCTATAAGGCATTATAGATTTGTGCTATTTTTAATTTAATTTTTCTCACAAGCACTCTGAATTATTTTTTTCCAACCATACTTTTTATGTTTCCATCGCTCCTCTTCCATTAATGGCTCATACTTATCACACTTAATCTAGTCAAAAATCGTTTTATCATAAATTTCCAAAGCAATTCCTGCCAAATATGCTGCCCCAATTCCTGCAACTTTATTTTTATCAATCCCTACGTCTGTAACCAGTTTCTTTACAACATAAATCGTATTTTGATAGATTTCTTCCGGATTATGTGATACCCATCCAAGATCATTAAATAAAAAAAATGGCTTTATATCATATTTTGCATATGATATAAAAGCACATAAAATG
>ENA-OOXF01001688-OOXF01001688.1-human-gut-metagenome-genome-assembly--contig:-NODE-1688-length-13719-cov-4.454625_pt1 | contig 13719 bp, 9 predicted proteins | sample MGYA00241586_ERZ501341 | MGnify/ENA primary metagenome ERZ501341 (study PRJEB25962, sample SAMEA2042985) | human gut metagenome | biome: human gut; feature: human-associated habitat; material: faeces... | reverse complement strand
TAAACAAATTATTAATCAGAATTCTGTTGCATTTGCAAGTTGAATTCAGCTCTTTCTTGAAAAGGTAAAGATAAAGAATAGACCAAAAATAAAATAAATTGACCTTGTGAGGGTGTGTAAAAAGCCGTTACTTTGCAGCCAGATTCAGATGCTGTGGAATTGGTATTTTACAGTGGTAGTTGAGACCAATTAATTAGAGAGATATAAATGAAAACAATAAGAATGAACAAAAATTATTTAATGTTGCTGGCTTTGGTTGCATTGGGATTGTCTGCATGCCGAAGTGACGAACGTACTCCCTCAGGCGGTGGTTATCTTGCTGTCAGGGTGGCAGCTGATAATGAAGTGGTTTCTGCCGCTTCACGTGCAGAGGGTGATGGAATTCCAGATGTCGGAGACTTCAGTTTATCCATAGCCAAGGAGAATGGAGAATTGGTTAGTAAATGGGATAAATTCAGTGATTACGATGCAGAGGCTACAGTCGTTCCGGTAGGAACTTATACAGTTTCTGCTTCTTATGGAGATGCAACAACTGAGGGCTTTGACGGATTAAGCTATGCCGGAAGTACGACTGCCAATGTTGCTGAAGGCGAAACTACTGATGTGACTATTGACTGTACAATCAATAAAGCCAGAGTCAGTATCTCTTATACAGATGCATTCAAGAGTTATTTCACTTCTTACAGTGCTTATGTTTCTTCTTCTCGTGGAAATAAAATTGATTATACAGCTGACGAAACCCGTGCAGCCTATTTTACTCCCGGGAATCTGGATGTTTATCTGAATGTTACTCGTCCGGGCGTTTCCGGTTCAGTGGCTTTGAAGGTTAAGACGCTGGCAGCGGAAGTAAAGCATGAATATCGTCTTACCATGGATGTGGATGCCGGAACTTCCACTTTGAATATTATCTTCAATGATGATCCGGAGAGTACACAAAATGTTGAATTTAATATTTCGGATGCTGCGCTGAATGCACCGGCTCCCACTATAGTTGCTCATGGATTTACCTCTGGTGAGGCTATGGAAGTAGTGGAAGGTGGAAGCGTAGAAGGTACTTTGCAGGCTTATCTGAATGCGCCTTCTGGTTTGGCCGGTTGTGAATTGGTTACCTCATCCGCAGCATTGAAAGCACAAGGATGGCCGGAAAAGGTTGATCTCATGGCGTTAAGTGCCGAAGATCAGCAGAAGCTGACTGAACTTGGTCTCGTAATGAAAGGTTTGGGAAGTACTCACGATAAGATTGCTACGGTTGAGTTTCAGAATGTAGTACCTTATTTATATTGTACCGGAGACGGAAACGAAGAACACTCCTTTACACTGACTGCTACCGATGTATATGGAAAGACAACAGAAACTCCTTTGGTGTTGAACGTAACGAGCCGTAACAATGGTTTCGCAGTAACATTGCCTGAATCTGTACCTTATGGAAGTAATACGATGAGCTTTACAATGAATTTGGAAGGCGATGCTTCGAAAGTGAAGTTCTATTATTATAATTTAGGTGCTTTTCAGCTGTTTACATCAGAAAATGTCTCAATCTCCAGTGAAGGTACTACACATACTGTTACCTTAACTTATCCGGATCCTTTGATTGATACAGAAAGCGATGTGAAATTTAAAGCACAATATGGCTCAAAGACTATTGAAAAGGCTTTTAAAGTAGAAGATCCTGAACTTACTTTGTCTTTGAAGAACGGTGATGCAGATGTGTGGGCAAAGCATGTGAATTTTCAGGTAAGTTCTAATACCGATGATGGTTGGGTTGCTTCTGCAGATAATGTTATTATACAATATATGGATAATAAAGCCTGGAAGAATGTAAGTTTTACTTATAGTACAACAGGCTATGTAGTAACAGGACTTTCTTCTGGTCAAAGTTATACATTCCGGGTTATTGGTAAAGATGATCAAACAAAGACTTCTGCCTTTGTTGATATTACAACTGAATCGGAGTTATCTGTTCCTAATGCAGGAATGGAAGACTGGTATTATACTCGACCAAGTGGTGTTGAATATTGGGAAGTGTGGTATGCTTGTAAAGATGGAGAACAAGCCGTATGGAATACAATGAATCAATTAACGACCTCTGAAGGTGGAACCTCTGGAGGAATAAATAGGGATAAATATCGTTATAATGCAAATTCTGGTACAATACGTGCTGAAGGTAAAAATGGAGGTTATGCTGCACAGATAAGAGCTGTAGGATGGGGAAAAGGTAATAGTGCAGTTGGTTCTGCCAATGCGAAATATGGTACTGTTGGTGAATTGTATCTTGGTTATTATGATTCAGAAGCAAAGAAGGCTGTATATGATGGAATTGAATTTACATCAAGACCTAAATCTTTATCGTTTGATTATAAGTATACTCCAGGAAAAGGTGGTGATCAATATTATGCTGAAATAGTAATATTGAATAAACAAGGAGATGTTGCGACTGAAATCGGTCGTGGATTGCTTCGAAAAGGTGATTCTGTACAGGAATGGTCGTCTACTAGCGTTGATATTGTATATACGGAAGAAGGAAAGAAGTTAAAAGCAACAAATATGTATATTGTCTTTAAATCTGGAGATAAATCAGATAATAGTTCTTTTAATACTGTGCCTAGTTTTGGAAACCTTTCTAACGGAGAATATGTAGGTAGTGAATTCTTTGTTGACAATATTGTTTTAAATTACGAATAAAAAATAAAGCCTATAAATATGAAGAATATATTTTTAATCTGTTTTACGCTGATGGTCGTACTCTTTACATTTAGTGCGTGCCATAGTGAGAAAATGGAAACAGGAACAACAGATGTGACAGGGCAGTTGAGTCTGGCTTCCATGAAGATGGAGGTGGATTTGAAAGTTGATACAGTATATCCTCAATCTCGTGCTGGAGTTGATGTAAGTAACTTTCTGCTGACCATCAAGAACAGTCAGGGAGAGCAGGTGGAACAATACACTTACAGCGAGATGCCGGAAATTATTTCTTTACCGGTTGGTACCTATACTGTTGTGGCTTCTTCTGCAGAGGCAGCTACCAATGGTTTTGATGTTCCTTTCTATACAGGTTCAACTGAGCAGTTTACAATTAAGGAAAATGAATTGACAGAAGTTTCTGCATTGACTTGCAGACTGGCCAATGTGATGATCTCAGTTGAGTATGATGAGGAACTCCGTAAACTAATGGGAGAAGATGTGGTAACAACGGTGACAATTAAAGAAAAAACTCAGGATATGATTAAAGAATATTCATTGGATATTCCTTCTTCTGAGACCCGTAAGGCTTATTTGATTGCTCCGGCTTCTGCAGGTTCAATGGATATTACATTGAAAGGAACAATTGATGGAGAATCTGTGACGGAAGTAAAGCGTGTGGATAATGTACAAGCAGGACAGTATAATATCATTAAGTACGTACTTAATTCTGTGGATGATGGCACAAATAGTAATGGCGGGGGAAATTTAAATATTGCTATTAATATAGACTCTTCCATGACCTCTTCTGATGAAACAGTAGGAGTTAATCCGGGAGAAGAACCGGGCATAGATGATTTCCCGACAGACGGAGGAGAAGAACCTGGTGACGGAGATGGTGATGGCGGAGATGAAAGTGGCTCTGAGCAGAATATGCCGACTATTGAAGGGACAAGTTTTAACAAAGTACCTTTTGATATAGATAATGACAGGTTAACAATATCTGGGGCTGCTGAATTGCAAGTCACTATTGGGGCACCTAATGGAATTGCTAATTTGTTTGTTGAAATTATTTCTGAAACTTTGGATGTATCAGAAGTAGGATTACCTAAAAGTTTTGATTTGGCATATCCTGGAGAAAACTCAGACGCTCTAAGTGGTTTAGGTTTTCCTGTAGGAGATAAAGTTATTGGTCAGACAGAAGTACTTTTCGATATTTCAAACTTTACTATACTTTTACCAACCTTTAAAGGTAATCATGATTTTAAAATTAGAGTAGTGGATTCTAAAGGTTTGGAAGAGACTAAAACATTAAAATTAAAAGTTGAAGAATAATGAAAATAGCCAATTTCTATATAGTAACGGCCCTTACATGTGTTTCATTTTGTCTTGGAGCATGTAAAGAGGACAGAGATATTGCCGGGGAACAAGGTACGTTACAGTTATCTGTTGGTATGTCCGACAAGATAACTGTTGCATCCCGTACGTTGAGCAGTGAAGAGCAGACTCAACTGGAACAGGCTTGCAAAGTCCGTATTTATAATGAAACCAGCTTGGTACGAAAATATGAAGGAACAGATAATGTACCTTCCAGTATTCCTTTGATGAGCGGAACTTATTCAGTTCGTGTTACTGCTGGTGATTCTGTGGCTGCCTCATTCGATCAACGCTTCTTTGAAGGAAATGAAGAGTTTACAATAACCAAAGGCCAGCAGAGTCCGGTTGAAGTGAAATGTGGTATTGCCAATACTGTATTGGCTTTTACATGGGATGAATCTTTGAAAGAGGCTTTCGAAGGAGATTGTCAGGTTACTGTTACTTCTGCTACCGGTGAACTGGTTTATTCATCTGCCAATGCCGATGCAAAAGGTTATTTCAGCCTGCCTGCCGATAACCGAAAGTTGACATGTAAGTTTACGGCAACTAAACTGACGGGTGGCACGTATGAACAGACTACAGAGTTGACAGATGCACAGCCTGCTACCTTATATAATATGACTTGTAAATATACAGCCACAGGACAAGAGACTACAGGTGGTGCATGGTTGACTTTGAGTGTTGATGAAACCCCATTATCAGAAGAAACTACTACTATTGGGATAAAACAGCGCCCGGTTATCGTTTGTAAGGATGCAGATAATATTGAATATGATTTGGAACAACCGATGTATCTGGCTACAAATACAAAGGGAACTTATTATTTGATTGTATCTACCTCGTCTCCTTTGAAGGGAGCTTTGCTGCAAAATGATAGATTTACAGAGTTTGGAGTTCCGGCTAATAGTATGGATCTGATGAATCTGGGAGGAAAGTATGCCAGTGTAGAAGCTAGCGGAATTTCTTTACATGCTCCAAATGCGATTATGGAAACAGGCGGAACCTGGAAAATCCAGTTCTCTGAAGAACTGATAGCCAAGATGACGGCACAGGAAGGACAGGTAACGACTACTTTGACAGCAACAGATAAGAATGGCAAGCAGCGGATGGTTACATGGAACATTGTTGTTTCGAATGCTACTGTTGCAACCACTGAAGCAATTCCTTATGAAATTTGGACATCCAAAGCTACTCTTCATGGAAAGGTAACCGGTACGTTGGCTTCTACACCGAAATTCCAGTATCGTGTGAAGGGGTCTGGTTCTTCATGGACTACCGTAGATGCAGACTTGACAGAATCAACTTTTAGCAAGGAGATTACAGGATTAACTCCGGGTACAACTTATGAGTATCAGGCAATGGATGGAACGCAGGCATCAACTGTTACCTGTGAATTTACTACAGAAACAGCTTTCCAGCCGGATAATGCAAGCTTTGAATATACACAGACATATAAAGTTTCTACCATGTTAGGTGATAAAGATTGTCTTTTTTTCTATCAAGCAGGAAAGGAAATGTGGTGGGATACGGGTAATACCGGATCTGCTACTGCAGGTAAAAATCTTACTACCCAAGATTCAAAGATTAAGAACTCTGGTAATTATTCGGCAAAATTAGCTTCTGCTATAATAATGAATACTTTCGCTGCCGGAAACTTGTTTACAGGAAAGTTCTTGGGAACTGAAGACTTGACAAAAGGTATTTTGGGCTGGGGACGTCCTTGTACAAGCAGACCTAAAGCTTTAAAAGTTTGGGTTCGTTATACTCCTGGTACTGTGGATAAAGGAGATTCTCATATCTCCGAAGGTGAGACTGATAAAGGAATTATTTATGTAGCTGTGGGTGATTGGAAGTCTTCCGATAGTACATATGGATCAGAATGGCCGATTGTTGTTCGTACGAAAGGGCCTGTATTGTTCAATCCTAATGATGAAGGTACAATAGGGTACGGCGAACATATTTTCACGGAAAACTACGGAACTGAAACAGAGACAAGTTTAAAAGAAATTACCATTCCATTGGATTATGAGGGGTATGGTGGTTATAATAGAAAACCGGAAACTATTTTGATTGTAGCATCTGCCAGTCAATATGGGGATTATTATGAAGGTAGTTCTTCTAGTGTAATGTGGCTTGACGACATGGAACTGATTTATGAATAAACTTCTAGTAAGTGAGTAAGTGAGAAAATTAATATATCTATTATGCTTTGCGTGTTGCGCCTTGGGGGTGCACGCGCAAAGTTCGCAAAAGAAACTTCCGCCTAAAGTCTTTGTTCCTAAAGGACAATGGATAGTCGGAAGTTCTGTTTCGTATTCGGAACACACGGAAAACAACTACGATTTTCTGATTGTAGAGAAAATAAATGCGGATGGCTATTCCTTTAAAGTCAGCCCGATGTTTGCGTATGCATTGAAGGATAACATGGCATTGGGAGGCCGTTTTAAATACGGACGTACCCTGGTAAGAATGGATGAAACTCAATTGAATCTGGATGATGAAAACCAGTTTGACATCAATAACATTTATCAGTTGAAGCATTCTTATTCGGCCATGGCGATTTTCCGGAATTACATACCGCTGGGAGACAGTAAACGGTTTGCTCTGTTCAGTGAGACACAGCTGGAAGTTGGAGGAAGTCAGTCAAAGGTTGCCAACGGAGAAGGAGAGGCACTGACGGGTACATATTCCAAGTCTACGGACTTGGGATTTGGAGTCGCTCCCGGTCTGGTGGCTTTCATTAATAACTATACGGCTGTGGAAGTCAGTGTCGGTGTACTGGGAGTCAATTTTGGAAAGAAAAGACAGGTCACCAATCAGGTAGAGACGGGAGAACAGTCGTCTACTTCTGCCAATTTTAAGATTAATATTTTCTCAATAGGTTTGGGAATTGCATTTTATTTGTAAACATGATGAAATTTTTATATAGTTGTTTCTTTTTGTTTGCGTGTCTGAGTTGTCTGCATACTCATGCTCAGGAGGCGGATTCCCTGACTGTGGTCCGGGGAGACTCTACGATCCGTTATAAGCTGGTCGTTGTCCACGATACGGTTTATGTTCCGATTCCGGAAGCACAAATGCCGGTTGACTCTTCGCGCATTATCCGTACGAAGCCAGTAGGGCGGTATGACCGTGGTATCATTAATTACCGTTTTGTCCCCAAGCACAAATGGATTGGTGGTGTTACGGTTTCGGTATTTAATTTTGAAAGTGACAACAGCCGTCTGTTGTTCTCCTTGCTCAAGGATATTGATCTGGATCTTCGCACGCTGTCTGTGAATCCTTTTGTCGGATATGCAGTAGCTGATAATGTGGTCGTGGGTCTGAAGTTTGGTTATTCACGTATTTCAGGCGGTATTGATAATCTGGCATTGGATATTGAGGATATGGATATTTCATTGAAGGACATTCGCTATACGGATGACTCTTATTCGTTTAATTTCTTTCATCGCTCTTATGTCGGTTTGGATCCGAAGGGACTGTTCGGTTTGTTTAATGAAACGACTTTGGGATATAGTACCGGATCTGCCCGTTTTTCCCGGGGTAAGGATGAAACATTGAAATATACGGATTCAACAATCAATCAGCTTCGGGTAGGTATCAATCCCGGTATTGCTATTTTTATCATGCCGAATGTGGGAGCTGAAGTTTCTTTCGGTGTTGCCGGTTTTACCTACAACTGGGAGAAGCAGAAGAAAAGCAACGGAGAAGAGGGCAAGCGTACGAACAGTGGTGCAAACTTCAAGATCAATCTGTTTAACATTAATATTGGTATAACTGTCTGTATCTGATGAGTATGAAGAGAATTTCAAGAATATTGGGATATTGGGCATGCCTGGCTGTCTTTTTGCTTTCGGCATGTATCGAGAATGATTTTCCCTATCCGACAGTGAAGTTATATCTGACCGGACTGACCGTAGAAGGGCAAGTGGGAACAACGTTGCTTTCCAATGATGACCGTACGGCAACGGTGGAATTGGATGAGACAGTAAATATCCGTAAGGTACATATCCAGAGTCTGGAAGTTACGGAGGGAGGAAAGGCTTCCATTCCTTCGGATACAGTAGTGGATCTGACAACTCCGCTTCAGATTACCTTGTCTTTGTATCAGGATTATCCCTGGACTATCATAGCCAATCAGACGATCGAGCGGATTTTTTCAGTAGAAGGACAGATTGGGCAGGCTTATTTTTATCCGGATATCCGGGAAGCTTCTGTCAACCTTCCGAAAGATAAAGGACTGGATGTGATTTCAGTAACTGATTTGAAACTGGGACCTTCAGGAGCAACTTACAATGGTGTGAATGGAGTTCCTGAACTTCAATGGGAAAAAACAAAGAATTTTGCTTACGCAAAGGTTCAGGTGAAATACAGCGACTTTGTGGATGAAGAATGGACTTTGTATGTGAATCTGTCGGATGTCAAGGTGGGAGTGTCATCGGTTGATGCATGGACCAAAGTGGCCTGGGTCAATGGATTCGGACTTGAGGGACAGGACAACGGCTGTGAGTATAAAGAGGAAGGTGCGGAAGAATGGATACGCGTCAGCTCATCGGAAGTTACACATGACAAAGGAAGTTTTGTTGCACGTCTTACTCATTTGTCGCCTAACACGAAGTATGTCTGCCGCGCTTATTCAGGAGATGAAATGGGCGCAGAGCAAAGTTTTACGACCGGAGAGGAAGCAACTTTACCTAATGGAGGATTTGAAGACTGGTATCAGAACGGTAAAGTGATCTGTCCATGGAAGGAAGGTGATAACTCATTCTGGGATACCGGAAACTGGGGTAGTACCACACTTTCGGCTGAGGATAACATTACAAAGTCGACTACAGATGTCTGGAGTGGTGCTGCGTCCGGAAGCCTGGCCGCTGTACTGGGATCAAAATTTGTAGGTATCGGATCAATCGGTAAGTTTGCTGCCGGTAACTTGTTTGTCGGGGAATACCGGGCTACGGATGGAACCAATGGTATTCTGGGATTTGGACGTGAGTTCACTGCCCGTCCGACAAAATTGAAGGGACATTTCAAATATACGACAGCGAACATTGCTTATACAGATAACGCCCATGCAGATTTGATGGGAAAACCGGATACCTGTATCGTCTGGATTGCATTAGGTGACTGGAGTGAACCTGTGGAGATCCGGACAAATCCGAAGAATTCAAAGTACTTCGATAAGAATGATCCGAATATCATTGCTTATGGAGAAATGAATTGCGGAGAGACGGTGTCCGGATATCGTGAGTTTGAAATCGAACTGGATTATCGTTCCACGAGCCGTGTTCCGAAGTATATTTTGCTCGTCTGCTCGGCAAGTAAGTATGGAGATTACTTTACGGGGGGACCGGGAGCAACCATGTGGGTTGATGATTTCAGCCTGGAATATGATTATGATTAGAGTTCTCTAATTTACTTTCGGATAATGGAAATTTCGATGAGATCCAGGTGTTTTGATTGAACCGGCAGCCTGCTACCTTCGCAGGTTGCGGACGATAAGAGAGTTTCGTGCAAAGGAAACAGTTGTTTTCTCTGCACGAAACTTTTGTTTTATGCTGACAAAACTTCTGTTTCGACAGGGTGAAACTTTTGTTTTCTCTATATGAAACTTTTGTTTCCACTAGGTGGAACAAAAAGTTTCACTCAGTGGAACAATTATTTCCACTCGTCAGAACACTTGTTTCGTTTCGTTGAAACCAATGTTTTGTTTCGTCGAAGCCGGATCTTTCCTTAGTCGGTTAAGTTGAAATATACGGTCGGTTGAGGCAGATCAATATTTCCACCATGGATTGTGATACGTGGAATTTTAAGTAAACTTACTTTTTTGCCGATTCCGTGAAAAAACGTATCTTTGTGCTTGAAAATCTGACGAAAGATGGACAATAGCATGCGATATAACGATTTTGCCGGTTTCCTGGCCGGAGAGTTCCCGTTCAAGGTACAGAAGATTTCGGTCAATGCCGGTTTCACCTGCCCCAACCGTGACGGAACGAAGGGTTTTGGAGGGTGTACGTATTGCAACAATCAGACTTTCAACCCGGCTTATTGCAGGGACGACCGGAGCGTTACGATGCAGCTGGAAGAGGGAAAGCGTTTCTTCGCACGCAAATATCCGCAGATGAAATACCTGGCCTACTTTCAGGCATATACCAATACTTATGGTGAACTGGAACTGCTGAAGCGCATGTATGAGGAGGCGCTGGCGGTGGAAGGAGTCGTGGGACTGGTGATCGGGACGCGTCCCGACTGTATGCCCGACAGCTTGCTGGATTATCTGGAGGAAGTGAACCGCAGGACGTTCCTGCTGGTGGAATATGGCATCGAGAGTGCGGACGACCGGACTCTGGAGCGGATCAACCGCGGGCATTCCTTTGCATGTACGGAGGATGCGGTGCGCAGAACGGCTGCAAGGGGCATCCGTACGGGCGGACACGTGATCCTGGGATTACCGGGAGAGAGCCGGGAAGATCTCATAAAGCAGGCGGAACGTCTGTCGGAACTGCCGCTCACAACGCTGAAGATGCACCAGCTTCAGCTCATTCGCGGAACGCGCATGGCGCATGAGTATGCCTTGCATCCGGAGGAATTTCACCTGTTTTCGGCTGATGAATACATTGATCTGGTTATCGATTATGTAGAGCATCTCCGGCCGGATCTGATTCTGGAGCGTTTCGTTTCGCAGTCGCCCAGGGAATTGCTGATTGCGCCTGACTGGGGACTGAAGAACCATGAGTTCACCGACCGTGTCAAGAAGCGCATGAAGGAACGCGATGCCTGGCAGGGAAAGGCATACCGGAAAGCGGACGGGCATAAAAACAGTTAGTTAACAACAACAATATATAAAAGAAACAGAAAGATGGAAATTAAAGGTAAAGTACATTATGTAGGTGTGAACGACCGCACAAAAGCGTTGTTCGAAAATCTGTGGCCGTTGCCGTACGGCGTATCATACAATTCTTATCTGATTGCAGATGATGACATGGTAGCGCTGGTGGACACGGTAGATGTGGCTTTCTTTGAACAGTATCTGAAGAAGATTCGCAGCGTGATCGGTGACCGCAAGATCGATTATCTGATCATCAATCACATGGAACCGGACCATTCGGGAGCCATTGCGCTGATTAAACAATATTATCCGGAAATCGTGCTGGTGGGTAACAAGAAGACTTTCGACATGGTGGAAGGTTACTATGGTGTGACGGGCGAACGTTATGTAGTCGGCGACGGAGACTTCCTGAAACTGGGCCATCACAACCTGCGCTTCTATCTGGTTCCGATGGTTCACTGGCCGGAAACGATGGTGACATACGATGAAACAGAGAAAATCCTGTTCTCGGGTGATGCCTTCGGTTGCTTCGGTGCGCTGAATGGTGGCTGCATCGACCGCAACATCAATACGGATATCTACTGGAACGAAATGCGCCGTTACTATGCAAATATCGTGGGCAAGTTCGGCAATCCGGTACAGAAGGCTTTGCAGAAATGCAGCGGACTGGACATCCAGACCATCTGTCCGACTCACGGACCGGTGTGGGAAGAAAAGATTCCTCAGGTAGTGGAAATGTATGACAAGCTGAGCCGTTACGAAGGCGAAGAAGGTGTGGTGATTGCTTATGGTACCATGTACGGCAATACGGAAGAACTGGCTGAAGCCATTGCTGAAGAACTGAGCGCACAGGGCATCCGCAACATCGTGCTGCACAATGTTTCTCATACGCACCATTCTTATATCCTGGCTGATATATTCAAATACAAAGGTCTGATTGTGGGATGTACTACTTACAACATGCACCTGTATCCGGAAATGGAGTCACTGCTCAGCAAGGTGGCTGCCCGTGAAATGAAGAATCGTGTGATGGGTTACTTCGGTTCATATACCTGGGCAAGCGCTGCCGTGAAGAAACTGGGCGAGTTTGCCGAGAAGCTGAAGTTTGAACTGGTAGGCAATCCGGTGGAAATGAAGCAGGCCATGAAGCAGGACAACTATGCGCAGGCTAAGGAACTGGCCAAGGCTATGGCTGATCGTCTGAAGGCTGACCGCAAGTGAGAACTGCCGGAAAGGGCGTGATATACAGACAGCGGGTGCATCACTTTTAGCGATGCACCCGCTGTTCGTCTTTTTATTAAGCGTTTGTCTGTTCCTGTCAGTTCATCCGGTTAAACTTGTATCTGAGTGAGATCAGGAAATAACTGCGCAACTGTTCGGCATAACTTTCATAGAAGCCGCTGGAACTTGCCGAGCGTTGCAGGCTTTTGCGCTGGTTCAGTAATTACTCCGTTAATGAGAAATTAGAGGTCTGATTGTTTGTATCTCATTCTTTTCATAATTCATGGCATAAATTAAATTATCATTTACGGCAAAAGAATCATAGATAATTCCCGGTAACTTATAAATATATATTGGAGTTAATCTGCCTTTTGTTTCCAGTACCAGAATATGATTGACTGAGTATTGGTTCTCCCAATCTGCATATAATATGTAAAGCTTTCCATCTGCATAATATACATCTTTCAAGAAAATGTAAAAACTCTTAGGAGATGATGTGTTTCTGCCAATGGATGACCAAATATTGCCGATGCAATCAATTTCAGACAGATCAAATGTATCCAATAGTTTTTCACTACCCAATTCATACCTTTCAATGACTGGATAACTTGAAGGTATGGCATACAAACACCCTTCTCCTTTCACCAGATGACGTCTGTTACGGATGATGTTCATGCCCGGATCATCTGTTATATGTAATGAACTTCCATGCAGTTCAAGCCCGTCATTTGTACCACGTTTCCAGGATGAAGAGGTCTTTACATAGCTGGATGTGTCAGTTGCCAGCGTCAGATAAGTTTTGTTTCCTTCGGTAAAAAAGCGGTTATCACTACCGGATGGAACATCATAAGATGTAACAAAACCAGATTCATTATAAATTTTCAAACTCAGGTTACCTCCATCCAATAAGGCCACATTACCGTTGGGAAGTACTGAAAATCCAGTAGGAGCTGCTACTTCAGTAGGACCTTGCCCAATCTTTCCTACAGTATAAAACAAATTTCCTGAGAAATCATCAACGGCTACATCCCCCCGGCTTTTGTCGAAAAGATATAATTTGTTATTTTGATAATACATACAGGATATTTCCTTGAAATAGGAAGAATCCGGATATTGCTCCATTGAGGACAACACTTCACATTGCACAAAATCAAGAGATGTCTCTTGTTGACAACAGGACACAAGGATAGCTGAATTTGTGACGGCTACCAACATCATAGCAATCACTCCTCTTTTTAAGATATTCATAATAATCAGTTTATTGAGATTTTGTGAATAGGTTGCTTGTATATGAACCAGATATCTGTTGGTTTTATTTTAAATAAGTTTATATCTATGACAAATATACGAAAATTTACCCGATTATGGATCGATTCATAAATACTAATGTAAATATCCGTTGACTATCCCGATTGCATGAATCCGTTTGAAAAGTCACTTTTGTTTCGTTTGTAAAGAATATAGTTTAATCATTTGGGCTTAGCGAAGATACTTATTGCTTGAATACAAGCTACTTTGTTGAGTATAATGCCTTGATACACTCTAATACGGGTAAAAGTAGTCGTTTATTCCTGTCAGTTCATCCGGTTAAACTTGTATCTGAGTGAGATCAGGAA
>ENA-OOXF01001682-OOXF01001682.1-human-gut-metagenome-genome-assembly--contig:-NODE-1682-length-13748-cov-6.343460_pt1 | contig 13748 bp, 8 predicted proteins | sample MGYA00241586_ERZ501341 | MGnify/ENA primary metagenome ERZ501341 (study PRJEB25962, sample SAMEA2042985) | human gut metagenome | biome: human gut; feature: human-associated habitat; material: faeces... | reverse complement strand
CTCCTTCGGGAGCCGAGCTGGAACTCTAAGTAAATATGTTATATTAAATTGTTGGGATAGATTACCACAAAAATCGCAGTGTGTCAACAAAAAACTTTGAAAACACGCCACTTTCGGCAGTGTGCAAGAAAACGCAAGGGAAACCTTGGTAAAAAGAGCGAACAGGACAACTCGTTCTGTTTGTAATGGAATGCCAACTCGGAACTTTTTTGAGCAGAAAAACAACCGTCCACTTCAAGTTGAGCTTGAAAACGGACGATCATTCTTGCAAAGTGATTTTCAAATTTGGGAGGCGTTTTGAAAGGCCTCATAGCGCTAGCAAGAGGTTATACAAAGACCATTTTTGCGTTGCCAAACACTTGTTGGGAAAGTCAAACCCTTGAACTGCATCCGGTGGATGCAGGCTGTGCAATTGCATCGCTGATTCGTTCAAACTCATCGCAGCCCTATATTATCGCTCACACTCTCGATCAGGATGTCAAATGCAGAAGCGGCCATCTGCATCTACGCAAACAGCCGCTTCATGATTCATTTTGTACTGGTCACTGCAGTACCTTATTCATCAGCTCTTGATAGCTGTCCACATGGTCGTATGTCACAAGACCATCTGACAATTTTGCGAAAAGCTTCTTGGCGCAGTCGATCTTGGACTTCTCGATTGGGCGCAAGTTCAGGCTTTCCATCGTGCCTTTGGTTTCTGCTACAAAATAGATGTGTTTCACCTTGCCCTCATGGAACACGATTGCCCAGTCCGGGGAGTAGTGTCCAACCGGGGTCGGAATATAGAAGCCTTTCGGCAGTTTTGCATAGATAAAGACTTCCTCTGCACCATCCAGATTTTCCGCAAACTTCCGTTCCACGCTCTTTTCCGCTGTGCCATCGGTGAAAACGTAATCCTGAATCGCCTTTTGTGCCTTGTAAGCCTTATCCATCGTCAGAGCGTGTTTCTCTGCCGTAAAGATGCTGCTGTCGTAGCTGCCCTCAATGGTATCATAGGTGATATGCTCCACGATCATGGTAGCTTTCTGCTCCTTGACCAGCCGGATCACCTTTGCGATAAATTCTTCTGGGTTGTTCTGGTACATCGCAAAGGTTGTCGGCTTGATGCCCTGCAAAATCCGTGCAACGGTATGCCGGGTCAGCGTTGTGCCCTCTGCAATTTTGCCGATCAGGTCATACGCAACCTGACCTGCGTAGTCATGTTCTAATTTTTTTGTTCTGCTCTTGGCATCGCTGAAGCTGCTGCCTTCTCGCACCATATCGGCACTCAGGACATCTTTCTGCCCGGCATAGGTAACGGTATATTGCAGGCGACTGACGTACAGTTCCCTGTCGATGTATTCGATTGCTTTCCGGATCAGTTCCTCAGAATCAAAATCCACCGTATAGGCGTATTTGTGGTTGATCGTCTGCCAGAGCTTCTGGAACTCTGCCTTTTCAAACCGGTCGTTCAGCGGATTTTCCAGCACTTTCGGCTTGTTGCCATCCTCAAACATAGACTTGAGCATACTGTCATCATAAATTGCCTGCACAAGCGTGTGCACGCCCTCTTCAATGGGCTTCAGCGTTTCCGGCACCGGTGCAAGTGTTCCGGTCTGCACATCGTCCCGGTAGTCCTGCGTGACATTATCCTGCTCATCCACATAGTTATTGCGGACAAGATACTGATAAATTGCCCGTGCCTGACGATCATCCACCTTGACAATTTTGCCATCCAACCTGATGGTCTTGCCGGTGAAATATGCAATGTCTGCCTTGCGGGGGCGATCATACAGCACTGCTTCGGTCTGCTTTTGCAGTCCGTCTACAAATCCTGCATAGCTCTCGCTGGCAATAACGGTCAGGACGTTGATATCCTGCACCTTATCTCCCAGCACTTCCGCATCCATGCGGTTTCCGTCCTTATTCACGCACAGACGCAGACCACGGCCTACTTCCTGCCGCTTCTGCGTGGTGCTGTCGCTGTGCTTCAGGGTGCAGATTTGGAACACATTCGGGTTATCCCAGCCTTCCCGCAGGGCAGAGTGGGAGAAGATGAACCGGGTCGGCTCTTCAAAGGACAGCAGACGTTCCTTATTTTTCAGGATCAGGTCATAGGCAGAAATGTCATCCGACATATCTGAGCCACGCTTGACCGAACTGTTGACGCTGTGACCTTTCTTGTCGATGCTAAAATAGCCCTTGTGGACATCATGCACATCGGTTGAATCCAGATAGGCTGTATAAGCAGGGTCGAACAGGGTGCGATGCTCATTCAGAACCGAAAGATACTCCTGTTCAAAAATCTTGCCGTACTCGCCCAGCAGCTCGTTTCCGTCTTCATCGTACTGGCGGTATTTTGCCACTTCGTCGATGAAGAACAGCGAAAGTGTCTTGATGCCCAGTTTGAAAAGTTCCTGCTCTTTTTCAAAGTGCGAAAGGATTGTTTTATGAATCTGTACCCGGCGCATATCGTTTTCGGAAACGTCGCCGGTAACATCACCTTTGCGGATGGTGTCTCCGTTCGTAAAGGTCACAACGCCCGTGATCGGGTCGATTTCCGACACCACGAAGCCCTTGTACTGCTCCATTTTCTCGGAGATATAATAAAGATTATCGCCCACATCCAACGTATGGAACTCTCGCTTCGTACCGTTCTGGTGGCTGACTTCCAGCTCCACTTTTGCCCGCGGCGGATTTTTCGGGGAGATGATGATGCTTTCCAGATACAGATACTTGTCCGTACCACGCAGATTTTTGACCTCAAAGCCTTTGACTTCGATTTTCTTGACCAGCCGCTTATTGTAAGCGTCCAGCGCATCCAGAACGTAAATCAGATTATGCTGCTTGGCGTGGGTAGCAGAGTAATTCAGTGTGAAAAGTGGATTGAACTTTTTCAGGGCTTTCTGAGTGGCAGAGTCCTCTTTGCCCATCTTCTGCGGTTCGTCCAGAATCAGGATCGGGCGGTTGGCGGCAATCACATCAATCGGGCGGCGGGAGCCGAACTCATCCCGCTTGGTGTAGATAATTCTCGCAGCGGCATCACCCTTGCGGCCTTCCACGTTCTTGTCCTCGTTCATGGAGGCGGCAAACGCCTGCGTGTTGATGATCATGACATTGATGCCGGAATTGCTGGAAAAGGAATCCAACTGATTCAGGTTGCTGCTGTTGTAGATAAAGAACCGTGCCTTTTTGCCGTAGCACTCCATAAAGTGATCGGCAGTGATCTCAAAGGACTTCTTTACGCCTTCACGGATGGCGATACTCGGCACAACAACGATAAATTTGCTCCAACCATACCGCTTGTTCAGCTCGAACATGGTCTTGATGTAAACATAGGTCTTGCCTGTGCCGGTTTCCATCTCAATATCCAGAGAACACCTGCCCAGCGGTGCCACCAACTTGTCCGACTGATGGATGTTTGCTTCTGCTTGCAACGCGCGGATGTTCTGAAGCAGCTCCTGGTCGGTTAGTTGGAGTGCTTCGTTCTTAAAACCGGAATCGTTGATCAAATCCAGCAACTCCACCTGTGTTGCATCGTCCCCACTGGAAACAAGGCTCAACTGCTGCGGCTGTGCAGACAGACTTCCCATATCCCGCAGGTAAGACACACCTGCATTATAGGGCTGACCCTGAAAGACCCGTGCCACCGCATCCACAGCATCCGTCTGGTACTGCTGAATCTTAAAACTAAACTTCATCTTTGTGGTTTACCTCCTGCTCCAGCATCAGGAACCGGTCAAAATCGCTCTCATACAGGCGATCCTGAATGACACGATACTTTTCGTATTCGGTTTCTGCATGGAGTTTGGCCTGTTCTGCGCTGATTTTACCGGGGCCTGTCAGCAGTTCATTGCCGTTGAACTCCAGAAAACCGTCCAGCCGCTTTGCCCAGTCCTCCATGCTCATGGGGATCTTGCGCTCGGCCTGCAACTCGGCATAATCCAGATAGAGCGACACGATGCGTTCCAGATAATTCATTTCCTCTTTGCTCAGGTAGTTTTTGGCCACCGTCACATCCGCTTTCAGGATTTTCCCATCCGGCGCATTTTCCCATGTGGTAAGCCCCATGTGCTCCTTGTTGGCATCGGCACGCTCCACAATCAGTTCTGCCGCCGTGTGGCGATGCACAGCATAGTGCATCTTATTCTGAACCGTCTGGAAGAACAGGCGGGTCGTCTTGGCGTCCTTGTCGTAATCAAACGCTGTTGCGTATAAATCCGTCACTTTCTGATAGAACTTGCGCTCCGACAGGCGAATTTCCCGAATCTGCTGCAACTGCCGCTCGAAATATTCATCCGTAAACATGTGACCTTTTTTCAGGCGGTCAACATCCATTGTCCAGCCCTGAATCGTATGGTCTTTCACGATCTGACCCGCCCATTTGCGGAACTGCACAGCACGCTGATTATTCACCTTAAAGCCGACTGCAATAATCATTTGAAGATTGTAATGATCCTGCTTGCGGCTGATCTGCCGGTCACCTTCGGTTTGAACTGTCAAGTATTTCTTGACAGTTGCCTCCGGAGCGAGTTCCCCATCCGCATAAATGCGTTTGATGTGCTGTGAGATCGTCTGTTTGGACACATCATATAAGGTTGCCATCATCTTTTGCGTCAGCCAGATGTTTTCATCCTCATAGCGCATTTCATAGCTGGTATCACTGTCTCCGGTAGAAGCCACGAAGGTCAAATATTCTGCCGCAGAGCTGTGAATTGCCTGTTCTTTATTCTTTTTTTCGGGCATTGTAGTCTGCCTTTCTTATCGTATTTTGATGCTCGACTGTTTAACGATATCCGGAGACATATTTTTAGATTTCAAGAGTTCCTGAAGTCCAATCTTGGTAAGTTCAGATGTAACAAACGGGCTGATCGTAATTTCTTCTATAACATCCGCAACGGGGAATTTTTTCAGTTCAAGCTGTGGGCGAATTGTATTTCCGACCAGCGTAAACTCTTTGGTGGCTTTTTCGCCCAAGTACTGATCTTCAAATGGAATGCCAAAGCGATATTCATGCTCAAAAGAAAAGTCCGGAGATTTAATGCTCAAGCAATATTGCAGGACATCATCATAAATCATTGGTTCGTTATGGTGTTCCAGCCAACTCTTTACAACTGCATCCATACTTTGCCCGGCATTATAGTTGACAGAGCCCTTTATTAAATTTGTAAAACCGTTTTTTAAATTATCACCACGGAGTGAATATAAAAACTCGTTCAATTTTTGACTATTAAATTTTATAGAGCAACCATCTTTGGCATACATCCGCCACATAGCAAGGTCGTCGTAGTTTTGCGACAGGGAAAGAATATAGTAATTCAAGTCGCACATATTCCATTGCAGATACGGCAGATCTTCGCCAATCCCTTTGAGCCGTTCAACTTTTCCTTGCTCAATGTTTTCGATTGCAGTCAAAAGCTTTTGCACAAACTCATTTTCAGCCATGGGTTGAAGGAGTGCTTTCAACCAGTGTGTCGCATAAGAAAGCTCCTGCGTATCATTCAAAAATCGATAGTCTGTCAAACGAATTGTTTCATTCTGCAAAATAGCGAAAAGTGACGCCAGTGATGTATAGTGATAAAGGTCAATGTCCTCGTATTGAATTTTTGCTGTCATCTCACAACACCTTCCTTACCGTTTCCGGGCTATACGTTTCAAAAATCTGGTCAAAGTTTGTTGCAACGCTGTCGTTTGCCATGGAGCTGTCACGGAACACGGCATAGTAGGGCTTCATCTGGGCAATGGCCTTGACAGTCTCCTCCGTCACATCATGGTCGAAGCAGGCCAGCAAGAAGCCGTCTGCCACGTTGAACACCTTTTTGCCCGCAATCTCTTTCACCTCAATGGGGCTGGACAGCAGCACACCCAGATCCAGCATCACCTGGAACAGCAAATCTTCCGGGGTTCGGTCAGATTTTACGTTATCCACCAGCGAGAACATATCCTGCTGGCTGATTTCTTCCGGCGTGTAGTACACAGGCTTCATGTTGCTTTCGTCCAGACGCAGGCAGCGGAAGCCGATGTCCAAATCAGCCGGAGCCGTCAAACCGGCATCCTCTTTGATTTTCCGGCCCGCACGGCGGATACGCTCCTTGCCGATTTCGCAGATGTTCTTGTAGCCTGCCTTGTAGGCTTCGCTCTTCTCGTCCGTCTTTTCCGGCAGCTGCACCATGATAAACTTGCGGTGTCCGCCGTCCTCAGCGTTTAGTTTCATTACAGCATGGGCAGTAGTGGCAGAACCGGAGAAAAAGTCAAGAATAATAGAATCATCCTTCGTGTTCGCAATCTTAAGCAATACATTTAAAAGACGAACTGGCTTTGGACCATCGAAAACCCCACATCCATTAAACAAAGCTTTTGTTTCTTGTTTTGCTTCTTGATTATTTCCGACACTATCCTGAAAAAGGATTGTATTCGGACGCAGCCCCTGTTGAACTTCGGACAAGAACGTTTTCTTCCGAGGAGTTCCATCACCGTTAGAACCAAACCAAATTCTACCATCTGCTTTCCATTTTTCAAATGTGTCCTTACTGCAGCTCCAATATCTGCCGCTTGGAGGAAGAACCTTTCGCCCGCTTGGCGTTTGAATCTCATAAAGCAGGGAGTCCGAACCAGATTTAGCAGACAAAATCACAGAAGTCCAAACTCCGCGAGGGTCATTGTCAGGATTAGCATATCCATTTGGGATTTCATCGTCACGGGGCAGCAACCCAATTCGCCAGCCATTTTCATTTTGCATAATATTGGATTTACAATAGCACAGAATATGGTCATGCATTGTAGAGAAATATGTTGCATCATTTGAACGAGAAAACTTTTTTGCCAAATCAGATCTGCAACAAAATTGGATTCTCCAAATATATCATTGCAAACTTTCAACAAATTGGCAGCTTCTCCATCATCAATGCTAATGAAGATAACACCATCCTCTGCCAGCAAATCCTTTGCTAGTTTCAACCGAGGATAAATCATATTGAGCCAATCTGTATGAAAGCGGCCATTGCTTTCGGTGTTTGTCACCATGCGGTTGCCTTCTTCATCGTACTGGCCGCTGTTTCCCATGTAATCCTCGGTGCGTTGTGCAAAGTCATCCTCATAGACAAAGTCATTGCCCGTATTGTATGGAGGATCAATGTAGATCATCTTGACCTTGCCCAGATAGGTTTCCTGCAAGAGCTTCAGCACTTCCAGATTGTCGCCCTCGATGTAGAGGTTCTCGCTGTCAAAGCCGCCGGGTGTGCCATCCTTGCCCACGCTATCAGCTACAACCGGGCGCAGCGTTGCCGTAATGGGCGCATTGGCCGCCAACATTGCCTTTTTCTTGTCCGGCCATGTAAACTGGTAACGCTCTTCCCGACCCTCCACGATGGAACCGGAAAGCTCCTGCCGCAGAACGTCAAAGTCAATGGCATGCTCTACTTTGCCATTGCGTTTTACCTCGGTAATGGCGTTGGGGAACAGCTTGCCGATCAGCTCAATGTTGCGCTGTACACCGTCAAGGCTGTGCATTTTTAAGTTTTCCATTTCAACGTTCTCCTTTATTCATATTTTGAGAATGGAGACAACATACTGACCAATCTTAACAAATATGTCTTTGTTTCCGCCTTAAACTCGCAATTTCCAACGAAACCATGATAGTCGTCACGAGCAGTATAGCTTTTAACAAAGATTGCTTCATACACTGCGGTGACCTTTTCTTTTAGCGTTACAACTTTTTTATCCTTTTTTTCATTTTCAGGCGCATTATCATATACCTCATCCCGTGTGAGAAAATCCCTAAAGTGTCCACTGTAACTTGAATCTATCCACTCGCAAAGTTCAATCATCTTCTCTGGATTTTGACCTGAAATCAACTGAGTGTATGCGTTCATGTCACTTATTTCCAATGCAATCAGAAGTGGAACCAAATATATCTCACAGATACGTGCTGTCAATTGCTCTGGGTCGCTGAAACTAAATCTGTCACTATGTGTCAGCTCATATTCAGCAATTTTCATTGCTTTCAGGAATCTTGAAATCTCTCGGAGCGAAAAATGGAACTTCTCAATGATTTTTTTACATACAAAATCCACTGTGTAGTAATCACTTTGAAAGTCAATACTTTGGTAATATCTTTGAAGATTTGCCGGAGGAAGTGCTATCCTTAGGTCAAAAAACCTGTCAAGATATCTGCACGAATCAAAATGACTGCCATAGTAACTTGAAATTGTGTGCTGAAGTTCCTGCACGTTCACTGCAAATACAAACGTAATACGTTCATTGTCAAAATAGTGCTTAATTTTTTCCAAAACACGAACCGCATAGTCCGGCTTGCATCTATCAAGTTCGTCTATAATAACAATCAAGCGATTTGCTCTTTCATCAAGCAGGTGGTCTAAAAATTCCGCAATCGTACTGTGAACACTCTTGCTTTTCCGTAAATCGTCAAGAACACTATCAGATTTCATTGATTCTAACACTGCTGTTGTACTTTTTCCAGTAATACAATCTGCCAGAGCCGCTACCTTTTCAAAAATCTTATTATCTTTCGGAAAAGGCGTTTCCTCATCTACCTGTTGAAGAATGGAATATACCAGAGACAAGATAGGGTCTCCATCATTATCATTTTCCCACGCATCGTAATAAACACAAAGCTGCGCTTGAAATTCGGGTTCTCTGCCGCTGTGGTAGTTTTTCCAGACAGTTTTGACTTCTTCGCTGTATTCACTCTTAGATTCTATTGGCGAGCAGGATTCTAAAATCATTTTTACCTGCTTGACAAAAAAGGTCTTACCGCTTCCCCATGCACCATCAAGAGCAATCGAGCAGGAATCCTCCAAAGAGTTCAGTATATCCACAAACGCATGGATATCCGTATTTCTTCCAATCTGGTCGTTTTTGTATGTAGAAAGTAGGTTTTCTTTTGTTGGTTTCAGTTCAAATGATTTCATAACGTCTCCGTTTTCTTTTGTAGAGCTTTCATTTGTTGTACCAGTTCAAATTTCTTCTTCGGCTGCTTTTCCTTACGGATTTTGGCTTCCAGTGCTGCGATCTGCTTTTCCAGCTGCTCTCGTTGCTTCTGCTGCTCCACACTGTCTTTCAGAGACGCACTTTCTCCTGTGCCAAGCACATCACCTGCGATCTGACGGACAAAATTCTCGTACACAGCATCCAGCGTAAGTCCATCCAGATGCACCGGCAGGTCGTCCTCGTCCAGCCAGTCCGTAGAATAATAGCGATCAACCTTAAAGGCTGTCTTGCCCGCCGCAGCCTCCTTGTAGCCGATGACAGCACGATACTTGCCCTCGTATTCCAGCAAAAAGAGGATGTGATACGGAATTTCCCGGTCGATTTGGCGCAAGACACTCTCATCCAGCTTCGGAGCAGACAGCCGTACCTCGAACACCTCGATCTCCGTCACCTGCTCCCCAGCCGCCAGATTCAGGGTGGTAGTCGCAATCTTATTGCGCCAGTAGATGATTTTGATCTGCTCGACAAAGGCTTTCTTCATAGCCGGAGTAACGGCGATGTTCTCATAGAACTTCTGCTTCGGGATACGCTTGTTAAATTCAGTAGACTTTGGCAAAGTAAACATATGTAAGTCTTTTTGATGCTTTGCATCGTAATAAATAACGAAGATTAGAACAATTGCTTCTTTTGAAGCCATTTGGTCTCTTGGGGTGTTATTACAAGAATATCAACATCTCCTCCAACAGTTTCAACAACATTTTTAAAGCGCATAGTTTGAATTGTTGTTTCAACTGCATATCTAGCAAAATCCACAGCATCTTGTAGTGTGAAATAGTTCCACAAGATGTTTTCAAATGGCAAAGCTGAATAACTACCATCTTCATTTTTTATGGCAACATCCTGTATAAGACGAACAAGGGTTGTTATCTCACCATCCCATGTTGCTCCTTGAGAATCAGTGTTCACTAAAGTACTGGATTTGTTTTTAATATCTACTTTATATATTTTTTGCTTTTGGGTTTGATTTTCATATCCAGCGACAATAAAATGAGTGTCGGGAATCTCAGGCAAAGAGCTAAAATAGTCAATAAATGTTTTAGGAACACTTTCAACGGTGCTATCTTTTGTAATTTGATTTCGAATAACATCTTGGATAAAGCCCGTTATCGGCTTTCCCATCAATGATGCATCACCACAAGTAGAGATACCAACACCATTAGGACATATAAAGGTTTTATCTGTAGAATTATTAGTGTGAATTCCAATTTTTTGAATTAGAATTCCATTTTCGACTTGAGTATTATTATAGGTGGTTCGTCTATCGCTTGCTAAAACAATTCCTTCATTTACATATACAGCAATTAAAAATGACGTAATGGACTCCTTTGTTGAATATAAATCACTTTACTACGAGAAAACAAATCAGTTCAAAATCATCCAGCCCAGAAACTTGTCCCATAAGCGCAGAGGTTCCGCCAGCCGAGAACAGGCTGTCGATATCGCTTTCTTCTTTGACATCAATGATCGAGTCAATGGCTTCACTCAGCAATTCGGACATTTCTGCCATGTCCTTTCCATCATCTGTTTCCCGATTGAAGCGTTCGTACACCTCCTTAATTGGCTCAGACTTTCCACGGCACAACAGCCGGATATCGTCCAACATCTTTTTGGGGTTCAGGTAGTCGCAGATGATCTGCCCATCCATGCCGATGTAAACCATGTAGAACGGATGGATGCGGTTCCGATTGTCCACATTGACGCTGTTATTGATGTTTTTCAGCACGAAGATCACGCCCTCCGGCAATTCATCCGTAGCTGGAACCACCGCATGAAGTCCACGGGGCTTCTTGTCCAGATCGCCGTTGTGCTTGATGTAATCCAGCAGGTCGAGCCGGAACTCGTTCAGTCCCAGATCCATGATGGAGATGCCGTCCGACATATCCTCGATGTCAACGACCTCTTCCTGCAAGCGTTTCAGCTGTGCCTTGCGATACTCCAAATCACCCTTTTCTTCGGGGTTGATAAGGTCATCATCTCCGGTAGAGGTCATAACTGTGATTTTCATGCGGGTCTCCACACGGGATTTCAGGTTGATGTAATCGTCCAGCGTCAGATCAGGCCAGAAATTCACAAGCTGGATGTACTGGTTTCTGCTGCCGATACGGTCGATTCGTCCAAAACGCTGGATGATGCGTACCGGGTTCCAGTGAATGTCATAGTTGATCAGATAATCGCAGTCCTGCAAGTTCTGACCTTCAGAAATGCAGTCTGTCGCAATCAGCACATCAATTTCCGTGGCACTACCGGGCATCAGAACATCCCGGTCTTTGGAAATGGGAGAGAAGCAGGTCAGCACGTTGTTGAGTGTTGCCTTGAAGCCTTTGATCGTGGTACGTCCGTCAATCGAGCCGGTAATTACAGCGGTATTCAGCCCATATTTCTGCTTTACAAACGCACTCACATTGTCAAAGAGGTACTCTGCCGTATCCGAAAATGCAGAGAAAATCAGCACTTTTCTGTTGCCGGCATTGATCGGGTGCTCAATTTTTTCAGACAGCAGCTGGAACAGTTCTTGCAGCTTTGTGTCATGCTGCGGCGTGATATCTGCCACCATAAAGGTCAACAGCTCCAGAATTTCTGCATCTTTCCGAAGCTCCGTACGCCAGCTCTTCCAGTCCATATCCGCAAGGTCGATTTTGACTTTTTTGCCGACGGTGAAAAAGTCAGTGTTTTCATCGTCCATGTCAAAATCGTCTCCGGCCATGTCGTATATATCCAGATCAGCGTGGCCGGAGCGTTCAAACTGGTCAATGGACTGAATCGTACCATCAATCAGTTTCTTGATGCGCATCAGGGTCAGCTGGAACGAATGTACAGAGCTTTCCAGCCGTTTCAGCAGGTTGATACTCATCAACCGACAAATTCCCTGCTCACGGCCTCTCTGGGTCAGATTCTCTCCCTTATTGTGCGTCAGCTCCTGATATTTCTGGATCTTACTTGCGAAGATGTAGTTGGAGGGCATATAGACGCACAAGCTCAGCTGAATCAGCTGCTCGTAAATCTCATTGTAGTTGATAGCATTATTCAGGTCTGTCAGGCATGGACGGACGGAAATCGGCTTCAACCGCTCCGGGAACTTTCCGATAGCGTTGGTGTTGTAGTACTTCTCGATATGCTTCCGAGAACGTGCAATGGTAACACTGTCCAGCAGCTCGAAGAAGTCGAAATCCAACGTCCGCAGCAGCGCATCCGTGGTTCTCTCTTCTGGTTTCAGCTTGCTCCATGCGTTAAAGGCTTTCTGCGCCTGCTTGAAGATGTCCTCAATGCTCTTTGAGGTGTTCAGCTTTTCATCCAGATACTCGGAGCTTCCCTCATAGGCAAGGGCCAGCTGATTTTTCAAATCCACAAAGCGGTTGTTGACCGGCGTTGCCGAAAGCATCAGCACCTTGGTCTTAACTCCGGCACGGATCACCTTGTCCATCAGCCGCTGGTAACGGTTGTCCTGCGTCTTGCTGTGCGTACCGATGCCGTTGCGAAAGTTGTGCGATTCATCAATGACGACCAGATCGTAGTTGCCCCAGTTCAGGCGATCCAGATCGAGGCCATTCGATTTTCCGCTGCTTCTGGACAGGTCTGTGTGGAACAGGACATCATAATTCAGCCGATCCGATGCAATCGGGTTGTTCACATAGTTGTCCTTATAGGTATTCCAGTTTTCCGCCAGCTTTTTGGGACACAGCACCAGAACCGACTTGTTTCGATTCTCATAATACTTTACGACTGCCAGTGCGGTAAAGGTCTTGCCAAGGCCAACACTGTCCGCAAGGATGCAGCCGTTGTACTTTTCCAGCTTATTGATGATGGCAAGCACCGCATCCTTCTGGAAGTCGTACAGCAGGCTCCAGATTTTGCTCTGCTTAAAGCCGGTTGCCTCATTCGGCAGTTCATCTTCTGAGATGTCGTCCAAAAACTCGCTGAACACATGATACAGCGTCATAAAGTAGATGAACTCCGGGGAATTTTCTGCATAAGCCGTGCTGATATTTTCCAGAACCACATCTGTGACATCCTGCATTTTGTCCCGGTCGTTCCAAAGAGAATCGAACAACTTCATGTACTGCTGTGCGAACGGAGCCTCCATACAGTTGACCATGTTGTAGCTGTTATTTCCGCGTTCACAGCCAATATCGACCGTTGTAAAGCCGCCAATCGGCATATAAGCGGTCTGTGCTGCGCCGGAATCCACAGTCATAAAGCCAGCCATATTTTCACCGGTGGTGTTCGATTTGAACGTAGCCTTCCTTCTGATCCAGTCTGCACACTCCTTTGCGATGGCTCTCTGGGTCATCTCATTGCGCAGTTTGATTTCAAACTCTGTACCGTAAAGGCTCGTTTCACGAGAAATGCGGGGAATGTAGAACTCCCGCTTCTGCTTTTCAGCCTTTTCTTTCACAAACGTGGGGGATGTAAAAATAAATTCAAACTCGTCTATGGTTTCCAGCTGCTTCTTTAGCTCTTTGTAGGCATACATCGAAAAGCAGGCTGCCGCAATAGACACCCTGCTGCCTTTTTTGATCTCGACCCGTAAATCATCTCGAACGGTATTGGTGATGTTATCCAGAATTTTCATATCATCCACCGGCTTTATGCTTATCCGTATTTTTTATAGCCTTGACTATGAAAGCACTCTCACAAAACTCTATTTCTATTATACCACCCACTTTTTCCCCTGTAAACGAAAAAGCTGACGGTGTGTAGCGTGCAGCATCCATCAGCTTTTCGTGACACAAAAATCGGCACCCGCTTTTCAGCGAGTGCCG
>ENA-OOXF01001681-OOXF01001681.1-human-gut-metagenome-genome-assembly--contig:-NODE-1681-length-13775-cov-2.470408_pt1 | contig 13775 bp, 10 predicted proteins | sample MGYA00241586_ERZ501341 | MGnify/ENA primary metagenome ERZ501341 (study PRJEB25962, sample SAMEA2042985) | human gut metagenome | biome: human gut; feature: human-associated habitat; material: faeces... | reverse complement strand
ATGCGGTACAGGTTTTTGAGTCCTGTCTGGTTCTGCACCAGAATGATCAGGTGGTAATACTTCTTTTTCAGCACCTCTTTGTTGCCGCCAAGGCCGGTGTTGATAGCCTCCACGGTGGTCATGTCCTTCTCCTTCAAATCGGAGAGCATAACCTCAAAGATGCGGGCCAGCGCCATGGCATCATCCACGGCGCGGTGGTGGTTAAAGGGCTGGATTTCCAGATGTTTGTTGATGGTATCCAGTTTATAGTTATGCAGGCCGGGGAACAACGCCTGCGCCATGGGCAGGGTGTCAATATAGGTGTTGGAAAAATCCACCCCCGCCTTATCCCCTGCTTTACGGATGAACAGCATATCAAAGCTGTTGGCGTTGTGGGCAACCAGGATGTTATCGCCGCAGAATTCCTTGAATTGGCGGATGGCCTCGGCCGGTGTGGGGGCATCGGCCACCATGCTGTCGTTGATGCCGGTCAGCTCCACCACTTTTTGCGGGATGGGCTTGCCGGGGTTGACGAAGGTACAGAAACTCTTATCCGGGTTGATCTTGCCGTTTTCCACGTACACGGCGCCGATCTCGGTCAAAGCTTCCACGTTGGAGTCCAGGCCGGTAGTCTCGGTATCAAACACCACAAAGGAGCCGGTGATGGGCATGGTTTTGGTGCCATACACAGCGGGGATCATATCGTCCACAAAGTAGGCCTCACAGCCGTAGATGAGCTTGAAGTCCGGGTCTTTCTTGTGGATGTCATCGGCCGCCAGCATGGCTTCCGGGTAGCCCTGACACACGCCGTGGTCGGTGATGGCAATGGCCGGGTGCCCCATGCGGTGGGCCAGCCGCACGATGCCGCCGGGGTCGCAGAAGCCGTCCATGCTGGACAGTTTGGTGTGCAGGTGCAGCTCCACTCGCTTGACCGGGGCGCTGTCCTCCCGCTTTTTGCGCTCCACGAACAGCACATCGTAGGGGTACACGATGTAGTCATGCTCGTACTTATCATAGGAGCAGTCGCCGCGCACGATGACCGTGGTACCCTTGCCGATGCTCTCCCACTTGGAGCAGTCCTCGCCCTCCTGCGCGCGGATCTTGAGGTTGATGGAGCCAGTGTAGTCGGTGATGGACACGGTGTAGATCTTGCGATAGTTGCCCTTGACCTCGGTAAAGAACACATCGCCCCAGATGGTGCACTTGCCGCCCTCGCCGCCCAGATCCTTGAGGGGGGTGAGGTTTTTGGGGGTGAACATTTTGCCGTGGAAGATGGTCACCGGCTTGTCGGTCAGGTCCAGCCCCTCCACCTTGATGGACGGAGCGGTATTCTTTTTCTCGAACTTGACCACCGGCGGGGCGATCTTGCGCTCCAGCTTTTCCTCCATCTGGTGCTGCTCGGCCTCGCTTACAGCGCTGATCAGGCTGACTTTGGGCGTCACCCCGGTGTGGCGGGCGATGCAGTCTGCCAGCAGCTTTTCAAAGCCCATCTCCTGCAAAAACTTCGTGCCGTGGCGCACCCCGACGGTGATGCTCTGCCCCAGGATGGTGATGCTGCACCGGTCCAGAAAGCCGTTGATGGGCACGCCGTCTGCCTTCATTTCCTCCAGCAGGTCCCGCAGGGCCGTTTCGTCCAGCATGGCATAGCCGAAGTGGTTCTCGATCTTCAGTTCAAAGCCCTCATAATCGGGCTGCAGCGAGGCCAGCAGCCGGGCGCACAGGCCCTTGTCCAGCGGGGCGGCGCTGCGCAGGGTAAAAATGACCTGCTGGCTCTGCCGCAGCATGCGGGCATGTTCCACGATCACCTGCCCGAAGCAGGACGCAAACGCCGGGTCCGCCATGAACTGCGGCCAGAGCTGGGAAACGAGTGGTGTCACGGGTGATACTCCTTTTTATACAGCACAAACTGCCGCGCCTGTGTCCGCAGGCGTGGCAGCAGAGAAAATACAGTGTTTACAGTTTATAGATCTCGTCCATGAACTGGTCCAGAATGTTGTCACCGGTGAGCTTTTTCACCGGCTTGCCGTGGAGGAACAGCACGGCTTCGCCCTTGCCGCCGGCAATGCCGATGTCGGCCTCCCGGGCCTCACCGGGGCCATTGACCACGCAGCCCATCACGGCCACCTTAATGGATTTTTTGTAGCCCTGCAGCCGCTTTTCCACCTCGTTGGCGATCTCGGTGCAGGGGTACTGGGTGCGGCCGCAGGTGGGGCAGGTGATGACCTCCGGCCCTGCCACCGGGAAACCCACGGCCCGCAGGATGTTGTAACCGGCTTCCACTTCCTTTTCCGGCTCTGCGGCCAGCGAGACGCGGATGGTATCGCCAATGCCTTCCAGCAGCATTCCGCCGATGCCCATGCCGCTTTTCAGCAGACCCATCTGGTAGGTACCCGCCTCGGTAACACCCACATGGAGCGGGTAATCCGTGACAGCGCTGAGCTGGCGGTAGGCCTCCATCATGCGAGGCACATTGGAGTTCTTGATGGAAATGACGATGTTGTTGAAATCGAATTTTTCCAGCAGGCGCACATGGTACAGTGCACTCTCCACCATGGCCTCCGGCGTGGGTGCGCCGTATTTTGCAAGGATGTGCTTTTCCAGACTGCCGCCATTCACGCCGATGCGGATGGGAATGTTCTTGCGCTGACAGGCATCCACCACAGCCTTCACCCGGTCATCGTCGCCGATGTTGCCCGGGTTGATGCGGATTTTATCGGCTCCGTTTTCGATCGCGGCGATCGCCAATCGATAGTCAAAATGAATATCTGCTACAAGCGGAATCGAGATCTGCTTTTTGATCTCGGACAGCGCCTTGGCTGCCTCCATGGTCGGGACGGCGCATCGGATAATGTCACATCCGGCTTCCGTGAGCGCCTGGATCTGCTTTACGGTTGCCTCCACATCTTCTGTTTTGGTATTCGTCATGGACTGGATCAGAATCGGATTTCCGCCTCCGATGACTCGGTCGCCGATTTTCACAACTCGTGTATTTGCTCTGCTCATTGTCTTTCCTCCATTTATTTTCTCCGTGATGGCATAAAAATCTTATTTTATTATAAGACAATTTTTTCTCCGGCACAACCATCTTTTCTCTTGCAATTTTTTCCCAAATTTTCTATAATACTAGGAGTGATTTTTTTTGATTCAACTGGAAAGGAAGACATACAAATGATGAAAAAGATGATCCTCGTAACCTCGCCGCCGGCGTGCGGAAAGACATACATTTCAAAACAGCTCGCCAAGGAGCTGAAACACGTTGTTTATCTCGACAAGGATACGGTCATTCCGCTGTCGAACCGCGTTTTCAAAGCGGGCGGACAGGAAATCAACCGCAGTTCTGATTTCTTCGAGGAGAATATCCGCGATTATGAATATGAAGTAACGGTCAATTTCGGACTGGAAGCACTCGAGTATGACGATATTGTGCTGATCAACGCACCATTCACACGCGAAGTGCATGATGAGAAGTTCCTGAAAGACTTCTCCAAAAAGCTCGCTGACCATGGGGCAAAGCTTGTTGTGATCTGGGTTGTCACAAAACCGGAGATCTGCCACCAGCGCATGATCGACCGCAACTCCGTGCGCGATACGTGGAAGCTGGAGCACTGGGATGAATATGTGAAAACGATCGACTACTCCATCCCGGAAGCACTGAAGAAAATGAGCAGCTGCCTCGATCTGATGCTGTTCTACAATTCTTCGGATGAAGAATATCAGAAATCCATGGAGATGGTTATCTCCCGTCTCGAAGACGAATAACGACTAAACGAAAAAAGAGAATTTTGCCGGACCTCATTTTTACAGTCTGCAAAATTCTCTTTTTATTTATAGAAACTATTTTCCCATCCGATACAAAAGATAATCCGCCGCTGCCGCCCACAGCACCCAGGAAACGCAGAGAACTGCGAACACACTCTTATATCCGAGCATGGCAAAGTGGACGCGCCATTTTTCCTTCTGCGTGAATTTCTCCGGGTTTTTGCCTTTTACCATCAGCATTCCGGCGATCACGAACATGCCGAGGGCCGCGATCAGCAGCAGGCCGTCTTTCGCCGCCTCAAGGGCAGCGCGGAACGTGAATCCCCCAAAGAGGAATCCTCCCAGCAGCAGCACAGCTGCCGCAGCGCCGCCGGAGAGCAGGCCGATTGTAAATGCTTTGCCGAGATCACGGCAGATGTTCTTTATCTTTTCCATGTTTTATAATTCCTTATTTTCTTCTAATGCATCACAGAAATGACATGCCACAAAGTGATTGTTGCCCACGTCTTTTAATTCCGGCATCTGCTGTCGGCAGATGTCTTTTGCGTACTTGCATCTTCCCTGGAATTTGCAGCCCGGCTTCGTGTTGATCGGGCTCGGCACCTCGCCTTCGAGGCGGATTTTTTTGCGGTCGCGCTCTGCCTCTACTTTCGGGTCCGGAATCGGAATCGCGGAGAGCAGTGCCTGTGTGTACGGGTGGCGCGGGTTGGCGTACAGCTCCTCGGATGTCGTCAGCTCGACGAGCGTTCCCAGATACAGAACCGCCACACGGTCGGAAATATGTTTGACCATCGACAGATCATGCGCAACGAAAAGATAGGTCAGACCCATCTTCTTCTGTAAGTCCACAAGCAGGTTGACGATCTGCGCCTGAATCGAAACGTCGAGTGCGGAGATCGGCTCATCGAGAACGATGAACTCCGGCTGCACGGCAAGCGCACGCGCGATACCGATTCGCTGGCGCTGTCCGCCGGAAAACTCGTGCACGAAACGGTTCGCATGCTCGCGGTTCAGTCCGACCAGCTCCAGATATTTGTAGATCATCTCCTGGCGCTCTTTCTTATTCTTTGCCAGATGGTGAATGTCGATGCCCTCGCCGATGATGTCGGCAACGGTCATACGTGGGTCGAGCGATCCATACGGATCCTGGAAGACCATCTGCACCTGTTTTTTGAAGGCAAACCGCTCTTTTCCGTTTAATGCATGGACATCGGTTCCCTTGTAGAGCACCTGTCCGTCGGTCTTGTCATACAGGCCGATGCAGGTACGGCCGCACGTCGTCTTTCCACATCCGGACTCGCCAACCATTCCAAGTGTCTCACCCTTGTAAATTTCGAAGGAGACATCATCCACGGCCTTTAAGGTCGCATGGTTTCCGACCTGAAAATATTTTTTCAGATGGGAAACGGAAAAAAGCACTTCTTTTTCGTTATTTTCCATTACAGTTCTCCTCCTTCCAGATTTGGCATTTCTACTTTTGGTGCCATCGGGTGATGGAGCCAGCAGGCAGCCTTATGCCCGCCGCCGAATTCCGTTACCTCCGGCATCTCTTCCTTACAGATCGGCATACAGTAGCTGCACCGCGTGCAGAACGGACATCCGACCGGCGGGTTTAAAAGATCCGGCGGAGTTCCCGGAATTGTCGCGAGTTCCTGCTTGTTTTTCAGATCCAGACGCGGTACGGAACGGATCAGCGCCCAGGTATACGGGTGACGCGGACGATAGAAAATGTCCTCACACGTTCCGCTCTCCACGATGATGCCGGAATACATGACAGCAATCTTCTGTGCGATATTTGCCACAACACCGAGATCATGTGTGATCATGATGACGGATGTCTGGTTTTTCTTCTGCAGATTCTTGATAATATCGAGAATCTGTCCCTGAATTGTCACATCGAGCGCGGTCGTCGGCTCGTCACAGATCAGAATTTTCGGATCACAGGCAAATGCAATCGCGATCATAACACGCTGACGCATACCGCCGGAAAATTCGTGCGGATACTGTCTGACACGTTTTTCCGGCTCCGGGATGCCGACCATGCGCAGCATCTCGACAGCCTCCTTTGCCGCTTCCTGTTTTGTCATGTTTTTGTGGCCCATCAGATTTTCCATAATCTGTTTTCCGACACGCATCGTCGGATTTAAGGAAGCCAGCGCATCCTGGAAAATGATTGCACACTCGCCGCCTTTGTAATGCTGCCACTGTTTTTTGTTGTATTTCAGAATATTCTCTCCATGATAGAGAATTTCACTGTTCTCTTTAATCTCACCCTGCGGGGCCTTGATGAGGCCCATGATGGATTTCGCCGTTACAGATTTTCCGCAGCCGGATTCGCCCACAATTGCGAGCGCCTGACCTTTCTCGAGAGAAAACTGTACACCGCGGACTGCCTTTACTTCACCGGCATAGGTGTGATAAGAGACTCTTAAGTTTTTTACTTCCAGAATCGGATTGTTTTGTTCGTTCATATCGTTATCTCCCACTTATTACTGGCGAAGTCTCGGATCAAGGGCATCGCGAAGGCCGTCTCCCAGAAGGTTGAATGCCATAACGATGATACAGAGCACGAGACATGGGAACAGAAGCTGTGACGGATAGAAATCCATGTTCTGCTGTCCCATCGAAATCAGGACACCAAGGCTGATCGATGGTGCCTTGAGGCCGATGCCGAGGAAGCTAAGACCTGCCTCCGTAAAAATAAACATCGGGATTGCCGTCGCCGTATCCAGAATCAGGATACCCAGCATATTCGGTACATAGTGTTTTAAGATGATGCGGAGCGGTTTTGCACCGAGCACCTCCGCCGCGTAAACGTATTCCGTCTCACGGAGCTGTTTGATCATACCGCGCACCTGACGTGCCGTGTTACACCATGCGGTGACACTAAGCGCGACCAGAAGTGCAAACAGGTTATTTCCAAGAATCATCATGATCAGAATCGTAAGAAGCAGAGACGGAATCGAGTTGATAACCTCGATGATCCGCATCAGAACCTCATCGACCCAGCCGCCGAAATGTGCCATCAGCGCGCCATATACCGTTCCGATGATGAGTTTGATTGCCGTTGCAACGATCGCGATGATCAGTGATGCCCGCGCGCCGACCCAGACTCTTGAGAAGAGGTCACGTCCCAGGTTGTCGGTTCCAAACCAGTATTTTGACGATACGCCCTGGTTTTTCTCGGCGATATTCATGGATACATAATCATATCCTTTGATATGCGGTCCGATGATGACCATGACAAGCAGAATGCCGAGCACAACAAGAGATCCCATTGCGATCGGGTTTTTGCGGAGCCGTCTCCAGGCGTCCTGCCAGTAGGAAATGGTCGGGCGGTCAATCCGGTTCGCATCTTCCTCGGTGTATCCTATTACTTTAAATTTTTCCGGTGTTAATGCTGCCATAATATCCTCCTTATCTGCTCTTTCCTGTCAGACTGATTCTCGGGTCAACGACCACGTACAGCAGGTCCGTGATAAAGAGAACACCGATGTAAAGTGCTGCGATAATAACCGTCTCTCCCATGATAATGGAAAGATCCTGGTTATTGACCGCCGTCACATAATACTGTCCGATTCCCGGGATGGAAAAGATGCTCTCGATGAAGAAGGAGCCTGTGATACACATGGCAACCGACATCGGAAGCTGTGTGATAACCGGGATAAACGAGTTCCGAAGGATATGGCGGCGGATAATCTGTCCGCGGCTTAAGCCCTTCGATTCAGCAGTCAGCACGTAATCCTGATTGATCACATCGAGCATCGAGGTTTTCAGCAGACGCGCATACGTTGCGATATAAGAAAAGCATCCTGTCAGGGTCGGAAGAATCGTGTATTCCCATCCTCCGAACCACAGATCCTTTCCCGCAGGCCAGCCGATCGTCGGCAGAACCTTCAGGTTGCCTGCGAAAATTTTCTGAAGCATCAGACCAAAGATCAGGTTCGGAATGGAAATCAAGAGGACCGACAGGGCGATCACCATATAGTCCCAGAAGCTTCCCCTCCTCATTGCCGCAAGAATTCCAAGCAGCAGACCGATCGTGATACCGACCAGTACCTGCTGGATACCAAGGCGGGCGGATACCGGAAGACGGTCATGAATCAGCTTCTGTACCGTCTGTCCCGCATAGACAACAGATTCTCCGAACTCTCCCTTGCAGATTCCCTTCATTGTGATCACATAGCGCTCCATCATCGGCTTGTCGAGGCCGTAGCGCTTATAGAGGTTTTCCTTTACGGTCGGCGAGAGCTTGCTCGCACGCTCCGTCAGCGGATCTCCCGGAACCGCTTCCAGAAGGAAAAACGTGGCCGTTGCAATCAGAAACAGTGTGATCAGCATTTCTGCAAAACGGCGCAGTAAATATTTTGGCATAAAAATCCTCTCCCTGTCCGGTCTTTTCCGACCGGAATTTTTATTATGATAGCGAAAGAAGAGCCTATTGTTTCATAAGCCCTTCTTCCCTCATTTCTTCTGTTTTGCTGCTTTTTTATTTCTGTACAGATGCTCTGTAAAGCTCCTGGCTTGCGCCGAAGGAGGATGTGTAGAAATCTTTTACCCAGTTCTGATAATAGTAATGTTTATCAGAGTAGTACAGCGGTGCAACACCACAATCCTGTGCAACCAGCAGATCTTCCAGCTTCTGGTAAATCTCAAGGCGTTTTGCGTTGTCGTTCTCTCCGGTCAGAGAGTCGATCAGGCTGTCGTACTCGCTGTTGCTATAGAGGCCGTAGGAATCATAAACGCCTGTCTTCATGGTGTTCAGGAAATCCAGCGGATCGTTGTAATCGCTGAACCATCCGCCTACAAAGATATCGTAGTTCTTGTTATCGCGCTCGTTTGCAAACATCTGGTAATCGCCAACGGTGTTCAGCTCTACCTTTACGCCCAGATTCTGGGAAATGGACTGCTGCAGGTACTCTCTCTCTAGCTGATTCTCGGTAGCAGAACCCTGGGACAGCAGTGTAATGGTGATGTCTTCCGGTTTGTCGGTGATACCAAGCTCATCAAGGCCTTTCTGGAACAGTGCTTTTAACTTGTCTGCATCGCCTGCATACTGCTCATATTCCTCTTTCATGGTCTCCGACGCCTGCTTGCGGTAGGAAGTTCCGTCGAGCGTGATCGCCGGGGAAACGAAGCCGTAAGCTGCGGTGTATCTTCCGTAAACAGCTGATACCATCTCCTCACGGTTGATGGAATAGGAAATTGCCTTGCGGATGTTTACGTTTTTCATCAGACCGGATTTTCCGCCCTCAGACTGCTCGTAGCACAGAACCATAGTTCCCGGGTACTCTGTGGTCATGGTCTGCATATTGCCTGCTTCTACTTCTTTGTCATATTTTGCAATGTAATCGCCTGCTGCATCGAAAACGTCCAGCTGTCCGTTATCGAACATGGTTGCTGCTGTTGCGTTCTCTGCTACACAGTACCAGTTTACCTGATTCAGTTTTACGTTGTCCTTATCCCAGTACTGGTCATTTTTCACCCATGTCATGGAGTTATCTTCTACCAGGTTGGTCATGGCAAACGGTCCGTTGTAGACACATTTTGTCCAGTCTTTTCCCCACTGGTCTCCGGCTGCCTCTGCGACATCCTGACGAGTCGGGTAAAGCGGAGTTGCTACCAGCTTGGACTGGAAGGTCGGATCCGCTACCTTTAAGGTAACCTCGAAGGTGTAATCGTCCACTGCCTTGATTCCGATCTCATCGGCAGAGCCCTGTCCGTTATAATACTCCTCTGCTCCTACTACGTTGAACAGGTAGAAAGAATAGGAATAGCCGTATTCCGGATTTAACAGACGTTTCCAGCCGTACTCATAATCTGCTGCGGTAACCGGCTGTCCGTCGGACCATTTGGCATCCTTTCTCAGATGGAAAGTGTAAACCAGTCCGTCATCGGATACGTCCATGGATTCTGCACCGGCATACTCGAAACGGTCTCCGTTTTCATCTGCTACGTCACGCATCAGTCCTTCGTAGCACTCTCCCATCATCCAGCGCCATCCCATATCCTGCACATCGAAATTGTTTCCAAAGGCTACTGCACGAAGATTGATCTGTCCGTCCACTTCGCCTGCAGTCTCCGGTGCTGCTGAATCTGCTGCTCCAGTACTGGTTGATGCCGCCGTGGCATTGTCAGCAGTTGCTACCTGTGTCCCTCCGCTGCTTCCGCATCCGGCCAGAAGACCGGCTGCCATGCATCCTGCCAGAAGCAGAGAAACGACTTTGTTTCTTTTTCTCATTGATGTTCCTCCTTTTTTCCGCAGACCTTCCCCGGCAGATCCGGCTGTGTCTGCACACGGGCCATTGTATTTCATATAATTATCCTGAATTTTTTCTCTTATTCGGACAATAACACAAAATAATACCTTGTTTTTTCACTTTTTCATGCGATTTTAGCCCAACTTTTATCAGAATATCGGGAAATATCTGTTTTGTCAATCCTTTTCCCGTAAATTTTATGTTTTCTGTTTTTTGTGTCACGGTTACGCAAAAAAGAAAGAGACCTCCGTTACACACAGCAGTCTCTTTTCTTTTTCCCTTGCTTTTCTCTTTTATTCCGCTTTTGCATCCATCTGCCGCAGGCTGTGGATCAGCTCCTCACAGATCTCCAGCTCGCTCTTTCCGTCCGTCTCGATGATAATGTCGGCTGCGGCCTCATATTTCTCACGGCGCTTGCTCATCAGATCCGCAATAAACGGAACGGTTTTGTTGTTCTCAATCAGCGGTCTGTCGTGGCTGTCTTTGACACGGTCTAAAATCGTCTCCGGCTTTGCAGTCAGAAGAACAACGCGGCCGTTCTTTTTCATCTCTACAACGTTGCACTCACGCATCGGAGTTCCGCCGCCGCACGAAATGACAACGTTTGTTCTCGACTGCATTTCGATCAGAAGATTCGTCTCGCAGTCACGGAAATACTGTTCGCCGTAGGTCTCGAAAATATCGGAGATGCTCATACCGGCACGCTCTGCGATGATCTGATCCATCTCGATGATATCCATGGCAAACACGGTTTTGAGATAATCGGAAATGGTACTCTTTCCGGCTCCCATGAAGCCAATCAATACAATATTATAATTGAACAGCTTTCTTGCCTGAATCTTTTTACTGTTTCTTGTGATGCTCTCGAAAACATCCGCCACTTCGTTTTTATGGCGTTTTTCCTGCATCCGGCGTTCCAGCCATTCCTTCTGTTTTGCTTCCTGCTCCGGCTGGAGAATCGGCACGTTATTTGCTTCTTTATATACCATAATGTCCTCGACAATACGGTTTCTCATCAGCAGCGCATCCAAAATAATCTCATCGCACTGTCCAAGGCTCTCTCGTAATACTTCCAACTGATTCATGATATTTATCCTTTCCAGACTTGTGTGTACTTGTTCGCACAGCCCTCTTCCGGTATTTTTGTCGTATTTTTTGACATTTTCTGTTATTATAGCAGTTGTCCTCCGGAATCACAACAAAAATTTGCACAAAAGTGCGAAAAGCCCATGGAATCTTTTCAGAAATCCATGGGTTTTGGTATATTTTTATTTAAGATCGTCTTTCGAATCCGCATGATACCTGTTCTCCCGGGCATCTTCTGTGGATAATTTCTCATCAGAGTTCAGAAAATTCAGCTCTGCCCCCCCCCGATTTCAGATTCTTTTTCAGCTTTTCAATCTGAATCGAAGTCTGTTTTTCTTCGGATATGGTGTTCAGCTCCTCGCAGATGGCATCTTTGATATCGAGCAGACACTCGAGCATCAGCGGGCTGAAAGTACCGCACTCGCCGTTCAGGATCATCTCGATGGCTTTCTCGTGCGTGTATGCCGGTTTGTAGACACGCTTGCTTGTCAGCGCATCGTAAACATCGGCAATCGATACAACCTGGGCTGCAATCGGGATCTCCTCACCTTTTAAGCCGTCCGGGTAACCCTTTCCGTCGTACCGCTCATGATGCCAGCGACAGATCTGGTACGCAATCTGTACCAGCTTCTCGTCCTGATACAGTTCCAGGCTCTTCAGCATGGACGCTCCGATCAGGGTATGTTTCTTCATCTCCTCGAACTCTTCTTTCGTCAGCCTTCCCGGCTTATTTAAAATGTTCTCGTCAATGCCCATCTTTCCGATATCGTGCAGCGCGGATGCCGTTGTGATCATCAGCTGATCGGACCAGCTTAAGTGGTAGCGGTCTGTCTTCTGTACCAGACGCTCGAGGAGCATACTGGTCAGAACGTTGATGTGGTGGACATGAAATCCGCTCTCGCCATTCCGGAATTCCATGATATGGCTCAGGATACTGATCATCATCTGATTGTTTTTCTCTTTTTCGTAAATCTGCTCGGTGACGAGCGTCACGAGACGGCGCTGTTTTGCATATAATTTGATCGTGTTGAAGACACGCTGGTAAACAACTTTTGCATCAAACGGACGACTGATATAATCGGATACGCCCTGCTCATACGCACGGCGCACAAATGCGGTGGAATCCTCGCTCGATATCATGATGACCGGAACCTCTTCGATCCAGTGGTTGCGGTTCATGTAGTCAAGCACTCCGAAACCGTCCATGCCCGGCATGACGATATCCAGAAGGATCAGCGCAAGGCCTGTTCCGTATTCTTCCAGCAGACGCAGGCACTCTTCGCCGGTGGAAGCCTCGATGATATCGTATTCATCCTGCAGAATCTCCGAGAGGATGATACGGTTCATCTCGGAATCATCCACGATCAGGATGCGCTGTTTTTCTCTGCGGTTTTCCTGACGGACAACATCGTCCTGACAACCCAGGATCTGGTCTTTCTCGGTGACAACCATGTTTTTCCGTTGTTTCGCAAGATACATCAGCTGGTCGGCACGCATCGCAGCTTCGCCGATCGTCTCATCTCTTGTCAGAACACCTCCTACGCTGACGGAAAGACGCATCTTCGAGTAGCCCGGCACCTGTGCCTCATGGATCTGTGACTGAATCTGTTTTAATTTCTGTACAAAGTTTTCCTCATCCATCTCCGGCAGAACCAGCAGAAATTCGTCTCCTCCTAAGCGGATCAGACGGTCGGTACGTCGGGTGCAGCGGTTGACGGTCTTTACAATGGTGTCAAGCGCCATATCTCCGGCATTGTGGCCGTATGTATCGTTGTATAATTTGAAATCATCGAGATCGATCATGGCTACGCCGCAGCAAAAGCTGGCGTCCCGGATCTGGTCTTCGAAGTAGCGGCGGTTGAATACTCCGGTCAGCGCGTCATGATACAGCTCTTCGCTGTAGCTGTTCAGCTTGCTTACCAGATTCTGGCGTCCTTCGGAGTCCATCAGTGTTTCATCGTCGAGACGGTTGATCATCTCGATCACGCATGGTTCTCCTTCGATCTCCACGTATCTTGCAATGACCTGATACACATTCGACGCAACGCATTCCAGTTTTGATTTCTGCGATTTCTCCCGCAGGGCTTTTTCGGAAATACAGTTAAGGCACGGCATCGCTTTGTTCCATACTGTGTAGCATTCACACAGCTTGCCATTCTCTTCATCGATAATAAAATCTCCGATCTCATCCGGACGGAGAACCCGCACATACATGAAAACATTCTTCAGATGTTCCACCAGACGGTCTGCCTGTTTCTGTGTCATCTGAACATCCTTAGAAGGCTCTTTCTTATTTATTTTTTCACATTCCGGCAATTCGGTCTGATTCATCTGTTTCCCTCTCTTCTCCCCGGTACACACAAAATTTCATTACCCCTTTGTGTGCTTCCGCGTTTTGCTACATTTTCCCATTTTAATTACAGTTATACATAATAGTGTAACGATTGTTTCCCGTTTCGTCAAGAAAAAAGTGTACAAAAACCGTCCTGTAATGGAACTTTATTCAAAAAAAACCGACTGGTTTTACGCGGTCGGTTTTTTCTTCTTACTTAACTATTTTCGTTTAAATACCGGGATCGAATCGATCGGTGCATCGGCGTGGATCGTCTGGCCGCCTTCATAGACTTTTCCGTCCCTTGTACGTTCTCGGATGCCTCGTCGTACTTGTGCTCCACCGGTTCCAGGCTGACC
>ENA-OOXF01001657-OOXF01001657.1-human-gut-metagenome-genome-assembly--contig:-NODE-1657-length-13929-cov-2.344457_pt1 | contig 13929 bp, 13 predicted proteins | sample MGYA00241586_ERZ501341 | MGnify/ENA primary metagenome ERZ501341 (study PRJEB25962, sample SAMEA2042985) | human gut metagenome | biome: human gut; feature: human-associated habitat; material: faeces... | reverse complement strand
CGGATTCCGGCGACTAGATTCGCAGAATTTTTCACGTCGCTGATTTTTGCATGGCGTTCATCCGCAGGATGCGTCAACACTCCAGCGAAAAATTTCTGTGCCTGTCCGTTGCTTGCACAGTTCGCTTGACATCGTGGTTCTAGCGAGCCCGTCGTCCGTTCCGGTCTGCGCAGCGCCGAGGATTACGTTCTGAACGTACTAGCTAAGAATGACGTGCTGTTTGTTTAAGCGTAGGATAGACGTGCTTTGCCTACTCTTGCGTGCTATGATACTTTTTGCCCGGGGCAGCAAAAAGTATCCAAAAAACGCCCTTAACGGCTGCTTCGCCGGATTCCGGCGACTAGATTCGCAGAATTTTTCACGTCGCTGATTTTTGCGTAGTGTGCATCCGCAGGATGCGTCAACGCTCCAGCGAAAAATTCCTGTGCCTGTCCGTTGCTTGCGCAGTTCGCTTGACATCGTGGTTCTGGCAAGCCCGTCGTCCGTTCCGGTCTGCGCAGCGCCGAGGGTAACGTTCTGATTGTCGGAGCGAAGGATTGACTATCAAGCGCAATGAAAGTTTAAGCGAAGTGTATTCTGCGCAGCGCCGAGGGTGGTGTGCTTTTTGTTGGAGCATAGTTTTGATTATCAGGCGCAATGAAAATCTAAGTTAAACTTGTCTTAAAGACTGTCATTTATATTCAATTACGAATGGAAAGCCTTGTACGAAGTAGCAGCGTACTTTTTGGCCGGCGTCGTTTTTGGCAGCACTGAAGCGCCATTTATAGAAGGCGCTGAGGGCGTTGTTATCCAAGGTGCTGTTGCCGCTGGAGCGCACGACTTCGGCGCTTTCTACGCGCCCATCGATGCCTACAACGCCACGCACGACAACGCGCCCGCCGATTCCCGCATCACGCAGCGCCTGCGGATAAACCGGAGCCGCAGTGGAGACTACGCGCGGAGGCACCTTGTGATTGCGGGCAATGCCGGGGCCTGCGCCATCGCCGACGCCGCTGCCGTGTCCCGCACCGTGACCGCCACCGCTACCACTGCCGCTGCCGGGACCAATACCGCTGCCAGTGCCTGTGCCATGGCCGGTTCCGTGACCGCCGCCGCTGCCACTACGGCTGCCTTTTTTAGCACCTGCAGGCACATGCTTCACTACATGCTTCACAACCTGCTTATGCTCTATCTTGCCATCAGGCAAAGTAATCGTTTCTTCTTCCACGACTTTCTCCACCTGCTCCTCGCCATCGTCGGCAGCATCAGCGACAGCTTCATCGCCGCCACCTCCGCCTCCGCCGCCGGCATCAAAGAAAACTACGGTTTCAGCATCCGCAGGCGGCGGCTGCATAGCAAAGACGCCGGAAAACGCCAGTGCGACGAACAATATAAAATGTATTATCAGTGAACCGCAAAAGCCAAAGCGCTGACGTGCCTTCGCCTGCAGCTTTTCTATCTGCTTCATCGTTACTTACCGCCATCCGTTGCCAGGCCGAAGCGTGCTACGCCTGCGCCCTTCAGCTTATCTACCAGCTTAATCACCTCGCCGTACTCCAGCGCCTTTTCCGCACGGATGACAACAGCGAAGTTTTTGTTCTTCTTCTGCTCCAGGCCTGCCTGCAGCGCCAAGGCCTCCGCATCTGTTTGGGCATCGCCCAGATAAATGCTGCCGTCGGCCTTCATCGTCACGGCGAAGGTTGTCGTGGTATCCGTCGCCGCATTTTTGGCCTGCGGCAGCTTCACCGGAATCGTTTTCAGGTCAATCATATACATCGTGCTCAGCATAAAAAAGACCAGCAGGAAGAACATAATATCAATCATCGGGATAATCATCAGCGGCGGCGTTTTCCTGTTACGCACATCTCGCAGCTTCATGATCTTGCTCTCCTTGTTTCAGCCTCCAGCAGTGCGCTGAAGCACTGCTCCATATCCGTAATCATGTTGTCCATACGGTGAGCGAAATAGGAATGCGCGCACAACGAAAGAATGGCAACGCACAAGCCTGTCGCCGTCGCAATCAGTGCTTCACCGATGCCGCCGGTAATCGCCATCGGCGCACCCGCTTCCACGTTGAAAATGCTAAAGGCACCGATCATGCCCACAATGGTTCCCAGCAGTCCCAGAAGCGGGGACATCGTTACGATAATGCCCAGGTAATCCAGCTTATCGCGCAGCGTCGCCATAAAAATACCGGCACGGCTTTCGAGGAAGACGCTCTTTTCTGCCTTGCCGCCTGCAACAGCCTCTACATCGGCAAGCATCTGCGCGCACTGACCGCTGCCCTTGCGCGCCAGCTCCGTCGCCACAGCAAAATCACCGCTGCGCACGGCAGCGCAATAGCGGGAGGCAAAGGCTGCGCCGCTGTCCACGCTCTTATAATATATAAACCGCTCAATGGCGATTGCTATCACAGTTATAGAACAGGCGAGCAACGGCCACATAACCAGTCCGCCCTTCTGAAAGTACATTATCAAATCTGTTATTGCCTGCATATTTTCCTCACAAATCTACAAATGCTGTCGTACTTTTACAGGAGGTGCATACTGCTCCCCAAAGTACATAAAGGAGCAGTATGCTGTATATTATGGAATCAAAACTCTAATTAAAAGGTCCACTCAGCACCAGCACGCCACATACGACCATCAATCCACAAGTTTTCACCAAGATCTTTATCAAAGATATTGTCTACACCAGCGTAAACGCGGCAATTTTTATTAATTACCTTATCAACGATGAAATTAACCGTATTATATGTGTAATCTTCACCAGAGTAACGATAATCAACATACCATTTATTCGCCAAAGTTGCAGTCAACGGATTTTCTTCTGCATCAGTCCAGCTTAATTTAATTGCACCAGAATGTTTAGCTCTGCTGGATAAACGCTCATCCGTGTCTTTGTCTTTAGCACTTAAATAAGTATAGTTAGTCATTAAATTCCAATGTCCATCAAAATTATAACCAAATTCAACTTCAGTACCAAAAATTTCAGCTTTATTAATATTTTCATAACTGCTATCAGCACGAGTAGCCAAGCCAGGAATATACTTATTCAACAGATTTCCGTCCGCATCATAATATTTAGTATCTGAACTATTAATCATATCTTTGATTCTGTTATAGAATGGAGATACTTTATAATTTGCTTTACCACTTTCGCCTTCAAAAGAAAAATCTACATCAAAAGATTTTTCAGGCTGTAAATCAGGATTACCAACAACATTAACCGTCATACCACCCATTGCTTTTTGCATGTTAGCATAAAGTTCATATAAAGTCGGTGCACGGTAGCCAGTACCAACATTAAATTTAATTCTATTATTAGCATTTAAGCTATAAGTAGAACCAAGTTTAGCAGTAATTTCACTACCGAATTGGTCATGATAATCCCAACGTAAGGCAGGAATAACTAACAGCTTATCTCCTAATTTAATTTCGTCTTGAACATACGCTGCGTAAGTATCAATAGTATGGTCAGAAACACCAACACCCCAAGGCATTACAGGTAAGAACAAAGAACGATATGTTCTATCAGATGTTTCATGTTTATATTCTGCTCCGTAAGTAACTTTATTGTTTTCATTAGCAGTATAAGTATCTTTACCTTCAACAACTAATTTTTTGAATTTGTGCTCATCATTAGTATTTAAGAAAGACCCAAATACCATAGAGTATGGTCTATCTTTATAAGTTTTGATAGCAGTTTGATCCTTGCTTAATTCACTGTAATAAGTTCTGAAGCTATAATCGTTCTTCTGATCTTTACCATAATACATTAAACCAAAATCTTTGCGTTCTTGATTGTAGGATTGATTTTGGGTAGATAAGCCATAAGTTGCACTAGTAGAAGCTGCATTAGTCTGTAATTTTTCTTTCATGTAACCTGCAGTAATATCTAAGCCACGATTTTCATCAAAAGCATAATCTACGTCAGCATTAAAGTACAATTTGTTACCAAATTGGTTGCTGTTGCCGGGACTGCTAAAACGCTCACGAACTTTAGTACGACGACCATCAATCTTTACAGCAACTTTGCCTTGGCGACCAGAAGCATAATTAAAGTATTCACTAGTTTCTTTAGAGCCAGTGCTAAAACCGACCATAGCATTAGGACTAGAAGCTTTCTTGGTTATAATGTTAATGACACCACCCATAGCTTCAGAACCATAGATAGCACTACCAGCACCACGAATAATTTCAATACGCTCAACATCAGCCATGTTAATACGATTCAAAACATATACGTTCTGAGTAGCAGGAGTATCTTCATCAGCCATACGCTTGCCATCGACAAGTATCAAGCTGTGCATTGTATCCATACCACGAACCATGACTTGATTACCAGTCATACCAAAGCTTTGTACGTCAATACTAGTAGCATATTTTAAGGCATCTTGCACACTATAAGCACCCATTTGCTTCATTTCTTCTTGAGTAACTACTTGAACAGCAGTAGGAACCTCTTTTTTCTCCAGCTGTGTTTTGGTAGCGGTCACAACGTAATCCGCACCGCTGTATTCATCGTAATTATCTGCCTCAGCAGCAAATGCCATATGGCCGACTGCACTGACAACGCAGGCAGTGAGTAAGGCTATTTTCTTTTTGTTTAAATTTCTCATAATGCACCTCTTTTTTCTACTTGTTTTTTTATGGTATATTTCACACCCGCAAGGTCAGCGACCGCTAACCCACGGATAAAAAAATATCGGAAGAATTTATTTTCTGTCGTACCAAACGACAAAATCACCCGCAGGCTTTTCGCCCTTCTGTTTGCGCTCCAGCGGTGTGATTACGGCAACCTTGAGCTCAGGACGCAAAGCTTCCAGCTTTTGCGCTGTTCCCAGATGCGCATCGGAATGGAAGCAACCGTTGATATGCAAAATCTGCATATTCTGATGTGCGTCGGCAAACGCAGCAATGCTCTCGGCCATCTTGTCATCCTTCAGGCATTGCGCCGCATAAACTGCTGCTAAACGCGCTGGCGGCATCTTCATCGGAGCTGCCGGGGAGCTCATCTGCGCATAGAATTTATCCTTATACGCGCCCTCGGGAGCATAGGTATGCTTGGGCAGCCATTGCTGATACTGCGCCTCCACGCCATCCGTCGAAGCGTTGTTTTTCGCTACGTGCGCTGCCAAAAAGCGCGGTACGTTAGCGGCAATAACGGGCATTTCTTTGGCAAAATTTACCAGCGGAGCATAATCCGTACGATAATTAGGCCAAGGACGGCTTGCAGCGAGAAAATTTGCTTCGCTCATAGTATCTGCCAAAAAGTTATTTAACTTACTTTGGTTATCTGCCTCAAACATTTCCATGGATAAGGCCAGTTTCGCGCCTTTTGCCTTATACATTGCCTCCAAAAGCTCTAATTCATATTGGTGTATTTCACTTTGGTCATGATATTCACCAAAGAAAACTACATCATACTTCTGCAGCTTGCTTGCCAGCTGCGCTGCTGTTAAATTTTTACCGCTCTGCGCATCGCTGAACTGCGCCGCACCTGCGGCACCTGCGCCCAAGCACAGCATTGCCATGCTAAGAGCGATTGTTTTCATGAATTTATTCATCTTAATCATGCTCCTCTACACTATACGGAAAGCACACGGGATATTTCGTCCCGTTGGCCTCGACACGCATGATCACAGCCTTCACATCGTAAAGCTCTTCAATGACGGACTGCGTGAACACCTCGTCCGTAGGTCCGTCTGCCATGATTGTGCCCTTTTTCAGCGCAATCAATCGCTCACTGTAGCGCGCCGCATGGTTCAAATCGTGCAGCACCATGATAACCGTCAGCCCCATTTCGTTATGCAATCGCACAACAAGCTCCATCAGCTCCAGCTGATGATGCACATCAAGATAGGTCGTAGGCTCATCGAGCAGCAGAAGCTTCGGCTTCTGCGCCAGCGCCATGGCCAGCCACGCGCGTTGACGTTCGCCCCCGCTCAGGGTATGCACCAGGCGCGTACGCAGCGGTCCCAGCTCAGTAAACTCCAGAGCTTCTTCAATCGCCAGGCGGTCCTCCTGATTGAGTCCGTCGAAAAACTTGCGGTAGGGCAGGCGTCCGTAGCACACCAGCTCCTCCACCGTCGTGCCGCCGGGAGCATTCGCGCTTTGCGCCATCACCGCCAGCGTGCGCGCCACCTCTTCCGTGGACATTTTGTTGATGTCCTTGCTGTCGAGATAAACCGCACCGCTCGCAGGCTCCAGCAAGCGGCAGAGCGCCTTCAGCAGCGTTGATTTGCCGCTGCCGTTTGGCCCGATAATCGTCACAATCTCCGGCTGGGAAATATCCAGCGTCAGGTCCCTGATTATCGTGTGCTCGCCGTAACGCAGAGTAATTTTTTGTGTATGTAATGTCGGGATATTCATAGCTTAACGCATCCTCCGTTTCAGCAGATACAAGAAGAACGGACCGCCGATGAAGGACATGAAGATGCCCACGGGGATTTCCAGCGGACTGAAAAGCGTTCTTGCCGCCGTATCAGCCAGTGTTACCACCGCACCGCCGGCAATCGCCGCACAGGGCAGCAGGTATTCGTGGTCGCTGCCGATTAACAGGCGCATGATGTGCGGCACGATGAGGCCCACAAAGCCCAGCATGCCTGCTACGCTTACGGAAACCGCCGCCAGCAGCGCGGAAAGAAAGATTAAAATTGTACGCATACGCATCACGCGTACGCCCAAACTTTTGGCCAACTCATCACCCAACTGCAACGCATTTAGGGAACGCGCACACAAAATCGTGCCGATAATGCCAATGGCGCTATAAGGCAAAAGCATTTCCACATGCCCCCAGCTGCGTCCCTGAAAGCCGCCGGCCATCCACATAACCGTGCCTTGGATTCTGTCGCTGTAAAATACGTTCAGCGCCGCCATACCGCCGCCAAAGAAGGTGGCAACCGCCACGCCCGCCAGAATCATGCGCAGCGGGTTGATGCCCTTTTCCCATGCCAGGAAAAAGACGATGCCTGTGGAAAGCACGGCGCCGACGAAGGCTACCAGCGGCACCATGGCGGACTGCTCGGGAAAGAGCAGCATGACAATCATCGCAAACAGGCCCGCACCGGCACTCACGCCGATGATACCGGGGTCTGCCAGCGGGTTGTGCAGCACGCCCTGCAGGTTGCAGCCTGCCAAAGCGAGGTTAGCACCTACAAGCACGGTAACAATCGTGCGTGGCAGGCGGATGAGGTTCACAATGCGGTTGGTGTCAGCATCAGCCTCGCCCAGCAGCGCCGCCCATGTTTCGCTCACCGCAAGGCTCACTGTACCGCTGCCGATGCTCACGAAAATGCCTGCAACGAGCAGAATACACAGGCCGCAAAAGACCGCTATACGCATTTTTTCTTTTGTTTTGGCATCATTACTCATTACTTGGCCTCTCCATACATATATTCTTTCATAATCTTCATCGCGTCGATAGTGTGCGTGCCGGGGTTAACGGTAAACAGGCTCGGCGGCAGCTGGTACACACGGTTATTCTTCACGGCGTTCACGTCATGCCAGATGGCGTTGTCACGCATATTGGCGCGCAGCTTTTTCAGAATTTCCTTGCTGCCGCCCATGGTAATCAGCATCACGATGTCGGGGTTTTCCTTGGCTACGAATTCCATGCTAAGCGGAATGTAGCTGCTGTCCTTCACATTCTCGGCCTTGTCTGCAATGTTTACGGCGCCCAAACGCTCTGCCAGGTCACCGCCGAAGCTCTTTTTGGTGGACATGTTGAAGCTGTCCGGCGAGCCGAAGATGATCAGCACCTTCGGCCCCCTGCCCTTCTGTACGTCCTGCGTCAGCGCAGCATATTCCTTTTCTATCTGCGCACGCTTGGCGGCAGCTTCCTTTTCTCTGCCGGCAAAGCGGCCGAAGTCGTCTATGCTTTTCAGCACGTCCTCATAGGAGTTTATCATGTTCAGGTAAAGCGGCACGCCGGCCATTTCCAGAGGCTTGCGCAGCATTACGTGGAAGGGTACGTTCGTGCCTACAACCAGGTCAGGCTTCAGGCTCATGATTTTTTCCAGATTCGGCGCATGGATCATGCCTACTTCGGGGATGTCCTTAATGCTTTCCTTGATGTCATCGGGATATGAAGTGCTGGTAGGTCTGCCGACGGCCTTGCCACCGATGGAGGCGAAGATTTCCAGATTGGAGGCATTGAGAAAGACGATTCTTTTGGGCTCCGCGGGGATGTGAACCTTGGCGCCGGTACTGTCAGTTACGCTGACGGCGGCGTTGGCTGCGAGCTTGTGCTGGCCTCTTGCCAGCAGGAAGTAGCCTGACAGGGCTATGATTACGACAAATACGAGTAAGATATATTTTTTCATACGCAACTCCCTTTACAATATTAGCTAGTGCTATCTTTAAATTTAAATTAGCCTAGTCTAACTTTACTATGACATTATCTTATAAGATGGGAGTTTTGTCAAGTTAAAATTAGCGTAGGCTAATTGGTGGGATTAGTTTGCGATATAAAATTCTAGAGAAAGTTCCATTTTCAGCACTTCTTTTTCCTGCATTGCGCTTTGCAAGCGCAGTTCCTTAACCTTACAGCCATCGCGTTCTGCCTGCCGCAGCCAGCGAAGCAGGGAATAAAAATCACCGACAGCACTTATTTGCAATTTCTGCATCTGCAAGCCATTCTGCAAAGCCACAGGCTTACCCTCCATCTGCATGCTGTTTAGATGAATGCTTTGCGCTCGTGCCTGCTTTTGCAGGCGCTGCAGGATGTTGTTTAAGTTCAGATTATGCTCTACCTGCTGCTCTAATTTCTTTTGCTTCTCCAACAATGTAATCTGATATGTCTTATAATCACTGTGTTCATTAGCAAAACGAATCTGCCGCGACAGCTCTGTTTGCAGCTTGTTCGTCTCTTCCAGTACCAGTTTACGTTCATTCCACAGCGTCCAAGCATTAACTGACAAAGCAATCGCAATTAAAATTGCTGCGCCGGCAAGTATATTAATTGTCGCTTCCCTATGCTTCATTGCTTGCCCTCCTTCATCTGCAGCTGCAGTTTATAAACAAGAACGTTACCCTGCTGCTGCGATTGCAGAAGCTCTACTCTGCTGTAATTTCCACATTTTTGCAGCTGCTCCACAAAACTTTCCAAGGCCAAATTATCCACCGCCTGTCCTTGCAGCACTAAAGGTTTTTTACTGCCGTTGTATTCTAGCAGTGTCAGCCAACAGCCGGGCATCATCTGGCGGCAGATGCGTTCCAACTCACCAACGGCCTCTTTCGATGGTTTAGACGCTGCAGCCAACAGCTTTTCCAAACGCTGACAGTTACGCTCAACAACCTCGCTTTCCTGCATACGCTGTTCCCACTCCGCATACTGCTCTAATTGCTGCTCTATCTCCTGCAAATCGCGCTGCGCCAGATAACAGCCTCCCCAGGCACTGGCATAAGCCAAAATCGCTAACCCTAAAGCTGCACAGCCTGCTTTTGTCAGATAACGGCCAAAAGTGGCCGCTATCCCCTGTAAGCGCCTCTGCTTCTGCCTGTATATTGATGGAAGAGACTTCCCGGCAAACCATTTATCTGCTGCTTCATCAATCGTTTTACTGCCTAACAAAATCCCCTGCAGCTTCAGCATTAAACTTCTGCACAGCTGCTCCAGTTCAGCACGCGACGCATTCTGTAAGGCTGCAAACATTACCTGATATTGCTGTTCATCTGCTTCACCGATAACATGTGCTTCAAAGCTATAAGTATAGTCTTCATGCATCCAAGGAACGCTCTGCTGTACCTCCCATTGCAGTGCAGCCTGCAGTTCACGCTGATGCATTAAAGGCAAAAGCAGCTGTTCGGAGTACACCGTTGCTGCCGCAGGCAGCAACAAAACCGCTACCCCCTCTTCTACATCACGTGCCAAAAGAATTTCGCGTAAAGCATCGGTAAGTCTTTGCTTATCTGCCAGACATTCCTCATTCAGCTGTTCCTGCCAGCTATGCTCACCATTCTGCCAATACGCCACCTGCCCCGTTTGCAGTGATAACAGCAAAAGCGCCTGCTTACGGCGCCAACGGCAGCGCAAAGCGCACAGTACAGGCTCAAATAGTTCTTCAACACTAATACTTTTACCATACTTCATCATAAGAACATCCTCCAATACCATGTAATGATTTCTTTACCACCAAAATACGCAGCAACCGCTGCTGCGCACAAAAACGGTCCGAAGGGGATAGCCTGTTTCAGCTTCCCACGCCTGCACAGCAACAATAATGCCACTACAACACCACCGCTGACAAAGGCGAGCAGCAAACACAATAGTCCCTGCTCTAAGCCAAGCCAGATTCCCAGAGCCGGCGCCAGCTTAACATCTCCCTCTCCCATACCGCCACGGCTGGCAAAATACAGCACCAGCATTATTGCCAACATAATTCCAGCGCCGTAAGCAGCATCAAAAAGCTGCCTCTCATACCACGCGCGTACTAAGCCAACTGCCGCTAAAAATAACGTTACCTTGTCATAAAGCAGCATGAACTTCAAATCGGTATAAGTGTGATAAAGCAATCCAAGAAAAAAAATAACGGAAAACATGATTACCTCCTTAATTTTTTCCCAAAAAAGCAAATAGGACTCCTGCATTGCATTACTACAATACAGGAGTCCTAAAACTCTTTACTACATATTTACTTTTTCTGCTTCCAGATAAAGCCAATGCGCTTAGCCAAAGAGCTGAAAGTCTTTAATTGCCTCTTACCAGTTCAGGTCCTCAACCTCTTGACGGCCTTTGCCGGTCAGAGCATCCATCATGATGCGTTGCTCGATTTGAGCAGCCAGCTTCTTGGTGAACTTAACAGTATCCGGGTTAACGGACATGCTGTCGATACCGCTCTTAATGAGGAACTCGCAGAACTCAGGATATACGCTCGGAGCCTGACCGCAGATAGAAACGGTCTTGCCATCCTTATGAGCAACCTCGATCAGGTGACGGATTGCGCGGCGTACAGCCAGGTTACGTTCGTCATAGATATGGGAAACAGTATCGTTATCACGGTCGCAGCCCAGAACCAGCATGGTCAGGTCGTTGGAACCGATGGAATAGCCGTCAACAAATTTGTTGAACTGGTCAGCCAGGATGATGTTGGACGGAATCTCAGCCATCAGCCAAACCTTGAAGTCCTTACCACGGGACAAACCGCAGTCAGCCATAATCTTGGTAACCTTTTCGCATTCCTCTACGTTACGGCAGAACGGAATCATAACGTTCAGGTTCTTCAGGCCGAACTCTTCGCGAACTTTGCGAACAGCCATGCATTCGAGCTTGAATGCTTCGATATATTTAGGATCATAGTAACGGGAAGCACCGCGCCAGCCCAGCAGAGCGGAAGGCTCGTTCGGCTCGAATTCGTCGCCGCCCTTCAGGTCGCGGTATTCGCTGGACTTGAAGTCGGAGAAGCGCATGGTTACCGGTCTCGGAGCCATAGCCTGGCAAACTTGGCGGATGCCTTCAGCCAGTTGGTCTACAACCTTTTCCGGTTGACCGATTTTGATCAGATACAGCGGATGTTCATGGATATAGGTAGTCCAGATGAACTCTTCGCGCATCAGGCCGATACCGTCGCAAGGCAGAGTAGCATATTTTTCAGCCAGCTCAGGATCGCCCAGGTTCATATAAATCTTAGTGCCGGTCGGTGGGAAGTATTCAGCAGCAGCAACTACTTGTTGTGCCGGCTGTTCAGCCTTCGGCTCTTCGATAATGCCTTCGTATACAACACCATGAGTAGCATCAATGGTTACATCAATACCATCGGGAATGGTGGTGGTAGCAGCTTCGCCACGGCTCTTGGTACCTACGATACAGGGAATACCCAGCTCGCGGGATACGATAGAAGCATGGCAGGTCATTCCGCCGCTATCGGTTACGATTGCTTTCGCTTTCTTCATAGCCGGTACCCAGTCAGGAGCGGTCATTTCGGTTACGAGGATTTCGCCTTCCTTGAATTCGTCGATATGGGACGGATCCAAAATTACATGTACGCGGCCTGCTACATTACCAGGGCTGGCAGGCAAGCCTTTAACGATAACTTTGCGATCAGTAGTCACTTTCTTCTCCTCTTTCGGTGCACCATTTTCTTTGTTACGACGGCTCCATACGGTTTCAGGACGGGCTTGCAGGATGTAAACCTTGTTATCGCGCTCGTCAACGCCCCATTCCATATCCATGTAGCAGCCATAGTGTGCTTCAATTTTCTTAGCGCATTCAGCCAATTGTTTGATTTGCTCATCAGTCAGCTTCTGCTCGTTTTGCTCATCCAGCGGTACAACAACCTCTTCGCAGTCGCCGTCAGCTTTGCGGATCAGCTTAATGTCCTGCGCGTTAACGTTCTTTTCAACAATCTCGCAGGTAGCTTTATTTACAGTATAGTTATCCGGAGTTACGGTGCCTTGAACAACATATTCGCCCAAGCCCCATGCGCCTTCGATGAGGATGTTCTTGTCGTCGCCGGTAGCAACGTTAACAGTGAACATAACGCCAGCAGCCTTGGAGAATACCATCATCTGTACTGCAGCGCTCAGTGCTACATCCAGATGATCAAAGCCTTGTTTTTCACGGTAGTAAACCGCACGGTCGGTAAAGCAGGAAGCATAGCATTCCTTAACCTTAGCAACAATGGTTTCTGCACCCTTTACGTTCAGGTAGGTGTCCTGCTGGCCTGCAAAGCTTGCATCCGGCAAATCCTCTGCGGTAGCGCTGCTGCGAACAGCAACGAACGGATCAGCCTGGCCAACCTTTTCGCCCAGCTCTTTGTAAGCTTGGGCAATCAGATCCTGCAGATCCTGCGGCATTTCTTCGTCCATAATTGCCTGGCGGACCTTAGCGCAAACCTCGCGCAGCTGAGCGCTGTTGTCTACGTCCAGACCGGCAATTAAAGTTTTGATCTTTTCGTACAGACCGGTCTTTTCAAAGAAGTATCTGTAAGCGCAGGCAGTAGTTGCGAAGCCATACGGTACAGGTACGTCAACATGAGAAGTCAGCTCGCCCAAGGAAGAAGACTTACCACCGGCGATTGCTACGTCTTTTCTCTCCAGCTGGTCAAACCACAGCAGGAATGCTTTTTCTTTCTCCATAATAATTTGCTCCTTTTAAAATACTATACTTTTTTCTGGGGAAATCCTTAATATAGTGTATACTATATCACATTTAAAGGGCATATTCAAGCGATTTCTGCAGTTTTTTTTAGATTTTTTGTAGAAAATTCACCGGCATGCTATAATACAGATAAAAGTGAGGTGCGTACCATGAATTTTATCGACAGCTTTTGCAGTAACATAAAAAAGGTAATTGCCCTTATAGCTTTAATGCTCCTTTTAACGCTCGTTATTTTAATTTTTACGCATACATCATTAAGCTATTTTCTTGTGCTGCTGCCCATAACACTGCTGATTATTTATCTTTTAGATAAGATAAAAAAACTTGATCCGGAGAACGCTTTCATCTATAACTCCGTTTTAGTAATTCTGCTTTTCATTTTTATCCTCTTTGATTTGCGAAAGGATATAGTACTGCTTGGTTGCTTCGCTTATATTATCCATCTATTGATGGCATACCATCTGATTCTGAAGCCGCCTGCCATAACGCAGCAGCAGGAAAAAAATGATATAGAATCAGACACTATCAACATCACCGGCTCTTTTATCACCTATGACGACACCTGCCCCGACGATGGTGAGGACTACGGCCCCGAAGGCAGCGTTATCTGGGGTCCGCGTACTATCGAAGAAAAGATCTATATCAACGGCAAATGGTACATCAACGAAAACAGCGAGGAATGGGAGGAAAACGAAGGCTGCTGAGCCATTAAACAATTTATGCAGACGCTCATATGCATGGGCGTCTTTTTTGCGCACAAAAAAGCGGTCCTACCAAAGTAAGACCGCTAATTAACGATTGGTGGAGACGAGGAGAATCGAACTCCTGACCCCCTGCTTGCAAGGCAGG
>ENA-OOXF01001648-OOXF01001648.1-human-gut-metagenome-genome-assembly--contig:-NODE-1648-length-13994-cov-1.744099_pt1 | contig 13994 bp, 22 predicted proteins | sample MGYA00241586_ERZ501341 | MGnify/ENA primary metagenome ERZ501341 (study PRJEB25962, sample SAMEA2042985) | human gut metagenome | biome: human gut; feature: human-associated habitat; material: faeces... | reverse complement strand
TGGGCAAACCCGAACAAGGGGATGTACTACCGTGATTATGCCAGCACAGACGTTGGTTTTGAGGCACTGGCAGATTTTCTGAACCATCTGCCGGTTGTATTGGACGACACCAGCAAACGCTGCCAGTCCGTAGAAAAACGCTTTGAGGAGATCATATACAACCTGTGTTCCGGAAAAGGCAAAAGCAGATCCAATAAAGATCTTGGCATTAACCGAGAGAACCGCTGGAAGAATTGCATTCTGACAAATGGGGAACGTCCATTGAATTCTTATGTGTCGCAAGGTGGGGCAATTAACCGTATTTTGGAAGTAGAATGCAAGGATCACGTTTTTGTGGATCCACAGGAGACAGCAGAACTTGTTAAGAAACACTATGGACTTGCAGGAAAACGATATATAGAAATTTTGAAGAAGCTTGGAGTAGATGAAATACGGCGAATCCAAAAGGAGTTCCAGGCAAAGTTGCATGATGATGAGGCAATGCAGAAACAGAGTATGTCGCTGGCGATTCTTCTGACTGCAGATAAAATTGCGACAGATTATCTGTTTAAGGACGGAGAGTATATCACATTAGAAGAAGCTAAAGGCGTTCTGATCAACAGGAATGATCTAAGCGATAATGAGCGCTGCTATCGTTATCTGCAGGATAAGATTGCAATGAACCATCAGAGATTTGATGCTGAGACTAAAGTAGAAAAGTGGGGAATCTTGGAGAATGGATATGCCATTATATACAACCAGGCATTTAAAGAATTATGTAAGAGTGGTGGCTTTTCTGACAAAGCATTTCTTTCCTGGGCGGACAGACAGAGTCTGATTGAAACGCAAGGCGGACGTATGACAAAGGTAAAGAAAGTAGAAGGTAATCCGGTTCGATGCGTGTTTCTAAAACTAAATGACAAGCTTGACGAGGACGGTTTTGAGCCAGTGGAAGACATGGAAACGATTGAACAGGAGGAATTACCATTCAAATAAGGTTACCCGTTACCAATGTTACCAACACTTTTTTACGTCTATAGAGAAGTAATTATATATGCACATTGAATGAAAAACATTTCTCCTATACGGGAAATGTTGTGGTAACTCGGTAACTGAGCGTGTAAAAGTGGCGCGAATGCAATAAATACAGTACATAGACCAGTTTCCGATAAACGGTAACAAGTATAGAAAAATGGTAACAGATGGTAACAAAAGGAGCTTTTATGGAAGAACGTATTAAATCAATATATAACGAGTGTTGGAAGATATACAAACAGTATCTTGAGACGCGAGACATGGCAGAGTGGAACCGGAACATGATGCAGGTAAAAAAGAAGTATGGTGGAAAGCCTGATGTGATAAACCTGCTTCTGTGGCACAGTATAAATGTACAGGCGCTGCACGATCAGTCAGGGAGGGCGTAATGAAAAAAAAGAATGAGATATACATTTGCTGCATTTGTGGAAAAGATATCCACCCAGATGAGGCGCAAGAATATGTGAAGACAAGGCGAGGCACGGAAATAAGGTTTCATAGAGCATGCGTAAGGAGGCGAGGTAGAGGCGGTACAGCCGGTCTGAATGAAGAAGAACGGCTTACAATTGCCAGGCTGTTAATTAAGGCAGGGTATTCCGTTAAGATTGGATATCGTGTGATTCCAGGTAATACAAAGGGCAAGAAAGAATATATCGTGGAGTATTGGGAGAAAGGAGAAGAATAGATGCTTACAGAAATGAGCTTAAAAGAAGCACTTAAGTATTTCATGAAAGGGCGAAAGGTCCTTGTGCTGAATGAATATGATGACAAGAGTATATCGGCAGAAAGGATAGAAGATTGTTTGCCGAAAGAAGCTAAGTATTTGGTAGATGTTCCTGCAGTACCAAATCCGGAATTCGAACAGGCTGTACAGGATATGGTTGAGCCTGATCAGAATGAGAACGATGCTGAAGGGGACGAACAGCTCCCCCCCCCAGACCAACCGGAGAAGAAACTGGAAAAAGAAACGGTAGCAGCTCCGGGGAAGATGAGCAGGGAAGAAAAAAGTAAGATTATTCGTCCGTTGATCAAGAAAGGCTTGAAGAATAAAGAGATTGCTGAGCGCACAGGAATTCCACTTGGAACGGTCAACGGTTTATCAGGATCTATCAGGAAAGAACTAAAGAATCCGGCAAAGGTGGAAATGATTAAGTCCGGAGATAACTCTGACCGTCATAAATGCAGAACATGCCAGTATCGCTACAGTGATGCAGGTGGTTGTGATTACTGTATCCATACCGGTAGGGAACGTGGTTGTGATGTGGAAGTGTGCGATAAGGCAGTGGTAGGAGCGAGGTTGACTAAGAAATAAAGAGGAAAAGTAGATGACGAAAGAGCAATATAAAAAATACGATAAAATTCTGGAAGAGTTGCAACCTGTGAAGTGGTTCTTGAACTGGTGTGGTGACAGGTATAAGGACAAAAGCGTAAGTAAATATAGATTTAGAATCATTACAAAAGCGAAACAGTTCTTTTTGTATAAAGATATTTATTTTGCAAGAGATAAAGAAGTTGAGATTCCCAAAGATTTACAAAAGCGAATTGTGGAAGTAATTGAGGACTGGGTAGATGAGAAAGAACAGGAATTGAAAAATATATAAGGTGGTGGGTCGTATGAACTACAAAGTTGAGAAGAAAATTATTTGTGAGGAAACAGGCAAGGAGTTCTGTGTTGGAGATATCGTATCCATCAGATATTCCAATGGTGGAGGTAATGGCTGCTGTGAAATCACTAAGATTACAGGTACCGGATTTCATTTCAACAATGGCGGGAAAAGAGACAAGAATGTGCAGCTCAAGGACATAACAGAGCTGCAGTAGCAAAACGACGAAGGAGTTGAGGATGATGCAAATTAAAGATTTCAGCAAGCCGATAATGTTACCGCATAATCAGCTTGCGCTGTCGGCAATATTCAAATTCAATGACCGGGTATTTATAAAAGTGTCTGAGGCTTACAACGATGATTTTAGCAATTCTTATGATTTAAGCAAAAAGCAGTTAGTACAATTCAGTCCAGACACAGAGGTAGAATACGTGAGAGGGACATTGATATTACACAGAGGAGATTGGAGTGAGGATAATGAGCGGCAGTAAATGCCAGCGTCTCGATGCTATATCAGGTCGTGACCAGATGGCAGAAAAGCCACCAACGGAAGAAACGAGCAGACGCTTCCGGACACCGGCATGCTACAGCATATTGGGATATCTGGCAAGGCAGAAGGCGAAGAGGAACGATATCGATACAGGGGAGGAGATAGGACGTGGAGCAGGAAGTGAAAACAGAGAACGAACAGAAGAAGGAATACCTCCGGAGCTATAAGGATCATGGGAGAAGGGTCAACCGGATCTCGGAAGAAATCAAGGAGCTACGTGAAATGATGATGTCCACGAAGGCGATTAATTATGACGGCATGCCTCATGGATCCGGAGGGCAGGGAGATCTGTCCGGAGAGGTGGCACGTATCCAGGGATTGATTGATGAACTCAAGAGAGAACGTGGACTGAGGATTATGACGTATCAGGGCATTGCAAGGAGAATCAAGAAGCTTAGATCAAGGAATGAGGATGATGTATTGTTCTACCGGTATATCAAGGGTATGGAGTGGTATGAGATTGCAGAAACCATGAGTTATTCTGAGAGGCAGATTCACAGGATCCACGGAAAAGCATTGGCTCATTTCCAGCTTCCAGAAAAAGATGTCAGTGAATGTCAGTAGTACATGTGATATTATGATATCGTCGAAAGACGAACGGAAAACCATTACAATTTTCCGGTTTTTCCTTTCTTTAGAATTTGAAGATAAAAAACGCCTGAACAAAAGGGCGCTTTTTAATTTTTTAGCAATATATAACTTGTGCATCTTGGGAAAAAAATGTATGATATAGTTATTAAAAAGGAGCGCTATGTTTAATAAGGAGAGGAAAAATGTCATTATCAAAAAATAAAAAAGAAAAAATCAAAGAGTATATCCTTGAAAAAATTGGAGACAATGATGATGTAGTAGATAAGGTGAAAAAATGTTTTAATGTGTCAGCAACAACGGTATATAGGTATCTTGATGAATTGATTGACAATGGGGCAATAAAAAGAAAAAAACGTGGAAAATATACTTTGGTAGAAAAACAGTATAGCTTTGCTTACAATAATATAGACTTGGAAGAGGATATAGTTTTTGCTAGAGACATTCAACCAATATTAAGAGAGCAAAATTTGCCAGAGAACGTTATGAATATTTGGTATTATGCATTTACAGAAATGTTTAATAATGCGATAGAACATTCAGAGTCTAAAAAAATTCGTTGTAGTTTGTTTGTTAGCAGGTCTAGTGTTCGTATGTTGATAAGAGATCAAGGAATTGGAATATTTAAAAAGATAAAAGAATATTATAAATATGAAACATTGGACGATGCGATAGGTGAACTGTTTAAAGGAAAGTTAACAACAGATAGTGAAAATCACACAGGAGAAGGAATATTTTTTACATCCCGTCTTATGGATACTTTTGTTGTTGTATCTAGCAAAAAATATTTTACTCATAATGATTATTTTGAAATATTAGAAACTTTAGATGAAGATGATGAGTTGAATAAACTTATGGACAATAAAGGAACAGTTGTATGGATGTGTTTAGCTAATAGGAGTCGCAAGCAAATTAAAGAGGTGTTTGATATGTTTAGTGATGAGGATAATGGATTTAATAAAACAAGCATCCCAATGAAAAATATATTTGGAAATAATTTCCCGGTTTCACGTTCGCAGGCAAGGAGACTGTATAATAGATTCGATAGATTCGATGAAGTTGAATTGGATTTTAGAGGGGTTGACGAAATAGGGCAAGCTTTTGCGCATGAGTTGTTTGTTAAGTTTGCATTGCTTAAGCCAGATGTAAAAATAACTGTGATTAATGCAGAAAAAGAAGTTGAGGATATGATTAAGCGTGTAAAAAATACAAAATAATATTAAATTAACGAAAGGAAGAAAAGTAATGGAAATTCTCGATTTGATGGATTTGATTTATGATGAAAGAGGAAATTACTATGTGGTAGTTGCAAGAAGGGGAAAGGAATTAACCCTTCAAAATGCATTACTTCATTTTTCGAGATGTGACTTGTTATTTGCGAAAGATGGAAAAGTAGTTATTTCTGATACGGGTATTGAGATAAAAAAAGCCATCGATGTTTTAGAGTATCGAATGAAAATAAATTCAGATTCAAAGAAATATTCATTGGCAGAGGTAGAAAAAGAATACGATATAGTATTTACGACAGAATATTCTAAGTAATTATTCAAAGGCACCCTCCGGGGTGCTTTTCTAATTGTGGATATTGGAAAGCAGGATATCAGGGTATATAAAGGAGAAAGCTGAATGAAAGAGAATAGAAATGCAATATATGTTACATTAGTAATTACAACAGTAGCGTTAGGTTTAGCAATTGTATTTGAGTATAATGAAAAACTGAATGAGTTGCTTCCAAGAGCAGACTTTATTATTAATTGCTTGCTTGGAATTTTTTCTGGATCGATACTTGCTTTAATTACAGCGGTTATAAACTATCGTGTCGAAAGAAAGAGAATCATAACTGAATTGCTTAATTTTACACAATGCTTAATATTAGAATTAATGCCGTTAAATAACCTGTTTTTTGAAGGTGGAAATTTTGACTCGCAAAAACAAATCGAAATAATAGAGTCAGCATGCGATATGTTGAGGGACTACATACATTTGCGTCCAATAGAATTTCATCCATTTTTTCAAAGAGGAAGATTGGTTAATGCAAATAAGAAAGTTATGGATATGCTCATTGAGCTTTATGTTAAGATAGAGGCTCTGAAAAGGCTGATAATAAAATGCGAATTTGATATAATTGATGATGAAGAACTCAATGAAAGAATAGAAGATTTATTACAATACCTAAAAAAATATGAGAATAGTTGCTATACAAATGTATTGGGAGAAAGGCGAGATGAACTACAAAAACTTGTTGGAATTAAATACGATCATGAAGAAAAAATGGAATTTTAAGCACTTTTAAAAGGGTGCTTTTTTAATGCAAAAATAAACCAGAATTGAAGGTGGTGAAGTGGCGAATGAACAAAACTTAATCCCATATGGGAAAGGCAATCGAAGTGAGAGCGAAGAAAGAGAAATGCGTTCAAGGGGTGGAAAAAGAAGTGGTGAGACCAGGCGCAGGAAAGCAGCTCTCAGGGATACGATGAACAGGCTATTAACTATGCAGGTGGAAGTTGATGGTCTATCAGATATATTACGGTCAGATGGTGGCGAGAGCACCTACGAGGAAGTCATAGCGATGGCGATGATTCAGCAGGCGTCACTGGGAAACGTGAAAGCATATCAAGCCATCATGAAGACCGTCGGACAGACGGAAAGGTCTGAAGCTGATTTAGAAGAACAGAAGATTCGGACAGACAGAGCTAAGAGAGCCAGAGATCAAGAGATTGGTGACACGGACAATCAGGACGAGAATATCCGTGATTTTCTGAAAGCTATGAGACCGACGCAGGAAGATTTAGATAATCTGTTTGCTGATGAAGTGGAGGAAGAGGAAGATGCCGAAGGTACAGAAGAAGCCAGCGAAGTTTAAGTTTTCCCCATTTTCTACTCAGCAGCAGAAACTTATGCACTGGTGGAGACCTCCACTGGTCAGCTCGCAATGCGATTTTGTGGTGGCGGACGGAGCCATCCGATCAGGAAAGACTATAGCCTGCATTATTGGCTTCCTCACTTGGTCGCAGGAGATGTTCGCAGGTCAGTCTTTTATTCTGGCTGGAAAGACAATGGGAGCGCTCAAAAAGAATGTAATTCGACCTATGCTACAGATTCTTGAAGCATTGGGCTGGCCATACAATTACGTGCGCTCCGGAACGGATGCAAGGATTGAGATTGGCACGAATACCTATTACTTGTACGGAGCCAATACAGAAGCAGCACAAGATGCTCTGCAGGGACTTACTGCAGCAGGAGCTTACCTTGATGAAGCAGCGTTATTCCCGAAGAGTTTTGTAGATCAGGCAATCGGACGTTGTTCCGTGGAAGGTGCTAAGACCTGGATGAACTGCAATCCGGCAGGACCACACCATTATATCCGGGAAGAGTATATTCTCCAGGCAAAAAAGAAGAAAGTATATCATCTGCACTTCATGATGACAGATAACCTTACCCTATCACCAAAGGTACTGGAGAGATACCGCAGAGCATGGCCGCATGGCAGTGTATTCTACAAGCGTTTTATTCTTGGAAAATGGGTTGCAGCGGACGGGCTTATATATCAACAGTTTGCGGATCACACGAAAGATTATCTCGTTGACCGGAAGTGGCTTGAGGATAATCAGATTGCGTATGCAGTGATTGGAGTCGATTTCGGAGGCACGAAGTCGGCTCATTCCTTTACACTGACGGGATTCACAAAAGGGTTCAAGCAGGTGGTCGTATTGGATGAGTATTACTGCAAGAAGCGTATCAATCCAAAACAGCTCCAGGACGATTTCATTGATTTTGTCCGGAGGGCGCAATCGAAGTACAAGGTGTATGAAGCATATTGTGACAGTGCAGAGCAGACATTGATATCCGGATTAGAGATGGCTTGTATTCAGGAGCATGTAGTGATTGATATTAAGAATGCAATCAAGGGTCCGATTAATGATCGAATAGCATTCTACAACAGCCTGATAGCTCAGCACAGATGGAAGATTATGAAGCATTGCACACATATCATTGCCGCATTTGAAGAGGCAGTATATGACGAGAAGAAAAAGAACATGGACGTGCGGCTGGATGATGGTGAGATGAATGTTGACAGTTTGGACAGCACGGAATACAGCACTGAGAGTATACAGGACGAAATCATGTATATTGCAGCATAGGAGGTGGAAGACGTGAGAGATAGCACATATAAGAGAGTGAAAGAGTATCTGGTACAGAGAGGATATCCCGCAGTACCAGATGAAACATATGACCATATTGATGAATGGCTGGAGTGGTATCAGAACGACGTTGAGAAGTTCCACCACTATAAGCTATACAATGGAGCCGTAATGACGAACCAGGAGCGCTATAAGCTGGGAATGGCTAAAACGGTCTGTGAGGACTGGGCGAACTTGTTGCTCAATGAGAAGGTGGCTATTAAAGCAGGAAAATACAGTAAGCGTCTGACAGAAATTTTAAACTACAATAATTTTCGCGTACAAGGGAATCGGCTTATAGAAAAAGCTTTTGCTCTAGGGACAGGAGCTTTCGTGGAGTATCTAAATGCAGATGGTCAGGTGATTATTGATTATATTCGTGCCGATATGATATACCCACTGTCTTGGGATAATGGGGATATTACAGAGTGTGCGTTTGGAACAGCGAAGATGTTGAACGGAAAAGAAGTCATCTATCTGCAGATGCACCGGTTCGGAAAGGCTGGCGATGGAGAGAATAGCGACCAGTATTACATTGAAAATGTCTATATTGATGCAAAAAGCGGGAAAGAGATTGAAGCCCCGGAGGATATTGAAGAGCTGGTATTTACAAAGAGCGCAGAGCCGTTATTCCAGATTATAACGCCGAATATCTGTAATAACATAGATTTGGATAGCCCACTTGGAATATCCGTGTATGCGAACGGAATTGACGAAGTGAAAGGCTGTGACCTTATCTACGACAGCTACATGAACGAGTTCGTCTTAGGTCGAAAACGAATCATGGTGCCAATCAGCATGGCGAGAAGGCAGATGGAGGCGGATGGAATATCTTCTCCGACATTCGACCCAGACGATACGGTGTACTATTTACTTCCAGAAGATAAGAATGGCAATAATCAACTGACCGAAGTCGATATGTCAATCCGGGCACAGGAGCATGAGCTTGGTATTCAGAAATCATTAGATCTGCTGAGCCTCAAGGTAGGCATGGGTGCCGGCAGGTACAAGTATGACTCTGGAGGAGTCAAGACCGCGACAGAGGTTATCTCAGACAAGTCAGATCTCTATCAGAATCGACAGAAGCACTGCATTGTGATAGCTGATGTAATTATCAATATGGTTCGTGCGGTATCGTTTCTTGATACTGGCGGAGCTATTGATGCGACAGTGGATTTTGACGATTCTATCATTGAGGATAGCAACTCACTCATTGATAAGAATGTTAAGCTTGTGAATGCAGGTCTTCGTTCCAAACTTACTGCAATCATGGAGATTAACAAGTGCTCTGAACAGGAAGCCCAGGAAGAATTAGAACGAATCAGGCAAGACAATCAAATAACCGGACAGGATATTGACTGGACAGGAGGAGATGATGATGAACTGGACGAGGAGGATGATTCACCCGAAGAGAAAGAGGGTGAGGAGAATCAAGACCCCGATGATTCTAAGAGTGGCAAAGCGCCTGATCCAGGCGATAAGGAGTAGGTGGTAGTTTGTGAATATACTGGAGAACCAACAGCTTGCAGAACCTGTGGACGGCATCTATATTGATCTAGAGGCTCAAATATTACAGAATATCGCCAGACATCTACAGGGGTGGGAACAACCCATTGATACAGACCGGTGGCTGATGCAGAAACTGGCTGAGATTGGAAAGCTTAATCAGGAAAATATTCGGCTGATTGCCAAGATGTCTGGATTAAGTCAGACTGCAACTGAAAGAATGCTGAATGAAGTAGCACAGGATGTTATCGACAATATGGAACCAGGACTCCGATACATGGCAAGGCGGGGGCTCGCTGAGGAAGCTGTACAGGCTGATAAGAGCAAGAACGTGAAGCGTGTAGTGCATAGCTTCCGAAAACAGGCGAAAGATACGCTGAATATGTGCAACACAGTCATGTTGTACAAGGCATCTGAGAAATACAAAGGTCTCGTCAGCAATATAGCGCAGGAGGCATGGAACATTCTGAACAGTGGCGCTGGAGGAGTGGTGAGTGGTGTTGAGTCAAGACAGCAGGCGGTTAGACGGTGCATCAGACAGTTGAATGATAAAGGAATTCCGGCATTCGTGGATAAACGAGGGCGAGAGTGGACCCCAGAAGCCTATGTGAACATGGCTATGAGGAATACGGCCAGAAGTACAGCCGAGGAAGTTCAGGACGCCAGGATACGAGATGCCGGATGTCACTTGATACAGATCGACAGTCATTCCGGTGCACGCCCCAAATGCGCAAAGGATCAAGGCAAGATATTTGACTTGAACAATGGGAGCGGGTACACAGAAGATCTGCATGGAAAGAAGATTCAGTATTACCCTTGGAATTCTTCCAGCTATGGTGAACCGGACGGGATTCTCGGAATCACTTGCGGGCATCATAAGTGGCCATTCATTCCAGGCGTGAATATACAAAGGCATTTTCCGACAGAGGATATGGATGCAAATGATAAGCTGTATAAGCAAACACAGGTGCAGAGAGCTCTTGAGAGGGAAGTGCGAAAGCAGAAACGGGAATGTATGATGCTGGACGCGGCAGGAGATCAGGAGGGGTTCGAGGAAGCTTCTGTAAAGCTCAAGCGGACAGAGAATAAGCTAAAGTATTACGTGAAAGATACTCCCGGATTACACCGCAGGACTGACAGGGAACAGATTGTAGGGTTTGATAAGAGATTATCTGCAGAAGCTGTGGCGAAGAATAAGAAAGTACAAAAAGAAGTTGCTTTAAAGATAAGAAATGATAAAATAAAAGAAGAACTAACAGAAGCAAAAATAAGAGGTGTTCCAAGAATTAATCCGGATAAGATAGATGTTTCGGAGTTCTCGTTTGATGCTGGACATATAAATGCAGAAAGAGAACATAGCGTTTCCAGAGAAGAGGCAGAAAGATTTATAAAAGAAGCGGATATTTCTCTTACTCGCTGGAATGGAAGATTTGTAAACTATTACGGACCTAATGGAGCCGTATACGTTGATACAGAAAATAATAATATTCGAACAGCATTTAAGAAAGAACAATTCGATGAACAAACACTAAAAATCAGGGAGGTGGCAGAAAAATATGGCATCAAAAAAGATTAAATGTCCGTTATTGGGGACTGAAATTGAAGATGGGATATGCTTTGATATCCATATGAATGTTGAAGGACTGGCACCTGATTGGACAATTCCGGAAGCGGTGCGAAAAGTCACTGGTTATAAGGAAATCTGTTTAAAATGTCCGAATCATAGGGAAGATTAACGCCACTGATCAGAAATGGTTGGTGGTATTTTTATACACATTTTTAGGAGGTGATGCTATTGATTGCAATAAATATTACCAGAACTGGTCTGACGGTAGATGGCCATGCAGGATATGCAGAAATCGGAAATGATATCATTTGTGCAGCTGTATCAGCATTAACACAAGGACTTGTACATTCGCTCAAAGCGCTTACAGATGACGAGATCTCTTACCACATTGCTGACGGGCATATTGATATAGAATATAAGGATTTATCAGAAAAGGGGTGCCTTCTGGTAGATTCTTTTTTTATTGCAGTAAGTGACATTCAGCAGTCTTACGGCACTGAATACGTACAAGCTGCGGCTGCCGACGGGCGTTAAGCGGAGAAATGGAGGATAATCATGAAGAACATGAACATGAAAGAAAGATACTGGACAATGAACCTGCAGGTTTTTGCCGGAGACGATGATGATCCGGGAGATGAAGGCGGAGATGATGATAACGATGATCTAGGAGACGATGATGACGACAGCGATGACGATGATGAGCCGGAAGAGAATGAAAAGAAATTCTCCCAGAAGGATGTAGATGATGCCGTCAAGAAACGTCTTGCCAGAGAAAAAAGAAAATGGCAGAGAGAACAGCAGAAAAAGGCTGGAAAGAAACCGAACGGTAAGGTCAAGACCGGAGAGAGTAGCGAGAAAGAAGATGATGATACTGAAACACAGGAGCTCCGTGATAAGGCTGCCAAGGCAGATGAGATGGAGATGAAATGGACATGCCTGGAGCATGACGTGGATAAGGCTTGTGTGGATGATGTTCTTGCACTGGCCAGAGTGCACATGGCTAAAGATGAGGATATGGATATCGAGGATGCTATCGACGAGGTATTGAAGAAATACCCACAGTTCAAAGAATCTTCCAAGGATAAAGACGAGGAGGATGATGAAGAAGAATCAAGAAGCAAGTCCTGGGGACAGAGACAGAATGGCCGCAGAAAGAAAATGTCTGGTGTTGAGGCGGCGTTCTATTCAAAGACCCCAGGATTAAAAGATGATTAAGGAGTGATAATAGTATGAAATTTATGATGTATTTACAGCTTTTTGCACACGCACACCAGGAGCGCTGGTCTTCTCTGGTGGATAAAAAGCTCAGACAGACTCTTGTTACAAGAGATAACTATATTTTTAACACTAACTACGAAGGAAATCCAAAAGCCGGAAAGGTTAAGATTCCGGTAAGAGACACGGAAGTGGCGGTCAAGGATTATGACAAAGCTACGGGAGTTGACCTGGACGAAGGTTCGACCGGATATATTGATCTGGACATCGACTAGGACAAAGCAGTCAATGAGCTGATTGACGGATATGATGCCACAGCAGTTCCGGATAATCTGGTTGCAGATCGCTTGGATTCAGCTGGATACGCACTTGCATTGGAGATGGATAAGAAATCTATCAATAAGTTGGAGACAACGGAAGGTATTAAAGTGTGTGCAACAAAAACATCTGCTACAGATGCAAATGCATACAAACATGTGCTTGATGCCAAGACCTATCTGACACGAATTGGTGTTCCGACAGATGGACGATGGATGATTTGCTCTCCAGAGTTCATGGCGGTGGTGATGATGGACGACCACTTTATTCGCCAGGGAGATCTCTCTCAGAGAATGAAAGAGGCAGGTGCAACAGGAGCAATTGCTGGATTCGCACTGTTTGAATCAGGAAATACAATGGTTGGTACTTGATGGAAGTATCAAGAAATTTATTAGCGAGTTTGAAAAACTAAATCATGTTGAATTGAGCGAATCAAGTGGCCTTAACGAATTACAAAAATTAGTATTAGACAAGAAATCTTTCTCAGATTTGAAGGACTTACAGGGAATGGCATCATCATTGGCAGGTGGATTAGCATCAGGTGCTATGGCGGGTGCGCTTACAGCGTTTGGTGCATATGGTGCAGCAGGTGCATTGGCAACGGCATCTACAGGAACAGCTATTGCTTCATTAAGCGGAGCAGCAGCAACAAATGCTACATTAGCTTTCTTTGGAGGAGGTTCATTGGCAGCAGGTGGACTTGGAATGGCAGGAGGTACTGCTGTTTTAGGAGGTCTTGTTGCTGGACCAGCATTAGCAGTTCTTGGAGTTGTAATGGGTGCTAAGGCGTCAAAAAACTTAGATGCCGCAAATGCAAACTGGGAAAAGGCAAAAGAATTTGAAGAAGAAATGAAAACTGCTGCAGATTTATGTAATGGAATAAGAAGACAATCTGCAATGTTTAATAGATTCTTGATAAGACTTCAAACAGTTTTCGATCCAATGATTTATCAGATGACTGAAATCATCAAAGAAAGAGGAACAGATTTTAGAAATTTTACAGAAGATGAAAGAAAGGTAGTTGCCTCGGCAATGTCACTTGCTGGTGCTATCAAGGCTGTATTAGATACTCCGATTCTGGATGAAGATGGAAATCTTACTAAGGAGTCAGGCTTGGTTATTGAAAGCACTCAGAAGAAGATTGAGTCGATTGTTGCATGATGTTTGAATGTGATAAATGCGGGATATGTTGTAAGCATATTGATTCAATACCTCAATTAAAGGATTTTGATTCTGGAAATGGTCGTTGCATTCATTTATTAGATAATAATTTATGTGAAATATATTTTGAAAGGCCTGATATTTGTAATGTTGAAAGGATGTATGAAATATATTTCAAAGATATGCCATACTTGTTCGTGAAGAGTTCAGTTGCCTTGAATTTCACATGAACAGGGACACGATCAACTGGATTCTGAAAAAACTGAATTGACGGGATGTTTTTAAGCCTG
>ENA-OOXF01001646-OOXF01001646.1-human-gut-metagenome-genome-assembly--contig:-NODE-1646-length-14008-cov-3.384290_pt1 | contig 14008 bp, 10 predicted proteins | sample MGYA00241586_ERZ501341 | MGnify/ENA primary metagenome ERZ501341 (study PRJEB25962, sample SAMEA2042985) | human gut metagenome | biome: human gut; feature: human-associated habitat; material: faeces... | reverse complement strand
GATATCTGCCAGCCATCTCAATGTTTTTCTTATGCTCTTTCAACTTTGTTGGATCTCAGACAAGAAGCACAAACGTATAATGATTTTGGAGTACCATTAACATTACATTTAACTTTCTTGATGTTTGATTTCCACATTCTATTAGATCTTCTATGAGAATGACTCACATTGTTTCCGAAATGAGCGCCTTTTCCACAAACACTGCACTTTGCCATGATTGCACCTCCTTGTGTTTACTAAGCTCGTATGTTCTGCGAACTCACAACAAATGTATTCTATCAGATGAATCAAAATAATGCAACAATTATTTTGAAAAAAATCAAAAAAATTCCGAAAACTTGATATATTTTTGATTTCACTATTCCTTTTTTGTGAAAAAATGGGTATAATAAGTCATATATGAAAATATGGGCAGGAATGCGTGTATGAAAGAAGGAGTATCGCCTTTATATACAGTATGAAGCATATGCCTGAAAATAAAAAGTGTGGAGGAGCAAGTATGAGAGGTCAGTTTGAAAATTCTCTTGGAACGGTTAGTATAGATTCGGAAGTGGTCGCAACCTATGCCGGTTCTGTGGCCGTAGAATGTTTTGGTATCGTAGGAATGGCAGCTGTCAATATGAAAGATGGTCTTGTAAAATTATTAAAAAAGGATTATCTTCATCATGGTATCTCAGTAAAAATCGAAGAGAATAACCGGATCACATTAGATTTCCATGTGATCGTATCATACGGTGTAAGTATTTCCACCGTATCAGATAATCTGATTTCCACTGTAAAATATAAAGTGGAAGAATTCACCGGCATGAAGATTGAGAAGATCAATATCTTTGTAGAAGGTGTCAGAGTCATTGATTAAGGAGGAATTGAGTGTGGATATACAGACAATAGATGCAGCACTTCTGTCAAAAATGTTTTTAGCGGGAGCAAAGAATCTGGAAGCAAAGAAAGAGTGGATCAACGAACTGAATGTATTCCCGGTTCCAGATGGAGATACCGGTACCAACATGTCGATGACGATCATGTCTGCCGCGAAGGAAGTGGCGGCGATGGCAGAGCCGGACATGAAGTCACTTGCAAAGGCAATTTCCTCCGGTTCCCTCCGCGGGGCGAGAGGTAATTCCGGCGTCATTCTTTCCCAGCTGTTTCGCGGATTTACCAAGGTTATTGCAGAGTATGATGAGATTGATGTGCAGGTATTGTCCGATGCGTTTGAGAAGGCAGTGGAGACCGCATACAAGGCGGTTATGAAGCCGAAGGAAGGTACGATTCTTACGGTTGCCAAAGGAATGGCGGTACGTGCGGTAGAACTGAGTGAGGAGGAGACGACCGATCTGCTTGCGTTCTGCGAGGAAGTCATCAAAGAGGGGGATCATGTCCTTAGCATGACGCCGGATATGCTTCCGGTATTAAAGCAGGCAGGAGTAGTGGATTCCGGCGGACAGGGTCTGATGCAGGTGATGAAAGGTGCGCTTGATTCCCTGCAGGGCAAGGAGATCGATTACTCGATTGAGGCACCGGAGAAGCAGCCGGCGGCCGAGACGGGAAGCACCTCCTACAATATCGAGGCACAGGCGGCTCAGGAGATCAAGTTTGCGTACTGTACACAGTTTTTGATTATGTTGGAGAAGCCGATTTCCACAAGACAGGAGACGGAGTTCAAAGAGTACTTAGAGGGCATCGGTGATTCGATCGTTGTTGTCGCTGATGACGAGATTGTAAAGGTGCATGTGCACACGAATGATCCGGGACTTGCAATGCAGCGCGGTCTGACTTACGGAAGCCTTACGACGATCATCATTGAGAATATGAAGTTAGAGCGTGACGAGAAGATCTCTGCACTCAAGGAAAAGGAGATGCAGTCGGAGACTATCGAGGATGTGGAGAAGCAGTTAAAAGGCGAGGAAGTACCAAAGGAGCAGGAGCCTCCGAAGGAGATGGGCTTTATCTCTGTCAGCATCGGCGACGGCATCAATGAGATCTTTCAGGGACTTGGTGTGGACTACATTATTGAGGGCGGACAGACGATGAACCCGAGCACCGAGGATATGTTAAACGCTATCGAAAAAGTGAACGCGAAGAATATCTTTATTCTTCCGAATAACAAGAATATTATTCTCGCAGCCAATCAGGCAGCCTCTCTTGTGGAGGACAAAAAGATCATCGTGATCCCGACCAAGACAATCCCGCAGGGAATCACGGCGCTCATCAACTATATTCCGGACAGCACACCGGAGGAGAATGCAGAGCGCATGAGCGAGGAGCTTGGCACGGTAAAGACCGGTCAGGTGACCTATGCGGTGCGCGATACCGTGATCGATGACAAGGAGATCAAGAAGGATGACTTCATGGGTATCGGTGATCAGGGTATTGTAGCCGTTGGCACCGATATGGTAAAGGTGACCCGTGATATGATCGCCGAGCTGGTAGATGAGGATTCCGAACTGATCAGCGTATACTATGGCTGTGATGTAGCAGAAGATGCTGCCGAAGCACTGCGTGCAGATCTGGAAGAGGCTTATCCTGCATGCGATATTGAACTGCAGTATGGCGGACAACCTATTTATTACTATACTGTTTCTGTAGAGTAAATGGAAAGTTAGTTAAATACATTGGCAAAATCCACGAACTCCCGGAGCATGCGATACACATGTCTCGATGTAAGGTCTCCGGATGTGAATTTTCTACGAAAAGTGATGAGTAGTTCTCGTCATGACGGGGCCGCCTACAGTCGACATCCATGTCGACAATCGGCTGACGCGGACATCGTGTCCGCTTTCCCCCTGCCTTTCAGCACTTTTCTAGAAAATATCAACATCCTCCGACAAACATCTTCGACATGGCACCGCATACGCCGGGAGTTCTGCGTTTTGGAAAGCTTTCAAAAAAACCAGTAGCCCCGGCTGGGTATAAGAATAAGCAGTGCCGTAAGCAGACGTCGGTACCATAGCGTCCCAAGGGACGCATTGCGGTCGTATTGTGACCGCTTATGTACCGCTACGCTCTGCGACAGGAGCGCATCGTACTAAAGTACGAGCGTGCCGCGTTTCTTACCCCAGCCGAGGCTACGGGGAATTTTATTTATTAACTTTTACTTCCAAAACTTTTTCTTCTTGCCGTCCCTGGAGTCATTCTCCTAGGACTCTCCCTCTCCGCTTTCCGTTGCTTTCTTCACAGCATTCAGGGAATCTCCAGTCAGTACATCGAACTGCTTTAGCAGTTCCTTTGCTTCCGGTTTCAACTTGTCGGGAGTCTGAACCACCAGTGTTACATAATGGTCACCGCGGACATCCTTATTTCTCCAGGAAGGAACACCCTTGCCGCGCAGACGGATCTTGGTGTCGGTCTGGGTTCCGGCCTTTACATCATATACCACCTTGCCGTCTATGCCCCAGGCTATAGTGGTAACAAGTCCGTTCTTTGAGGATACCGGCATCTCACCTGTGTTCATCAGCAGAAAACAGCCTGTACCGTATGTATTTTTGGCTTCTCCTGCCCTAAAGCAGGTCTGGCCAAAAAGTGCAGCCTGCTGGTCTCCTGCCGCTCCCGCGATAGGAATCGGGCCCCCGAAAAACACAGGATTCACCTCACCATATACACAGCTTGACGGCATCGGCTTTGGAAGCATGCTCTTTGGTATATCAAGCTCCTTAAGTATCTCATCATCCCACTTTAAGGTATTGATATTAAACATCATGGTTCTTGAAGCATTGGAATAATCCGTAACATGCACCTGTCCCTGAGTGAGCTTCCATATAAGCCATGTCTCGATTGTTCCAAACAAAAGCTCGCCTCTTTCGGCTCTCTCCCTCGCTCCCGGCACATTGTCAAGAAGCCACTTGAGCTTAGTTGCCGAAAAATAAGCATCTATCACAAGCCCTGTCTTTTCTCTGAATGTCTCGGTAAGCCCCTTTTCCTTCAGTGAATCCGCATACTCTGCCGTGCGTCTGCACTGCCATACTATCGCGTGATAAACCGGCTCTCCCGTATTTTTGTCCCATACAATTGTGGTCTCTCTCTGGTTAGTAATGCCTATCGCACATATGTCGGCTGCCGTAGCCTGAATATTGGCCATAGCCTCCTTTGCCACCTCAAGCTGTGTGGCCCAGATTTCCTCTGCATCATGCTCCACCCAGCCCGGCTTTGGAAAAAACTGCGTAAATTCCTTCTGTGCCACACTGCACATCTCGCCCTTCTCATTGAAAAGTATACATCTGTTGCTTGTCGTGCCCGCATCTAATGCCATAATATACTTTGCCATGTAAAAATCCTCCAACTCTCTATATTTCCAGCTTTTTTCCTTCTATCCTGCTACAGCTCTTCCTCTACCATGCTCTTCTCTCTGTTGAACGCATCATATATACATGGAATTACTATAAGCGTAAGGATGGTTCCGTATACGAGACCTCCTATTATTGCGATTGCCATCGGCTTTATCATATCTGAGCCATCTCCGATACCTATCGCCGATGTAAACATTGCGAGTATGGTGGTCATCGCTGTCATCAGTATTGGACGAAGCCTTGTACGGCCTGCGTCTATGATTGCCTCATGCTTGCTCATGCCCTCTCTCCTGGCCTGATTGATGTAATCAATGAGCACGATTCCATTATTTACAATGAGACCTGCCAGCATGATAAAGCCAAGCATTGATATGATTCCGAGCTCATTTCCCGTGATGAAAAGAGCTATAAAGCCTCCTGTAAACGCAAGAGGTATACAGAACATGATAATAAACGGTGAAAGCAATGACTGGAACTGCGCCACCATGATAAGATAGATAAATATCACTGCTAGCACAAGCATAAGTACAAGCTGACTCATTGACTCATTTATTGTCTCATCCTCGCCCTCCATGTCTATTGAATAGCCATCAGGAATGCTAAGTTTATCAATTTTTGATTTAATTTTATCGCTTAGTAATGTTACATTATGGTTTTCATCAACCGCACCTGATACTGTAATATATCTTGTCTGAGCATCTCGATGAATGGTACTCAGTGTCTGTTCCTGCGAAATAGTGCAGATATCACTGAGCGGAATCTCCTTTTCACTGCCATCATTATCCTTATAGGTAAATGTAAGGTTTTTGATGTCGTCCACAGTCACATCAGACTGCTCTGCAGATTGTAAGTATACCTCATAGTCCTTTATGTCGGTCGTAATGGTTGTTGCGCTCTTTTGAGATGATATCTCACCGGATACGAGCTGGTATACCTGAGCCACCGTATAGCCATACTTTGCTGCTTTTTCCTTATCCACAGTTATCTTAAGCTCATTGGTTGTATCGCCAAGACCGTCATCTATATCTGTCACGCCCTTTGTATCCTTAAGGATATCTGCCACATCACCTGCAAGCTTCTGCAGCTTGTCTATATCATTACCCTTAATCCTGACAGAGAGACCACTTCCGAAAAACTCTGATGAATCCATAGCTTGTGAAGATGCTGTTACCTTGCAGTCCAGATTCTTTGTGCGTTTTTCAATTTCATCTATTACCTTATCCGATGAAACATCCGACTTCTCATCAAGCAATATATACATGCTCACGCTGTCGCTTCCTGAGCTCATCAGGTTCATGGTCGAGCTGCCGCCTGCTGTAGCTCCTATTGTGTCTATGCCCTTTATATCAGATATTTTGTCCATGACCTTATCAGACAGCTCTGTAAGCTGCTTGAAGTCAAGCTTTTCGTCATCCTTTGCCTCTATGGTAAGTGAAATCTGATTTGACTCCATGTCCATATCCATAAATGTCATTCCCCTTGACATGCAAAGTGCGCCACTGCCGACTAAAAGCACTACTGCCGCAATAAATACCACCGGCTTAAATCTAAGACATATGCCGAGCACATTTCCATACCAGTCCTTAAAACGGTCAAACCATGGATGCTTTATATCCTTCGTCTTTTTGAGCATGCCTGAAGCAATTGCCGGTACAAATGTAAGTGCCACTACAAGAGATGCCATAAGAGTAAATGCCACAGTAAGTGCCAGGTCTACAAAGAGCTGTCTCGTGATTCCATCAGTAAAAATGATTGGCGCGTACACACTTACCGTGGTAAGTGTAGATGCAAAAATGGCTCCTGCTACCTGATTTGCACCCTCAACAGCCGCCTTCTTTACCGAATATCCCTCTCCCCTTAATCTGTAGATATTCTCGATTACTACGATTGAATTATCCACAAGCATTCCTATTCCAAGCACAAGTCCCGACATTGAAATGATATTTAAGGCGATATCCGTAAAATACATAAGCACCACTGCCACAATAACCGATAGCGGTATAGATGCTGCAATAACAAGTGTTGGCTTTATATCCTTTAAGAACAAAAGCAATACGAAAATGGCAAGTATTGCTCCCACTATCATATTCTGCATCACACTTTTTACAACCATGTCGATGTATACGCCCTGGTTCATAAGCACTGTGGTGTGTAATCCGTCATTTTCCTTTTCCTGCGAATCAAGCTTGTCCAAAAGACGGTCTGTGACGTCTCCTGTAGAGTAGCCGGTCTGCTTCTCCATGGAGAGCATTATTCCGGGATTACCGTTGACTATCGCATATGTCTCATCCGAGTTGTCAGTCATCTCAACATCTGCCACATCACCGACATGAATAGGAGCTATTCCATCAAGCTTCATATCCATAAGCACTAGATTTGTTAAATCATCAATTGATTTTATCTCATCTCCCACCTGTACTATGTACTGCGTGCCATTTGAATCATTTACATAGCCTGCAGGCATATCAAAATTCTGAGCGACGAGCAGCTGCGAGAGTGAGTCAATTGTTAAAACTGCATTTAAGTTTGACTTGTCAAGCGCATCATCCTTACTCTTTTCAAGCTCCTTCTTTGAGCTGTCAAGAGATGCCGCTGCTGTTGCAAGCTGTGCTGACTGCTGTCCTATGCTTATCGAGCTTATAGCTGCCTGACTGTTTAGATTATCATAGGCATCTAAAAGTGCTGTCTCTCCTTGTGCTATCTGGTCAAGCCCGCTTTGGCACTGCTCTATACCTGTATTCACCTGAATGAGAGTCTGTGCTATCGCTGACGCTGCCGCAGGCAGATCATCTGCTGTGTTTACCTTGATTCCAAGCGTCGAGAGACCTGAAAACTGTGTTGCAATCTGCTTATTAACCTGCTCAAGTTGCGCTTTGAGTGCTGTGCCCGCTTCACCCGGTGCATTTGCGCCCTCTTTGAGTGACGGAATTGTCTTTGTATATGTATCACTATTCATGAAGTCTGAAAGAGCTGACTGAATTGTTTCAAGCTGGCTCTTCTGCTCATTTAAGCTTGAAAGTGTACTCTCTAGCTGAGTCTTCTGCTCTGCAAGCTTTGCCTTTTGCTCCTTTAGCGTATCCACTCCCGCGCTCATCTGATCCGATGCCGATGTGATTGCGTTTTGTCCGCTCTCTATCTTTGCGCTTGCATCATCCATCTGACTTTTTGCATCGTCAAATTTCTTTGAAACGGCATTATTTATTTTCTCATTGAGCGCATCTATCTTGGCCTGATTCATCGTGACCTGTATCTGCTCGGTGAGCTCACCTGTTGCAGTCACTGATGCGACTCCTTCTGTACTCTCAATTGCAGGCTTTAGTGTGTTTTCCACAAAGTCTGTGATTTCCGACTTGCTTTTCCCATCCATATCCACAGCAGTCATCATGATTGGAAGCATGTCCGGATTTATCTTCATAATGGTCGGAGTACCCACTCCATCCTTCCAGCCAGCCTTGACCTGATCTATTTTCTGCTGCATCTCTATCACTACAGAATCCATGTTGGCATTCTGCTCATACTCGCATGTCACTAGAGAATAGCTGTTATATGACATTGAGCTTACGTTTTTGATATTGGACGTAGTTGCCATAGCTGCTTCAAGCGGCGCGGTGACATCGCTCTCCACCTCCTGTGGACTTGCTCCCATATCTGTTGTCACGATAAGTGCATACTGAAAGCTCATATCCGGCAGCAGATCTGTCGTCATCCTGCCAAGCGATACAACACCGAGTACTATTACCAGCAGTACTCCTACAAGTACAGTAAAAGGCTTTTTTACACTATATTTGGATATCATCTGACCCCTCCTTTTTCTTTTCTTTGATAATGTCCTGCATTAGTTTAATAGACAATGTGATTACTGCGATTTTCACAATAAATTTAATTCGCTGTTATACTTTTATTATACAATGTTGCGGATTGCAACTCAATTGGTTTATACTTTTTTAAGAGATTTTGACAATAAAAAGACACCCAATTATACGATCAATATAATTCGATGTCTTTAAATATCTTTTAATATCTTTTATTGATTTTAGCTTCAGATGCCCTCTTCCTCTGTCTCATCCTCATCATCATTGATACCTGCAACAGCACTTGTAACGGCTCCGATTACAGCGACCAGCGCAAAGATGATAACTAAAAAAATAACTATAAAGAATGCTACTAAAAAACCTGTATCTGTCATATAATTTACCCCCATAGCTGTCTCACAGCTTCTTTAAAATATAGTTTTAGTTTAACACACTTGTCTGTAAATAACAATATCGTACAGGGCTAAAATATTGACTAAATATTGACTTAAATATTGATTTATGAAATTGCTCAGTCCTTGATCTGCATACCGTTTGCATCCATATGATAGCCTTCTGTCATGATCAGCTTTGATACCGGAACTATCTCATAACCCATGTCCTGCAGCTTCGTGAGCATCTCATCGAGTGCCTGCGAGGTGTATTTTGCGCCTAGATGGCAGAGTATTATCGAGCCACAATCCAGGCTTTTGTGATTGCACACTGTATCTATAATGTTTTGCATACCATAGTTTTTCCAGTCGAGTGAATCCACATCCCACTGGATTGGATAATAGTCACAGCCATACACTGTGTCAATCAGTTCATTGTTGTACGAGCCGTATGGCGGTCTGAATACCTTCATATCCTTTCCGGTCAGCTCCTTGACCTTTTTGTGCACATCCATTATCTCCGTCTTCATCTCGCCTGCAGTGATTGTTGCCATATCATAGTGGTGCTCACTGTGATTTCCGGGCTCATGCCCTTTTTCAACCAGCGTCTTTACACATTCAGGATTATCACTCACAAACCCTCCTGTCATAAAAAATGTAGCCTTTACGTTGTGCTTGTCAAGTGTCTCCATCATACTGTCAAAATCCTCTGCTCCCCAGGCACAGTCAAATGAAAGGGCTATCTTTTTTTCTGTTGTCTGAACCGAATATACAGGCAGCTTTCTGTCCCCGAACTGACTCACAGCACTGCTAAGTGTCTCCATCACCTCTATATTTTTCAGCTGCGATATGTCATACTCTCTGCCATATAAAGCGCCTGTAATAAGAAGCGCCGACAGCAGCACTCCAAAAAGGAATCTGTGTCGGCGTTTCTTTCGTTTTGTCCCATTATGTAGTTTTGTATTTTGCATGTATGCTCTGTATTCACTCATGCTATATACTATTCTTTATTATCACAAATTATGAATAATGAAATAACTCTATTTCAGTTCTTCTGCCCTTCCGATAAACTCAAGCACTACCTCAATCGACTGATGCGCAGCCTTCTCCGCAAAGGTCTGGTAGTCTGTCTCGCCGCCATCGCCGTCTGATATTGAGCGAAGAATGGCAAATGGCACCTTGTTCACATAGCACACATGACCGATGCTGCCTCCCTCCATCTCTGCTGCGATTGCATCAAAGGTATTCGAAATATAATCCTTCTGCTCCTTTGTGGCAATAAACTGATCTCCTGTTGCGATATTGCCCTTTTTGTAGTGGATATTCCTGTCAGCTAAGCATGAGCACATAAGCTCCACCATTTTTGTATCTGCCGGAAGCAGAATCATATTGATGCCTGAGAGAAGTCCCTTCGGATCTCCAATTGGCGATGTATCCATATCGTGCTGCAGCACGTTTGTGGCTACTGCCACGTCAAGCACATTTAAGTCCTTTGTCAAAGTTCCTGCCACTCCGATATTGACAATCATATCTACATCATATTTCAAAATCATGGCCTCTGCACATATTGCCGCAAATACCTTTCCTATTCCGCATTTTGCCGCAACTACATACTGATCACCGATTTTACCCTCAACAAACTCCACTCCGCTGTAAACCTCTGTCTGTGTGTCTGTCATCTGAGCCTTTAAGTCATCGACCTCCATCTGCATTGCACCAATTACACCTATTGTCATTTTATTTCTCCATTCCTGCTATCTTGCTATTATATTTTTAGTCCTCGTTTACTGTGGATAAGTAAACTCCATATTTGTCTGGCTCTCAAGCACATTAAGATATGCACGGCACTCCTTCTTTGCCTCGTCAAGTGACAGATTCTCGTAATGTCCGCACTCTATGGCTGATGCACCAAATACCGGTCCATCATACTCAAGTATCTGTTTTAAGACCTCTTTGGTGATTTCAAAAACCTTCCCCGGCTCGACATCCCTCACAACGAGATAGAAGCCTGTCTGACAGCCCATCGGTCCAAAATATACCACATCATCTGCAATCTCAGAGTTTCTCACACATGTTGCAAACATATGCTCCACTGAGTGCATAGCTGAATTGGACATATAATCTCCTGCATTAGGTTTTCTTGTACGAAGGTCATATGTAACGATTTCTCCGTCTTTTCTTGAAATATAAAATCCAGGTTTAAGAATATTATGATTAATTGTAAAGCTTTTAATTCTTTCCATAAAAATGTTTCTCCTTACTTAGTTGCTGCCTCAAACTGCTTCAGATAATCCTCAAATACATTGAGTGCATCATCCACAGGCTTTGGTGTGCTCATATCAACACCGGCACTCTTTAGCAGCTCAATTGGATTCTTCGAGCATCCACCGCACAGGAAATTTCCTATATACTTATCCACAGCAGGCTTTCCCTCCTCAAGTATCTTTTTTGAAAAAGCAACTGCTGCCGAATAGCCTGTCGAGTACTGATATACATAGTACGGTGTGTAAAAATGCGGTATGCGCATCCACTCATATGATATTTCATCATCCACGCGCATATCCGGTCCATAGTACTGCACATTCAGCTCATGCCATAGCTCATTTAGCACATCCTTGGTAACCGGCTCGCCCTTTTGCATTTTCCGGTGAGCTATATGCTCAAACTCAGCAAACTGCGCCTGCCTGAAAAGTGTCGTCCTGAAGCCGTCCAGAAAATGTGTCATGAGATATTTTCTCTCATTCTCATCCTCACAATGCTCAAGCATATAGTGCATTAGAAGCGACTCATTGCAGGTGGATGCAACCTCTGCCACAAAAATCAGGTATCCCGCGTAGGTGATGCTCTGATGCTCATTTGAATAGTATGTATGCATCGCATGTCCCATCTCATGAGCCAGCGTAAACACACTGTCCAGATTGTCGGCATAGTTCAAAAGCACATACGGATGAGTGCCGTAAGCGCCCCATGAATACGCACCGCTTCTCTTGTTCTCATTCTCATATACATCTATCCAGCCACTCTCCATGCCAGCCTTAAGTGTGCTGACATACTCATCACCCATAGGCTCAAGTGCCTTTGCCACAAGCTTTTTCGCCTCATCATAGGTGTATGTGGTCTGTACATTGTCCACAATCGGTGCAAATAAATCATACATATGCAGATGCTCCACACCTAAAAGCTTCTTCCTAAGCGCCATGTACCTGTGCAGAGCCGGCAGATGTGCATGAACCGTCTCAATCAGATTGTCATATACGCTCTCAGGAATATCGCCATCGGATAAATACATGGCTCTTGCGCTGTCATATTTTCTTACCCTTGCATAAAAAGTGTCATTTTTCAGCTTGCTGATGTACATCATGGAAACAGTATTGCTCCACTTCTTGTACGAATCATACACTCCGCGGAACACCTGCTTGCGCAGGCTTCTGTCCTTGCTGCTTAAAAAATCTATGAAATTGCCGTGCGTGATACGGATTTTATTTCCCTCAACATCAGTGATATACGGGAATTTGATATCCGCGTTGTTGAACATGCTGAATATATTCTCCGGTGCTGCAGCCATCTCACCGCACTGCGCCAGGATATTCTCCTCTGCAGCCGATAAAGTATGCGCTTTCTGACGCATTATCTCATCAATCGCACGCTTATAGTGCATAAGCTCATTGCTCTCACTGAAAAAGCTCTCAAGCCTTTTATCATCTATCTGCAAAATCTCCGGACTCGCAAATGCCAGCGCACCTGATGCCTGAACAGTCAGTGTCTCAGCCTTTGACACATATGCCTGATATTTCGACACTGCAGTGTCCTGATGCGAGCGTTCATTCGCATAGACCACTATACGCTCCAAATAATAAGACAGCTCATCCTGCTTCTTAAAAAAATCAAGCAGCGTTGCTGCACTGTCTGCCAGATGTCCCTTAAAGCCCGAGAGCTTTTCTGCAAGCTGTGACGCTTTTTCGCACTCAGCCTCCCACAGCTCATCTGTCTCATACATATCCTCAAGCTTCCATTTGTACTCTTCTGAGATTTCATCTCTTTTTTGAAGCCTTTTCTCACTCATTTTGTGTTACCTTCTATCTTACTTTTCTTGTTCTCGGGGGTTTTTGAATAGTTACCTTGTTTTCAACTCTTCAGAACCACCCACGCACATTCGCAAAACCGCACGATGTTTTTATAAAACTACCCACACATCTGCTCTGCAAAATGCATATAGACGTGTGGGATATATGTGAATTATAACAATTAAGCTCTACTTTGTAATTAAAGTGCCCATACCACCTGAAACTGTCTTGCCCTCTTTATTGAGCTTTGTGATAAGCACTGAACGGATGGCAGAGTCACCGATAAAGTCGATAGCCGCCTCAATCTTTGGAGCCATGGTACCCTCATCAAACTCGCCTGCTGCAAGGTACTTCTTTGCCTCATCGACAGTCATGGTATCAAGCGGCTTCTCATCCTCCTTGCCATAGTTCAGGCAGACCTTGTCAACGCTTGTAAGTATAACAAGTCTGTCAGCATCAAGAGTATCTGCAAGCTTTCCTGCTGCAAGATCCTTCTCGATAACAGCGCTTGCGCCCTGAAGCTTATTATCCTGTGCTAAAACAGGAATTCCGCCGCCACCGCATGCGATAACAACCTGATCCGCATCAACAAGAGCCTTAATAGCATCCTTTTCCACTATATCAACAGGCTTTGGAGCTGCCACAACTCTTCTGTAGCCTCCCTCAACCTGTGTCACATGATTGCCCTTTTTCTCTTCTTCCTCAGCCTCAGCCTCTGTCATAACACGGCCAATGATCTTTGTCGGATGATAAAAAGCCTCATCATATGGGTCAACAACCACCTGTGTAAGTATTGTTGAAACGGTCTTGTAAATTCCTCTGCCAAGAAGCTCTGTACGGATAGCATTCTGTAAATCATATCCTATATAGCCCTGGCTCATTGCAGAGCAGACTGCTGTAGGTGTAGCTGTATACTCAGGATAAATCCTGCAAAACTCAGACATAGCGGTGTGAATCATGCCCACCTGCGGTCCGTTGCTGTGTGTGATAACAACCTCATAATCGTCCCTGATAAAATCTGCAACTGCCTTTGCTGTATGCTTTGTAGCCTCGTGCTGCTCCGGAAGAGTTGTTCCAAGAGCATCATGTCCGAGTGCAATAACTATTTTTTTCTTCTTCATGCCGACCTCCTATGCTGCATCCGCTCAATGTGTATTATATCTCATAATCATAAACCGATGTGTATACTATTATAAATCTACATATAAACCATCAATTTTGAAGAATTCCTATGCGGTGCAAAAGTAAAATTATTTATATACATTATCTAATATTTTAGGGAATTTGTCTAGTACTTTGAACTGATTTGAACAACATTTCCGCCACAGCGTAAGGGACGTAAGCCCCGGGCACCGGTGGCGCACACGTACTCTTGCAGGAGCGAATAGCGAAGTGGCTTAGATACTGTAGAAATTATGTCCATGAATCGAGTAGGAGGCGGTGACTAACCGCCGTCCTCTCACAGCACCGTACGTACC
>ENA-OOXF01001642-OOXF01001642.1-human-gut-metagenome-genome-assembly--contig:-NODE-1642-length-14048-cov-3.092975_pt1 | contig 14048 bp, 9 predicted proteins | sample MGYA00241586_ERZ501341 | MGnify/ENA primary metagenome ERZ501341 (study PRJEB25962, sample SAMEA2042985) | human gut metagenome | biome: human gut; feature: human-associated habitat; material: faeces... | reverse complement strand
CATTCCCGGGAACCAGCTTACGCACAGTGTCTCGTCATGACATGTGATAAGAGAGATGTCCGGGCACTCCTGACGAAGAAGACGTACGTCATGCTCGTAGATAGATGTAACTCGTGTTCCCATCTTGATACATTTTACATGATCGATCTCTTTGCACATTTTGATCAGTGTCTCTACCGGGTAGAAAGCTTTGCTTGTTGCCGGATACAGGTGGATGATGATGTCGATGTCAGCTCCCTCTGCAACATCTTTTACATACTCGAACGGTGCATCCGGGTTCATACCGAATCTCAGCCACATATGTGGTGGCATAAGAAGAATTCCGTCAGCTCCTGCTTCTTTCGCTTCTTTTGCCATCTCGATAGACTCTGCTGTGTTCTCGCAGTTAACACCGGAGATGATTGTCATAACGTCTCCACACTCTTCTGCACAGATCTCTACAACACGTTTTCTCTCTGCTCTTGTAAGCCCTGTAATCTCTCCTGTATGTCCGTTACATACAAGTCCGTCCATTCCTTTTCCGTAGAATGTTTTGATCCATCTTAAGTATGCTCTGAATTCTGGTTCGTTGATAGAATAATCGTCATTAAGCGGTACAGATACTGCTGGGAAAATTGTCTTGAATGTTTTTACTTTTGCCATTTTTATTGTCTCCTTTTTCTTGTATGAGATAACATGATTTTTAATGTTTCCTAACAACGCGCATTGTTCATTTCTTTCTATGCAAACGTTTGTTGTTTGCTATGATTAGGTTATATCACACAAAAAAGAGACGGTCAATAAAATAACCGTCTCCTGCAATTTGTTGCATAAATCAGATAAATAATGGCTTTTACTGCAATAAGTTTCCAACAAAATTCATTTTATCCGTGATACTCTCCATTATACTGGATCAATGTAATATCTTCCACATTCGCGATCTTCCGGATCTTCTCTGTGAAATCGAGATCCTTCTGCCGGCAGAACACTTCAACCGCCATCTCTGTCTTCTCTCCACGCATCGTCTTTGACTTTATGAAATATTTCATTTTTCCAAAGTTGCGGATAATTTCATCATCTGCCTCATCTCCCTGATAATGAATCACTGCGATATAGATCCTGCCCTTCTGCTGCTTATGATAGAACAAAAAGATCATTGCGATCATCACAACTGCCGCGATCAGAGCCAGCACATACATTCCTGCTCCGGTTGTGATTCCTGTAGTGATCGCCCAGAAAAGATATAGCAGATCCATCGGATCTTTCACCGCTGTACGGAAACGAACGATAGACAACGCTCCGACCATACCAAGTGAGATCACAATGTTCGTACTGATCGCCAGAGTAACCATACAGGTAAGAAGCGTCATTCCGACCAAAGTAACCGCAAAGCTTCTGGAAAAGATTACCCCTACATAAAATTTGCTGTAAACCATATAGATCACCGCTCCAAGAAGCAATGCAATGATCAGCGAAATTGCCATCTTCGGTGCATTAAAGCTGTCAAATACGCCGGATTCCAGCACCGACTTCTTAATCATATCTTGTATACTCATAATAGTTTTCTCTCCTGTGTTTCATTCCAATATTCAAATCCATGCAAATACTGCGATTTTTCATAACAGAGTACATATTTTGATACTGCTGTGAATTCTTGTGCATTTGGTGGAAGCAAGTCACGCACGATCTGTGGAAGCATCTCTGTGAATTTCACTTCCATAACCAGTTTCCCCGGTTCAAGCACCGGAAGTGTCGGAAGGGACGGATCAAAGATGTCATAACTTCCGACCGCTGCCCTCACATCACTGTCAAATGTAATCCTGACTGTCCCCTCATCCATGATCCACGGTACACGGTCATAGTCAACGATCGTACGTGGACGCATGAGATTGCTGACGCATTCCACATAAAATTCTCTGCACAATGGATAGGGACTCTTTAATAAAAATTGATAATCCCCATCAAGAATCCTGTAGAATTCTTCTTTTGTCAGCGGAGCACTTTCTTTATAAATATAACTTCCGAATTTCTTCTTCCGCTCCAGTTTGATCGAACGGTCACTACAATCATAAATACGGATTCTATATTTTTTTCGCATCAGGACACCCGATTCCTTTTCCGCATAAGCACTGTTGAAATAATCTTCAAAATAGAGACTGCGGATCATATAACCATTTCCCTTTGCATTTGGATCCTTTTTCAGCAAATGCTTCATCCTCAGCTCCAGCAATTCTTTCTCACTGGTACTGATCAGATATTTCCATTCATTACGGAAGCGTTCTTTTGATAAATCATTCCTCATAAATATCTTCCTCAACATTTTGTCCGCCTGTAATGTAGAAACATTTCATACCATAATTCTTTCCGTCATCTGTTACATAATAATCAAATGCATCCTGCGTCTTCCCGGATTCGTTTGTCGCACGGATACGCACAAAATACTGACCATCTGCCGGAACTGTAGTCTCCGCTTCCGGAATTTGAATATTATCCTGACGAAATACGATCTCATTAAACTTATAATCTTTTGCCAGTTCAACTGTATAAGTGATCGTCTCTGCATCAAAATCATATGATGCATCCCAGTTAAGCTTCAACGTATTTCCCTCGATCACCGGTTTTCCAATATAAAACGGCATTGGCTTTTCCAGGCTCTCCTTATAAAGTTCATAATTTTGTTCTACCTCTGAAGGGATTGCCGATGCAATTGTTTCATACTTCGCTTCAGTCAACGGTGCATACATCTGGTCCGGCATCTGATTTAAATACTTCTGAGTAACTGTACGATATTTCTCTATCATGCTGCTGATCCGATCCACACTGAGATAGGATCTCAGATCCTGGATCGCCGCGTCAAGTTCCTCACGGAAATCCTCCGACTGCAGACATCTTTGAAAGAGAACATTTCCCCAGTAATTACTGACTCCACATTCCCAACTGCCTTGATCGGAACGGTTTTTAATGTTATATTCGGTTCTCATGAAAGAGCCGTCATTATCCCACGCAATCAGATACCATGTGTCCGAATTCTGTGGACTATATAAATATGTATTACGATTCTGTGTATCTATATTTCCGGTCAGTATCTGATACGCCATCCAGTACGTCAGATTTTCTCTGTCAAAATATTGATCCAGGATATCCGCAATCGGTTGAGAAATATCATTCAGATCTGTCAGCATTTGAATCAGTTTCGTATGATCTGAATCTCCTTTGATCTCCAGGAGCTTTTCAAAGGCTTTCTGGTCATAGGTCGGATCGTCTTCTTTTTTTATTACATCTTCATAGCGGAAAAACTCAAACGAATTAATTTTGTACAACTGTCCTTTCGAATCCATTCCATGGTTCTTCATTCCTGTCTTGTTCAGCTGTTCCACCTGTGTGTACAATCCATAGTCCTGGAATTCTGATCTGTCCCCCTCGGTAAGATCTCTTACATATAAATGTACGAACTGAGTTCTAAGAGACATCAGCTGCGGTATCCCTTTCAGAAGATCGTAGGACAGCTTATTACGGAAACGCATTCCCTCTGTCTGATGTTTATTTAGATTGATTGTGCGCTGTCCACGCCAGGTTCCCTTATTCTTCTTCAGCTCAATCTTATAGTTTTTCTGCGAATTACGGCTCGATGTCTGTCCTCTGATCTGCACGGTAGCATTCGGCACATTTTCACCATATCCAACCTCCCCGCTCTGCGGACCTGACTCATCACCAACCTGAAGAAGCGCCGCTGTCTGGTAACGGTCTACTCCCATCTTGTCATAATCATAGGCCGAATAACTGTTGATCTCCTTCCAGGTGTGATCCGTACCCTCTGAAGAATTTCCTTGAGAAACAGTAAGATACATCGTCACAACACTCGTCTCGTCATCATTTTCATAGAGACTATCCTTATCCCTGAGGTGAACGTCGTCGATATCCTGTGTCTCTGCCTTTTCTATCTCTTCCTGTTGTTCTGTCTGTTTCTTTGAAGTATCCCCTGTGTTCTCCAGGGTGGTACATCCCGTCAGGCAACAGGACATTCCTAATAAAAGGGCACATCCCAACGCAAGTAATTTATATTTTTTCAAGCTTATCTCCCCTCTCTATTTTCTCTTCCAAAAAGCATCCAAGCCGTGTGAAGAAACCTGTTTTATCCTCTGCCACAATCGGCTGTACACTCAAAATATAATATGGAAGTTTTTTTATAAAATATCCAAGACGCAGTGTACAGATCAAAAAGAACACTGCACTTCCCAGTAAAAATCCAAACCCATAATACACCTGTGGGAAGAATAAAGACACACAGGTAAATGTCGTCGTACACGCGGCGAACATTCCTGTTGCAAATAATGCTCCCTTGTAATCTGTAAAATAAAGTAAGATCAACATCATTGTGTTAGCAATTGCATAGAGTCCATAGCCGACACAGAGTGTCCTAAAATATCCTTCCATAAGATCATTAAATCCAAGCGGAAGATATGTCAGAAGCAGCTGTCCGATCGAAATCGCCAGTGCCGTTGTAAGCAGCTGCTTTAACGCCGTATATTTCAGCTCCATGTTTAAAACCTTTCTCATCTCATTTCCCGCCTGCAGGATATCCTTGATTTCTCCCTTGTCATTAAACAAACTATAATAATTCCGATATTTCGGATAGAAATTCACTTCCACAGATACAACGAAATTAACGGTTGTAATAAGAATCGTCAAATAGGCGATCATCGCAGGTACATCATGATACGGCGCTCCATAAAACAATCCCTGAACATGTACACGGATCGGTCCGCACCACATGATAACAAGATGTGCAAATAGTCCGATGTTCGTGAACAAGCCTGTAAACGCAAGCGGAAGGAACTGATCCACCCAGCGTAAAAAGAAAAATGCACTGATCTCTCTCTGCGGAAAATAACGGTACAACAGCGTCACATCCCAAAGCAGCATGATTCCATAACCGATCGTAACTGCGATCATCAACGCCTCTACATGTGGAATCCCAATCAGGATCAATAGGAATCCGACCAACAATGATACCGCTACCGCTGTAATAAATGAAATAAGAATCCCTTTGTAATCCTTGATCGCTGTCAGATAACTCATCGCATTCCAGGTGACGATCAATTCTCCGAAAAACTCCAGGCACAAAAACTGATCGATCAGATTGATTCCTGAAAACAGAAGAAAAATCCCATACATGATTCCGCCGACTACAAGCAGGATCGCTGTTGAACCCCAGAAAGAAGAAAGCACCGCCTCGTGGCGTTCTTCATACAGCATATCCGCAATATATCTCGTCACGACCATAGAGAAGAAACTGGTCACGGTCAACGAAACGAGAAGTGTGTAAGTAATCATACAATTCAGAAGTTCCCGGTTATGTCTCGTCGCACCGGTATGATCGCAGATAAAAGCGATTCCTACCAACAGCACGATACCGAGCAGCATCGGACCTGTACAGATCACTCCTGCATACCCATACGCTTTTGCCGTCGCTGCAAGTCCGCGCTTCTGGAATAATTTTTTTAACTCAAATCCGATTCCGGCCATCTGCCTCTTCCACCTCCTGATACATCTTCCGGTACTTTTCAATCATTTCTTCTTTTCGATAATATGCTTTCACTCGTTTCTGTGCATTCTCCCCCATGCGGAGTCTCCGAGCTCTGGAAGCGCACATCTGATCCATTGCCTGCGCGAGCCCCTCTCGATACATCGGTGGAACACAATATCCTGCTGTTCCGTATCGATCCTCCTCATTACCATTCAGAAGCTCCCTGCAGCATCCTACATCTGTAGTCACACAAGGCCGCCTTGCAGCAAATGATTCTAAAACAGACAGCGGCTGTCCTTCCGATATACTCGTCAAAATTGTAAAGTCCAGCTTCTCCATATAAGAGATGATATCCACTCGTCCTGTAAAGATCACATTTTCCAGATGAAGCTGATCGACCAGCGCATAACACTCCTGCGCATACTCCTCATCATCGACGCCTCCCATAATGTGGAGACGCACATGCTCTCTTGTCGTGCAAAGCTCATAAAACGCATAGATCATCGTCTTGATATCCTTGATCGGTGCCAGACGCACGATCGCACCGATGTCAACCCATCCGTCTTCCTCTTTCAATGGAATAGGGGAAAGCCTTTCATAGTTGATTCCGTTCTCAACGACACGACATTTCTCCTTGTCACATCCCATCTGGATCTGTGCATGCATGGCATTGGTAAATAATGCTGAGACTAGAAACGCTCTCGTATAAATAATATCCGACAGCATATAGAAGAAAGAAATCCACTGCTTTTTAAATGCCGGCTGTACCCATTTTGCACGAATGATCTCTTCTTCACGCTCTCTTGTGTATATTCCATGCTCTGTCAGCAGCACTTTCTTCTTATAAACATACCCGCCCAGGCATGCAAGAAGTCCGCCATATCCTGTACAGATTGCATGATAGACATCTGCCTTGGGCACTTCACTTCCCATTAGATAAAGGACCGGAAGCAGCATAGAACGCATTGTGTGAAATGCATCCGCAAACGGAGTATATGGATAATCTTTTATACAGCACTCCGTCAATATATTCAGGAATTCCTCACTTCTTAAAAAAGACATAGGATTCAGCTTCTGGTCATGATAGAGCCGAAACAAGATTTCCCAATTCGGGCGTCTACACAGCATCAGCTCTTTCAGGCTGTTCGTCTCTTCCTCTGTAAAGGCATGAAGCATTTTTCCTGAATCCTTCAGCCGCAAGGCGTCATCCAGAAAGACCTCGTGAACTTCTACAACATTTTTCGGAAGCTCGTAGACAAATTTCCCTTTATCCTTCGCATTTGCCCCAATCACCCACAGAACAAACTCATGCTCTTTCATTTCATTGATATACTGGTGCATCCAGGTGGATACACCTCCAAATATGTAGGGATAACACCCCTCCAATATGAGACAGATTCTCACAATTAACTCCTTATCTGTCGCGTGTTACCGCTTTGTATTTCAATCTTCTAATTTCTCAATAGTTACTGTTGGTTCCTTTGCCTGAAGCAGATAGAGATTTCCTGTCAGATGTGTAAGTTTTCCTCCCGAAACTTCACCCGGTGTTCCTTCATTGATCCTCACCATAAAATATGCTTCATCATAGAAGTTTTTAAGCTTCAATTCTATAGACTGCTCTGTCACTGTCTTTGTAAATGTAACCGCTCCATAACGCTGGATCGCACCGGATAGTTCCGAACCGGTGAGTTGTCTCAAGGACGGTGCCGAATCCACCAGCCAGTCCATATATTCAGCGAGGTTGCTCTTCATCTTTTCCCAGCCAAGCGCTGCACCGCGGTCTTCGTCCAGAAGATCATCCGGATGAATAAAATGACTGTTCACAAAATGCATATTTAATTCCGACAGTGCCGCCATCTTCATATAATCATCGATAATTGCACCGGAGATGATACGCGGCTGTTCTACAATCCCATCCTTTGCAACTTCAAATTCCTGCACATACGCAAACTCACCGGTGAAATAATTACTGGCGATCGTCCGGATCTCCGGGAAATCTTTCGCGAGCATCTCTCTTCCTTCTGCTGACAATACATTGGACGGCGGTACATAGACTGACATTGATACACTGGGAAATGTATCCTCTCCAAAATGGATCAATTCTTTTACAGCCTTTTTCATGGCCGCCTCATTTTTCCATGTATCATACGGAAGCACGTCACCATAATCCACATTTGAAAGACTCAACGGCTGATGATTGTATCCATGATACCCGAGTTCTCCACCTTGATGAAGCAGCATATTTCCAAAATACTGAAAACGTCTGGTATCCTTCTGTTTCTTAATCGTTCCATCCGTCACATCCTCATAATTTTCAATAATCACACCGGTATAGCGAATGTTGTGATTGGATGCAAGCTCCAGCATATCCGGCCACCACACATCCATATAGAAATCACTAATGCTCATTCCATAGTCCCGCTTCACATAAGTAGCATCTCCCTCCGGAACCGGTGCTGGAAAGTCATCCAGATAAAATGCTGATCCATTGATCACCGGATAAACCCCCACATCAGTAAGGAGACTGTAGGAAGCCGCATAGAATCCACGCACCGCTTTCTCATACAGTCCAAAGTTGTCTACTACAAACTTCCCTTTTCCATATTGGTTCTCCCAAATAACAGGCTGACCGTTTTTTTCATTGACATGCGCATAAACCTTCGCATTCTCACTCAGCTGCACTGCCCAGGCAGAGTCATACGGATCCGTGATTGCATAAGCCTGTCCGCCGCCAAGCATAAATTCCGGTTCAAAATAAATACTGTCTACAAGTGTATTGTCATATCCGGAAGAAATGATTCCAAGCTTCTGCTCAATCACTGATGAATACGCTGTTTTCTGAAGTGTCAGGGCAAAAAGTACATTCCCACCTTCTGACACCCAATCACACAGTTCCATAAGATTCTCTTTCAACGTACTTACATCACTCAGTAATACAACAACCGTTTCATAAGCATGATAATCTGGAATAGAGGATGCACTCTGCAGGTCTACCACATCTGTTCCAACCTTCATATCTTTAAAAATTTGTTGAAACTGCTCCCATGCAGCCACACTCGCCTCATCTTCACTGTTACGAAGTACCAGACAGGTCTTCGGCAGTGATTTCGCAGCCATCTGTTCCGTAACCACTTCTTCCTGACTGAGATATGCGACTTTTCTGTTTTTTTCAGCATATTGAATTCCACTTCGTTCAGCAAAAAGGACGACCGCGATCATCAGAAATACACCCAGGATCACCAGCATACTTTTAAATGGAAATGTTCTCAATGATTTTAATCTAGCCAAAAAGCCAATGCCTCCTTACTCTTAGACGACAGATAGATCTGCTCCTCTTTCATCTGTCTTAAACACTGCTGCAACTCCGCTCCCTTTTTTCGTTCTGCCAGATACCGGATCTTCAAAATCCAGAACTCCTCTTTCCGATGCCATTTCTGATCCATCAGCCTTAGAATCTCTTCCGCCTGAACATAATCTCCTGTTTTCATCAGATTTTGGAACAGACGCACACATGTGGAGAGCGTTTTCACCTTCAGCTTTTGTCTTAAAAGACGGATATAACGTTCCCTCTGTTCTCTCTCCATCTGGGCTTCCAGAATCCCCTGATTCAGATACTCTTCCATAAAATCACAGTACTGCTCCAGGATCTCCGGATCGTCCGGTGATGCCGCATACAGCTTCTCCATCTTCTGCAAACGAAAATCATATTCCTTGGAAAGTTCAACCATGGCTGTGATCGCATAATGGACAACCTCTACATCTTCATTCATGCGGGCCTGTTTCAGAAGATCCATATATTCTTCCGGATCATCATTTAACACATCCATGATCAGTTCACGGCGCACTCTCGGTTCGTTAATCAAAAGTGCTTCCTCTAACGGAACGATCTTTTTGTCCGTATCCAAAACTGCCTGAAAAATATTTTTATAAATCTCTTCATTTACACGAAGCTTTTCCACTCCCGGTTCTATCCTATTGTCTCTTCTGGTCAGCATTTGCAAATGCAAAAGCAGCACGCACACTGTTCCCCAGAAAGGAACGAAGATCACAAGTGCCATCAGATATTTTTTCACCTTCAGCAGATGTGTCTTTATCCCCAGCCAGACCAGCACACAGCAGACAATATGTAACAGGATCAGGAATACTCCAAGCACTGTCTGAATCATAATTTTTCTCCTGTATTTGCATTCTCCACGGTATCGATCTCATGACAGACGAAGCCGTCATTTTCCAGTCTTGCAAGAATGATCGGCAAGGAACTTCTGTCCGTCTGTGAAAGAATGAGGAAGAGCTCTCCTTTTTCAGAAATCCCCCAGACATCATTTTCACGGACCGAAGCCTGTAGCGCTGTGTCTGCCTCTTCCAGTGTCATCTTCGGATACTCCAGCTTCAAAAGCACATAGGATGCCCGATTCTCCTCCCTCATAGAATGGAAGGAATACAGCCGTTCTTCAAAATACTCCTGCTTCAATATACGTGTACCCTGCACGTACTGCCTGTTCTTGATTGCCTCCTGATATTCCAGTGCGCGCAAAAGTGCTGTTTCTACCAGACCGCAGAGAATCTGGAACAGATTCAGATAATAGAGAGAAAGCTGTTCATTTCCCACTTCCTGAATGAAAATCAGCATCACGAGCTCTCCATCCTTGTGAATCCCGTTCATATACATCGGATAGCCGTCCAGGAAATTCCGGTTTACCCACACCTTTCCGGACACAATCGTCTCTTTCGCTTCCAGATAATCATCCAGACAAATGGATTTTTTCAACACATCTGTCATTCCCTGGGATGCGATCGCAAGACGTCCATAGCTCTGATTCTTTCCAACTGAATAAATCGCAAATGTATGATTCTCAAGAACTGATTCCATCACATGCAGAGTTTCAATAAAAAGCTCCTGCGGAAGAATGATATCCAGTTTTTTCGTAATATCAAAAATCTTACCAAAGCTGTCACGGCTTCCCAGAATCTGCTTCTTGTACTGCCGTTTATCAGAAAGCGTCTCCTGATACATTTCTCTCATAAACAGAAATTTATCCAGGATCAGTTTATTCTCCTCTTTCATGAATTGAATATTATCTCTGTTTTTCAGTCGGATGTAACCACAGATCGCGCCGACTGCAAAATAGAAGATAAACGGAATCCAGTTCGAAGGTTCGTAGAAAAGTGTCGTCCAGCCGATCCCGGTTTTCGTATATGCTGCCAGCAATGAAAGTGTTTCCAGCCCCGCTGCAGCAAGCCCGTAATTAATGCCGTACAGACTGCTGAACAGCACGATGTAAACAAGCCTCAGATCGATCATCTGAAACTGCACCTGATTTCCCGCCACCCGGTTCAGTGCTTCAAAAATAAAAAATGTGAGCAGCAATTCCGCGATTTTCACGATTTTATCATGTACTTTCAAAAAAGTTTTTACTACATCGATCTTCCGTGTCTTATGGTTCGTTTTCTCACAATAATCCTCATAAATTTCTGTGAGATCCTCCAAAAGAGAAATCTTCGGAAACCAGCCGTATTCATTTCTCAGAACGTGGTCATCAGATATCCCATCCCGGATCAGCACATCTGACAAATAGGTAATGTTTGCAGCCGGAAACATCTGTGCCAGTCTCTCCCCGAACTGTTGAAAAGTAAAATGAAATACCTGCGGAACCTGAAGACAGGCGCTCCCCTCTCCCCAGTTATCAAAAATCTTGTATAATAAATCCCCAAGATCACTCAAAGCGAGAAAATGCATCTCCTGTGCCGGTGCTTCTTCAAATGTAATCTGCTTCTTATTGATCACAGTTGAGAACAGCTTGAAAAAATAATCCTCCTCATAAGTACCGGAATAAAGATACGGCACACGCAGAATCTTGACAGCGATCTGATGCAGCTCGCCGTATTGCCTGCAGAACTCTTCTGCCGAGCGGACCATCAGCGTCTTTCCTGTTGTATCTTCATATAAACTATCCGGTCCTGTAATATACAGAAGCCTGGAATTCAGATTCCCCTTATAGTAATGTAATAGCTTGTGTAAAGTCTCAATCTCACCCTCCATCGTCCCATGAAATGTAAGATAATTAGAAAAATAAATCACTCCCTCAAATTCATACGTCTTGAAAATGTCTTTGAATTCTTCCTCCGTCTTCGGCATCGGGTATACCGATAAGCTCTTATTGCGATTTGACTTTTGTTCAGTCTCTCCAAGAAGAAGGATCTGACACTCAGGGAAAGCCTCCTCGATAAATTCTGTTGTAATATATCCGATATTTCCGGTCACCAGTAATTTCATACGTCACCTCGTAATCATATATTGCACATTTCTATCATTTCCAAACTATCATTTATGCAGAAGATGTATTTTCTTTTATCCTCTTTTTGTCTTTATACATCTTCTCGTCAGCACAATGGATCAGCTCCGGCAGATTCTTTTCCTCTGCATCTGTCCAGGCGTATCCCATTGCAACAGAGATAGGAATGTCACTTTGTTCATCGGCAAATTCAATCTCCGCTCTGACTTGCCTTATGATCTCTTCTGTTTCTTCGGCTGTCTTGTTTTTCAGGATAATCATGAACTCATCACCGCCGATTCTGTAACACTGACCGTTCTGTCCAACGGCAGCTCTCATACACTTTGCGATCGTGATAATAAGCTCATCACCTTTCTCCTGGTATCATTACAAATATGCACAAAAATTCATTTTTATATTACCACGAAATTTTTTACTTTACAATGCACATACCTTTTCAGACGCTGATTTTCTTGTTTCCTTTTTCAGAAAATTGCAACCAAAGGGGCGCACCTGAAAATTTCTTTTCAAATGCGCCCCTTCGCTTTCTTTTCTTCTGTTTTTCTGTCAGATCAATCCGTAATGCTCCATCGCCTTTGCCACGCCGTCCCGCTCGACGGTATCGGTTACGTACTCTGTGTACGGATCCAGAACCTCATCATGTTTTCCAAGCGCAATGGTGTGTGCGCCGCACCGGAACATGGTAAGGTCGTTGCTGCTGTCGCCAAATACGTATGCATCTTCTTTCTCCAGCTGAAACTGTTTCAGTGCATAGTCCACAGCTGTTCCTTTGCTGCAGCCGTGCGGAACGATTTCGTATACACCGCCGCGACGGTCCATGATATCAAACTCCTGCTCAAACTCACGGTACATACGTTCTATATCAGACTGTGCATCGGTTACGATGCAAAATTTATCGTAGATGATTCCTTTTGTCTCCGCTGTCTCCGCGAGTCCGATTCCGACAGCAGCGAAATAGGCACGGGTCTGCTCGACCTCCCGAAAACGGGATACCTCCGACGAAAAATAAACATTATCCGTTCCCTCCAGAATCATGCCGATCCTGCACTCCTTTAAAATAACCGGGATTTCCTCACAGCGCTTTTTCGGAATCGTCTGATGCATCAGGATTTCGCCGTCCCGGCGCAGATAGGTCCCGCAGCCGCACAGAAATCCGGAAAATGGAAGCTTTTTCAGCTCCTCGGGCAGCTCCGACCAGGTGCGGCCGGTATTAATAAACGTAAGATTTCCTTTTTCCGCTGTCTTTTTCAATGCATCGAGCGCGCTCTGCGGAATTTCTTTTGTAATCTCACTCAGTAACGTTCCATCAATATCAAAAAATAATGCTTTCACAAAAATTTCCTCCTCGTGTACTCTTTTCCTATCGGTCTGAAAAATTCGTGACTAAATTCGTGACCAGATATTTTTCCCTGTTTTCCTGTTCTCTTTCTGACATACGAAAAAATGCCGAAGCTCTTGATTGTCAAGGCTTTCGGCATTTTCATTCCAGTCGAAGCGACGGGATTCGAACCCACGACCTCTGCGTCCCGAACGCAGCGCTCTACCAAACTGAGCCACGCTTCGATTTTTTGTTTTCTGAACTCTCGTCCGTCAACAATAGCTATTATATATGATGTCTATAGGAATGTCAACACCTTTTTTGAAATTTTTTTAATTTTTTTTATTATTGCTTCAAAAGGTACATTTTACACGGGTTTGCGGCCTTTTTGGTGTTCTTTTAGAATGACAGTTTCTGAGAAAGTCAAAAAAAGAGATATGCCGGAAGTTCTGTTCCGGCATATCTCTTATCTTTGTTTCTCAGCTCAGCTGATATACATCTGCATACTGCACGCCGAAGCTCAGCGCCTCGGAATGGCTGCTGCAGAAGATGTCTACGTGGCCGTAAGCGGTTCCGCGGTCTTCTACCGTGTAAACCTGGCCGTTGATCATCAGTTTCGTTCCGAATGGTACACCGCCCATGGCGATCGTTCTTCCTGCGGTCGGTGTGGTTCCGCTCGCGGTGGATCCGCCGGACCACTGTCCGGTACAGATGGAACAGGAGCAATAGCCTGTCAGTTTAAATCTTCCAAGGTATGTTCCGCTGGAGGAGCTGCTGGAAGTATCTGACGCGGATGGACTCTCCGTTGTCGTGGAGGATGCGCTGCTGTCCGAAGAACTGCTTCCGGAGCTGCTGCTTGTATCGGTATCTGCTTTCGCTGCGGCATTTGCTGCTTCTGCGGCTGCGACTCTTGCGGCCTCTGCCTCGGCTG
>ENA-OOXF01001624-OOXF01001624.1-human-gut-metagenome-genome-assembly--contig:-NODE-1624-length-14140-cov-6.733120_pt1 | contig 14140 bp, 9 predicted proteins | sample MGYA00241586_ERZ501341 | MGnify/ENA primary metagenome ERZ501341 (study PRJEB25962, sample SAMEA2042985) | human gut metagenome | biome: human gut; feature: human-associated habitat; material: faeces... | reverse complement strand
ATCGCTAATCACCAATTTTTCAATCACTTAATTTTCATCGAACTCACGTTATTTAAAAAATAAATACAATACAGAACATCACTACCTATAATAAAACCATATCATTCCTTCAAAAAAAAACCATATTCCATAAAAGAAAAAACAGTAGACCGGACATTCCCAGCCTACTGCTTTATGAGTTAAAAAACACAATTCTTTATTTTGCTCCGTTTACAAACTTTTCGACGGTATTATAAAGATCATCTCCACGCAACTCCTTCGCTACAATTTTACCTTCCGGATCTACTAAAATTATATGTGGGAAACCGACAATACAGTATGATTCCAACACATCCTTCACGTCATCTTTCTGCAACAGAACCTGATTCCAATAGCTCTTGTCTTCTTCAATAGCCTTTTTCCAATCTTCCTCACGACGGTCTGTAGACACACCATAAATAGTAAATCCTTTATCTTTGAAAGCATTGTACGTCTTCAACAGATAAGGAGTTTCCTTACGACACCAACTACAACCGGCAAACCAGAAATCGACTAGAACATATTTACCCTTGAAATCGTTCAAACTGACAGAATTCCCTTTCAAATCAATTCCTGTTATAGCAGGAGCAACGCTACCGGTAGCACACCTAGCAAATTTATCCAAACCTTCTTGCATTTTTACATATATACCACTTTGCCTGGACGCCTCATCAAAACTGCCTATGAAGTTACGTGCCTCATCAATCTCCTCAACTGTATTAAAAGTATGATTTTGGAAGCGATAAGTATAATAAAGATACAAACCGAAGTATGAGCCTTTATTTTTAGCAATTTCCCCATTTATCAGTTTACGGGTCTGTTCCGAGGCACTCTCATAATAAGGACTGGAAACCTCCCGGATACGCTCCATTTCCTCACGATCCCCTTTTTCACGAGCTTCATAGAACATATGATCCAAAGAATCGAGAACCATACGATTACCTGCTACATATTTCGCTTCTTGCAAGGCTTCGTATTGCTCCTGCAATGCAGACCCTGTAGCATGTAAACTCAGTTGATCATACTTATCCTTACCCAAGGTAAGCTGCATGGATTTGGGTTCCAAAAACAAATTAGCGTATTGCTGTAAATACTCTCCACGCTCCATATTCTGCAAAGAGAAACAATAAAGACCGGCTTGTATAGAATCAGTGGGATAAGCAAACCTACCATCGGTAACAGCAATAGATTTAATCAGTTTCACACTACCATAATGCTCATTGTCTACTTGATATAAATAGATAGAATCAGCCTGGATTCCATCAAGACTACCCTCTAAAGACACAGACTTAGACTCATTGCAAGCATTTAACATGCATAAAGAAACGCCTAATAATAGATATTTTTTATAAATCATAAATTTACTATTTATTAAGAACAGAATCAATCAAAGTACCAATCTCTTCACTTGACGGACGTGGAGCGTATGCATTCACAATATTGAAATCCTTGTCAATCAAAATAAAACGAGGAATATACATGATAGCCCAACTTTCTTTTAAAGCAACATCATTGGAATGATATTGAGTCAATTCTTTCTTATGTCCATCCAAATACCTTAACCAAGGTTTCGTTGTAGTATCTGTAGAAACCGGAAGAAAAACGATATCCTTACCCACATATTTCTTACCTAAAGCCTCAAATGCCGGAGATTCCTGAATGCAAGGCCCACACCAGGTCGCCCATAAATCAATATAAATCACCTTACCCTTAAAATCTGCAAGATGCTTCACATTACCCTCCACATCCAACATCTCAAAATCAATGGCAGGTTGTCCGGGAAGCAACTTGGAAGCTTGAACAATCTTTCCTTCAATTTCTGTTGCAAAATCAGCATTCTTCACTGTTTGCAAAAATGCCTTCGCCTCGTTCACAGTCTGTTCAGAAGCTTCATTTCTCAGATTATCGACTATTTTAGCACAAGCATATAATTCCGTAGTACGCGTAGGAATGGAAATATCCTTAAACCAAAGAGAAGCCAATGTAGAATCTTCCTGATAAGACAAAACATCGCGCACCACAGCTACATTCAGCATATCTTCATTCATAATCTCCTTATATAGCGGAGTTACATCCTGAGTTAATGAAACATTAAATTCATTCCATTTAGCCCGCATCTCTTCTTCCGTCTTCACTCCGGCAAACATCCTTGAATAACTTGCATAACAGATATAACTATTGATAACATCTGCTTTGATCCGTGCTGTTTCCAGCTTTTTAAATGCATCAGACACATTACTCAACGTATCCAATGTATGCATACGTATAGCGGCCAAGCTGTCAACCAATGCTTTAGTGGACACAAAATCTCCACGCAAGTTACCACCGGCTTCCAGATAAGAACCACCTTTCGGAAAAAGACGGAACTTCATGTAATTATTGGCTTCGGCTCCAATTCCCGAGAATTCCGCTTCTGTATTTGTCTGAGTTACTTTGATAGTCATGTCATCTCCTGGAGTAAGATACAATGTGTTGCGGCTGATAGTATAATATATCGGCTCTTTAAGTACAAAAGTAGTATCAAAATAACCGGCAGCATCCGTTTTCAACAAAATATCCCGGCTGTCACCTAGCATAGATGCTGCTCCGTCAAATCTCATACGCACATTCTGGCTACCCATATCAAGCAACTGGCCTTTCAAATGAACCGTATTCGCCAATTCTTGCTTAGTTCCACTGTTACAGGAACCCAGGCAACAGCATAATGCTGCTGTTGCCATCATAATCGTTAGTTTTTTCATTAAAATATCTTTTATCTTATGTTAGGAATCATATCAGGATTAAAACGAAGTACAGAGGGTGGAATAGGCAAAATATATTTAGGACTATTGGGCTCCAATCTGTACTCTACACCATTCACCTCATGCACAATAGTCTTTGCGAATTCAGGTTCACGATTCAAACGTTTCAAGTCAATCAAGCGGGTACAGCCAAGCATAGGCATTTCCCGTCTTCTTTCCTCCAAGACTTTTACCAATGCATCCTTGTTATCACTTGCAACCAAAGGGACATTATCAATAATACGATTATCACGCAAGGTGTTAATATATTCCATAGCTTTGTCTTTACTACCTATACGAGCTTCACACTCTGCTGCTATCAGATACATTTCCGGGGTAGACATAGCCATGTTGGCATAAATATAAGGCGCCCAAAGAGGATAATCCAAATCTATCCCACCTAAATATTTCGTAAAATACAACAGATAACGCTGATCCTTTTCCTGATCATACAAAGAAGCCAATTCTTCAGAAGCATATGCAGTAGCACTAAATCCAAAAGTCCAGGGGGCCAAACGAATATAAATATTTTCCGGATTCTCATCTCCATCCGGAACATCAATCCTACCAATATATTTATCACGATCCACTACTTTATACGGGAAAAGACTCATCAAAGTTGAATTATTCTGTAATGAGATCACCGCATTCTCCAAAGCTTTTTTGTAATCTCCCATATAAAGATACATACGTGCCAACATCCCATACCCCACCGGCTTAGATGCACGATAGGCATTCAACACCGGTTTTTCCGGTAAATTAGGAGCAGCCTCATCCAGATCCGCCTTAATTTGATCATATACTTCCTGCACTGTAGCGCGCTGCAAATTTGTTTTATTGATATTTTTATCCAACATCAATGGAACGCCAGGATCTGTAGCAGCAGTCGACGGATCGTAATGGTTAGCATAAGCATTAACCAAAGTCAAATACTCAAAAGCACGCCCAACCAATGCTTCAGCCCTCAATTGCTTTTTATGTTCTTCAGTATCTTGAGTAGCCCCCATTATATCATCAATAACTACGTTATAATAATAAATACGATTATAAGAGTATTCCCAAAGACCGTCACTCTCTCCTTCTCCAAAGATTTCACTATTAAACGCATATAAATGCTGCTTCGGCAACTCCAGAGAAACAAATCCTCCAGTCATATCATCTTCATAAGGCATGAAAACATCATCTGTCATAAAGTTAGGATATGATTCAGAAGCCTTTAGCAATTGAGCATAATTCAATAAACGTTCATAGTCTTCACTCTTTTCCGGAATTACAATCCCTTTAGGTTGTATATCCAAATAATCATCACATGACATTACAGGTAACGCCAAACATGCACAAAGTAAAAATTTATATAATTTCATATTTATCTATTCAATCGTTTAAAAATTAAGAGACAAACCAATTGTATAAGTAGTAGGATTCGGAAGAGTCAATGCTCCCCATCCATATCCCGATGTAGTATACGCTTCCGGATCAATATCTCCGTTAGCAGCCCACCACCACACATTACTAATTTGACAAGTCACAGCAGCCGATTCTATAAAATATTTCCTCAACCAATTCTTTGGCAAATTGTAACTCAGTGAGATATCTCTCAATTTAATATAATCTGCCTTTTTTACATGGATGTCTGCCGAATACCATGCCTGCGCATCTGTATAATAAATATTCCTATTAAAAGACGGAGCTACTCCCGGAATATTTTCATCCCCCGGTTTCCTCCAATGGTTTAAAGCCTTACGAGTAAGATTCGCACTTGGTGCACCACCCATATATCCAGCTACAACATCACGTAACACATGCCCGCCATAATATACAAACATAAATGAAAAATCAAAATCACGATAAGAGAAGAAATTTTTCAATGATGCCGTATACTTTGGAGTACGAGTTCCAGAATATACCATATCATCAATAGAACTTACTTTTGAAACTTTTTCTCCTTCTTTATTATACACCAACACATTCCCATTTGTCGGATCAAGTCCTGCATAACGATAACTAAAGACACTATTAATAGGATAACCAACAGCTGCTACATTATATGCACTATAATAAAAAACCGTTTCTTTTGTACCTTCTAAATTTGTCAATTCATTTTTATTATAACTAAACATTAAATTTGTTCCCCAAGTAAAATTCTTATTTTGAATATTTACACTCTGTAATGACAATTCTACACCTCTATTAAACATCGAGCCATAATTTTGCAATAGACTTGCCCAACCCAACGTCGGATCCGCATTACGATTTCCTAATAAATCCGTAGTTTTCTTATAATAATAATCAATACTACCGCTTAAACGAGAATTGAATGCTGAAAAATCAATCCCGACATTGGTAGAAGCCGTTTTCTCCCAACGAAGTTGAGAGTTGGGTGGATTCTGTATATACGAACCAAAATCTCCAACCCATTCATTATATCCGCTATCAACCACAGTCATATACGGCCCTGCATCCTTAGGAACATTACCACCCACACCATAAGTCATACGCAAATTCAAACGATTCAACCACATACAATCTTCCATAAAAGGCTCATTAGCTATCTGCCAACTACCACCAACGGACCACAACGGACGATACTGATATTTAGGATCAGTACCAAATAAATTAGATTGATCGATACGAATACTTCCAGTTAATGAATAACGTTCGTCAAAGGTATATGAACCATTAGCATAAAAAGAAACATATCGGTCTTCTGTATGAGTCAATGCATTATATTCACCATAGACCCAATTAAACGACCCCAACAAAGCTTCAGTACCATTAATAGGAGACATTGCTAACGGATTTATAGGTTTTACTCCCAAGCTATTATCATCATATCCCATATAATAATTCTGCGCACCAGTACGACGCACCAACCGACGTTCAGCACCGCCCAACGCAGATATAGCATGTTTTCCAAATATACGATTAAAGTTCACTTGAGCACGCATTGTATATGAATAAGATTCATAACGGCTTTCATCCAATTGACCACCTTTAGGAACATTCAGTGTAAGGCTTCCTGTTGCCGCATCATATTGAGCTGCATCATTTATCATATTACGCACTGTATATGACATATTACTATATAAAGTACGATTCTTATCATAAGTACCTTCTGTCTGATATTTTAGATCAATATTAAGGCCTTCCAGAAGTTTAAATTTCAATCCTGCATGCAAACGATAATAATTGGAATTATTATGATAGCTTTCTTCTGCACGATTCTTTATCGGACTATATGTTTCATCCATCAAACCTATACTTTGCAAACGTTGCAATTCATAATCTGATTTAGTACGTTGAAAATTAAGTGGATTACCCTGTAAATCCCTTAACATATAATAACTAGGATAACTACTCATCAAGCTGCTATAACTACCTGCTCCATTATCACCCTTTGAACGATAAAAGCTTCCTGTAACTCCAAAATCAGCCGATAACCAATCAAAAAAATCCACATCATCTTTTAGGCTAAATCCTATACGATCTTTACTTTGATACTTTTGATTACCATAATCACCCATATAATTAACAGTAGCCATGTATCTATTTTTATTAGAACCACCAGAAATAGCTAAATTATGTTGATGAACAATACCTACACGCGCAAATTCATCTTCTATTTGTTTACGATTATCATTTGTACGATAAGGTAACAGAGCATCTTCCAATTGACTATCTGTCAGCTGACCTCGTTCATGCTGATACAATAAGTCAACTACCGGATTTACAGCTTGACGCTTATTCAAATTCTCATAAGCCGTATGATAATAATCAAACCCTTCAATCTGCATATCTACCAGCTCGGAACTACTCATCAAATTCAAATAATCAAAATCCGGTTTTGGAGACAACTTAATACTACCATTATAACTTACTTTAGTTTTACCTTCCTGTCCGCGTTTAGTTGTAATAACAATTACACCATTAGCTGCACGGGCACCATAAATAGAACTTGCAGCAGCATCTTTCAATACCGTTATATTTTGTACATCTGTCGGATTTATTGATGCTAAATCACCTTCATAAGGCATACCATCAACTACATACAATGGCTTTGTATTTCCCATATAAGTAGTAATACCACGAATAACAACATCATTACTGTTACTGGAAGTTTTATTTATACCCGCTACCAGTCCTTCAATACGTGACAACACATCCGTTTCCAGTTTACCCTTCGTGCTTTTCTCTGAAATCACAGAATAAGATCCTGTTGCCCGTTCTTTGGACAAAGTCTGATAGCCAGTTACTACAACATCAGCCAATGCAGTGGCATTAGTTTCCATTTTCACATTCACAACTTTCTTACCAGCTTGTACCTTGACTACTTTATCTGCCATTCCAACAAAAGTAAATGACACTAAATCACCAGGAGTAACCTGCAAACTATACCGACCGTCTATATCGGTTACAGTACCCTGACTTGTACCTCCAATCATAATGGTAGCCCCAATAATACTTTCTCCGGTTTCATCCGTAACTACACCTGTCATATAAAAAGGCTCATGTTTTCCGGTTGTTTTCTCAGCCTTTGAAGGTAAAATAAGAATCAAATTTCTTTTTACTTCATATCGTAACGAAGTCTGTTTACAAAAATCGTCCAAAACTGCATTCAAAGGAGTTTCGGTATAAGATAAACTTACCCGTTTTCCTGAATCAATATTTTCTTCATCGTAAACAAAATGGATCTTTGCTTCCCTTTGCAGTTGATCCAAGGCTGTTCTGATTAAAACATTGTTTACATTGATAGTCACCTTAGTATCCGTTTGGGCAAACGCTTCGCCCACCGAACAACAAAACACTATCAATGCAACAAAGCATTTCACCATGAGGCCTTTGCGACAGATAGTTTCGCTCAAAAGTTTTGTACTCATAATTGTTTGTTGATTTATTATTTAAAAAAGTCAATTCTCTCCTATCATTTTGCTTTCTCATTCATGTTTATCTTCAATGTAAATCGTTTCTCCTTCGCGAGTAAAATGTACATTAGACACTCTCTCAATCACTTCAATAGCAAAATTCAACTCTTCATCCCTGAAAATGATACCTGCAAATCTTTTATCTTTCAAAGATTCATTTTTAAAATAGATATCTACATTATACCACCGTGACAGTTGGGCAACAATTTCAGACAAAGACGTATTACGAAACTCATAATTTCCTTTCGCCCAGGAAGTAAATAGATAAGCAGGCACATCACGTGTCACTATATCATCATTATCCGGTTCAATAACCGCTTGTTGGTCAGGATTTAACACAACCGAAACTTTAGCTGTACTTACTTTGATACACCCTTCTGCAAGAGTCGTATATACCTTATAATCAGGATAAGCAGATATATTAAAACTTGTACCAAGTACCTCCACCGAATGTCTGTTTGTATGAACTATAAAGGGGTGCTTAGCATCTTTCGCCACTTCAAAAAAAGCTTCCCCTTCTAGGAAAACTTCTCTTTTTTCTCCAATGAAAGAAGTTGGATAACGCAAAAGACTTTCAGCATTCATCCATATCCTTGTTCCATCCGATAAAATCAACTGATATTCCCCTCCTCTTGGAATAGCCAATGTATTAATCTGAGGAGTTGAAGAAACCTCTTCCACTTTTCTATAAGTCAATAATTGATTAGCATTATTATTGATTACAGTAGAATTTGCATTAGAAATCGTACCCTTTTTAACAGACAGATCCACTTTTTCTCCATTCTCTAAAGTAAGGATAGCCTTGCGGCTGCCTGTTTCCGGAAATGAAACCACAGCAGCCACTACGGCCTCCTTGTTTTGTGTGTTATTGTGAAGAGAGAATATGTGACTGACTCCTAAAATAAGAAAAAGAAAAGCTGCCGAAGCTGCAACACAATATAAACTGAGACGGTGATTCTTTCTTTTTTGAAGCTTATATTGCAAGTTTTCCCATGAACGTTCATGATCATATTGACAACGAAATTCTTCTTTTCGCTGCGCTATATAATATTCAAAAGACTTTTTGTTCTTTTTTGGATTCTCTTTGTTCATTGATTACTTTCTTTTAATAAAAGAGAGTCCAAATTAATAAATGGGTGACAGAAAAAGAAGAAAAATTTAATTTTAGTAAAACAGTGAGTGCAGATTGTATTCTTTTCTTAATTGTTTCAATGCTCTTGTCAGATGAGTTTTTAGGGTATTCACAGAAATATGAAGTTCCTCAGCAGCTTCTTTATATTTCTTATTTTCCATAATGACAGCTCTCACCACTTGTAATTCCTGATGAGGTAATTTTTGTAGTTTTTCCAATAATAACTTATTTCGTTCCTCTTGCTCCTCTTCATCTATAGACTCTTCAGGAATACCCATATCAATGCCTGAGAGTTCTTCCATAGACAACATGTTGTTTTTCTGCAAAGCATTGATGGCCGCATTCCGCACAGACAAATAAAGATAATAACGAAGATTCTGATTTATTTTCAAATAATATTTCTTCTCCCAAAAATAGATAAAGAAATCCTGCACAATATCTTCAGCCATCTCAAAAGAATCGGTCAGCTGCACCGCATATATACATAATTTCATGTGATAAGCATCAAATAATAAACGAAAAGCCTCCTTAGGAGATGTCTGGAACAACTCCAAGATATACTTATCCTTTTCGCTATTATCTTTCAAATTTATCATCATGATAATACACTAATAGACATAAAAACTGAAAAAGGTTCTATAAATCATTAGATTTACAGAACCTTTCATAGGTGAAGGGGTGACTAGTGGGATTCGAACCCACGACATTCAGAACCACAATCTGACGCTCTAACCGACTGAACTATAGTCACCATGTTAGGCTTTCCTTTCGAAAGCGATGCAAAGGTACTGCTTTTTTTTATATCTGCAAACTTTTTGAGGAAAAATTATTCAAAAAAATACTCTTTTATGCCTCCATTCGATTTTCCTAATAAATTTTCAGTTCCTTTCAAGAAACGTTTCATCACATTAAGTTCCTCATTATTAATGGATTTATTAATAAAAGTAACAGGATATAATTCAAAGTTCTTTTTTTTACTTAAAACAGGTCTTGAAGTCCAAACCAATGCATATTCACAATCCGCTAAACGGGTTATTCGAAAAATCCGTTGCAACTTCAATCTTACCATAGCTCCTCCATCCGTTTTTTCTTTCGACATATTTGAGATAAAATTACCTAATGAATAAACAATGACATGCCGGGCAGGAGTCCGGGGGTCTTTTACAATTTCCATAGGCTGGAGTACATGCGGATGCGAACCTATTACATGATCAACTCCTTGTTCAATCAACCAGTTAGCCAATTCACACTCCGATCGTTCAGGGAACGAACAATATTCCACTCCCCAATGCATACAGGCTATAATAACATCAGGAAGTTTTCTGCGTGCATCAAGAATATCTTTTTTTATTTGTTCCCGATTAATATAATTCACCACATTCGGAGCATCAGTCTTCAAGCCATTCGTTCCATAAGTATAGTTCAACAATACAATTCTAAAACCATTCTTCTCAATCAATAACGGGTAATTCTTATGACGTTCTTCCGGGTTCCTATAGGTTCCAGCATGATGTATTTTCAAAGAATCCAACATCAGAATAGTACGTTCCAACCCCAACTTCCCCTTATCCAGACAATGATTGTTAGCGGTCAGCAATACATCAAATCCGGCTTCCTTTATAGCATGAAGATATTCGTCCGGAGCACTGAACGCCGGATACCCTCTATAAGGCTTTCCTCCCAATGTCACCTCTAAGTTCCCTATGGCCATATCCGCCTCACTTATTTCTTTCTTCACATGACGGAAGCAATCATTATAATTATACCCGTCTCCTTGCCTGGCTGCATCAATTTGAGCCTGATGTTGCATCAAATCACCGACAAACAACAAAGAGATCTGATCTTGCGCCGATAGCGACAAACCAAACCATAGCAAAAAAAGAATGAAGATCTGTTTCATCTATTCTAACATTAAAGGGTACAAGATAGGAAAAAATTCGTAAAGAACAAAGTTCTACACTAATTTACAGTTTTCATACGCTTGAATTCCGTAGGAGCAACCCCGAACTGTGCCAACAGGCTTCACTAACCTGCACCCGTTCTGAAACAGCAGTACCATCGTTTTTTTCAAGCGAATAATACAAATAAAAAATTAGAAAGAGGGTCTACAAGCATTTGCAACAAATCTTTATATATCACACACATGCCTTATTGATGACAATGACCCCAACAGAAACCACGTCAGCAAGCATGCCAACCGCCAGTCCAAAAGACAAGGACATTTAAAAAAAAGACCAAGACGTTTTTAAAAAAGACGGCGGCCTTTTAAAAAAAGCTCGTCATCTTTTTTAAAAATGACCTGATCTTTTTTACCACAGCCGGAATCCGCCATATTCCATAAAGGTACAAATCCTCCATGCGCACTTCTTACAAGAAAGAAAACCTAAAAATAGCCTACTTTACATCAAAACGGAATATCCTATAAAAAGTATATATATAACTGTATTCAAGCATTTTATGCAAAATTCAGCTTCACAATACAGTGAGGGCATAAGAGCATAAGTGAGAGCAATATTTTTTACCCTCACCATCTAAATCTTTTATAATAAACCTATTATACATGCAGTGAGGGCATGAGGGCATAAATGTCCCGAACTTCCCAGCGAGAAAGACCGATACATTAAGGACACTCCCGAAAGTATGATTACTCCGAAGAACAAAATAATCTTTTAAGAGCGAAAATCCTTCCTTATGATTTTACAGGTAAGTCCGAAAAGCAGGCATAACTTTTGTTCATGAAAACAAGTGTGTCAAAAGCAGGTCAGCTTATCCTGTAAGCATTACCAAACTTTTGACACATTCTTTTTTATCCAGCAAGCTTCGCAAAGCATGTGGCACTTATTTGTAAATGGCCTTTTTTCCAGCCAGCAACGTATTCTTCATTAAAGATACAATAGTCATAGGTCCCACACCACCCGGAACGGGAGTGATATAAGAACATTTGGGAGCCACTTCATCAAATTTCACATCTCCGGTCAGTTTGAATCCGGATTTCTTTGTGGCATCCGGCACACGGGTAGTACCCACGTCAATAACCACCGCACCTTCTTTCACCATCTCAGCCTTCACAAAATTCGGCTGACCCAGTGCAGCAATGATAATGTCAGCTTCCTGACATTCTTTTACCAAATCCTTGCTGCGGCTGTGACAAACAGTTACAGTGGCATCACCCGGATAAGCTTTCTGCATCATCAGGCTCGCCATAGGCTTACCCACAATATTGCTACGGCCCAATACTACACACTTCTTTCCCTGTGTTTCAATATGGTAACGTTTCAGCAATTCCAGAATACCATTAGGCGTAGCGGATACATAGCAAGGAAGGCCAATGGACATACGACCTACATTGATAGGGTGAAAACCATCCACATCTTTACGATAGTCAATGGTTTCAATCACTTTCTGCTCGGAAATATGCTTCGGTAAGGGAAGTTGTACGATAAAACCATCCACGTCAGCATCCTCATTCAGTTCTCTGACCTTTGCCAGTAATTCTTCTTCCGTCACATCTGCTTCATAACGGATCAGACTGGATTTGAAACCACATACTTCACAGGCCTTTACTTTAGCCGCCACGTATGTCTCACTTCCCCCGTCGTGTCCAACGAGGATTGCAGCTAAATGGGGACGCTTGCCACCTTTAGCCACGATTCCGGCAACTTCCGCAGCAATCTCCTGCTTCACCAGTTCCGAAATAGCTTTTCCATCAATTAGTTGCATACTATTTATTTATAAATAATCCATTGAGCAACAAATGTAGCATAAATCAGCCACGTTGCATAATAAAAAAAGGAGAAAGTTCCGCACTTTCTCCCTACCTGTTTATTTAAACCTTACTTTTTAAGTTTCGGCATCATCTTACCCATCTTGCTACCGGTCACCATCTTCATCATCTTGCGGGTCTGGTCAAACTGCTTCAGCAGGCGGTTTACCTCCTGAATGCTGGTTCCACTGCCTTTGGCTATACGCGTACGACGTGTTCCGTTCAGGATTTCGGGATTTGTACGTTCCTGCGGAGTCATGGAATAAATAATCGCCTCAATGCTCTTGAATGCATTATCATCGATATCAATGTCTTTAATCGCTTTACCCACACCCGGAATCATGGAAGCCAACTCTTTCAGGTTACCCATCTTCTTTATCTGATGAATCTGGCTCAAGAAATCATTGAAGTCGAACTGGTTTTTGGCAATCTTTTTCTGAAGACGCTTTGCCTCTTCCTCGTCATATTGCTCCTGCGCACGTTCTACCAAAGACACGATATCACCCATACCGAGAATACGGTCTGCCATACGTGCAGGATGGAACTGGTCGATAGCATCCAACTTTTCGCCGGTACCCACAAACTTGATAGGCTTATTCACAACGGTACGAATAGAAAGAGCGGCACCGCCACGGGTATCACCATCCAACTTGGTCAGCACAACACCGTTAAAGTCCAGACGTTCATTAAATTCACGGGCTGTGTTCACCGCATCCTGACCGGTCATTGAATCGACAACGAACAATGTTTCATCCGGATTGACCGCTTTCTTAATCGCCTCAATCTCATTCATCATCTGTTCGTCGATAGCCAGACGACCGGCTGTATCGACAATAACCAAATCATAACCTTTCGCTTTTGCTTCATGAATAGCGTTCAATGCAATCTGCACCGGATTCTTGCTGTCCAATTCACTATATACAGGAACCTCGATTTGTTCTCCCAATACTCTTAACTGTTCGATAGCAGCGGGACGATAAACGTCACAAGCCACCAGCAAAGGTTTCTTCCCTTTTTTATTCTTCAATAAATTGGCAAACTTACCGGAAAAGGTCGTTTTACCGGAACCTTGCAAACCGGACATCAGGATGATTGCCGGACTACCCTTCAGATCCAGATCGGTAGCCGTTCCTCCCATCAGGTCTGCCAACTCATCATGCACAATCTTGACCATTAACTGACTGGGCTTAACGGATGTAAGCACATTCTGTCCTAATGCTTTCGCCTTTACCGTATCGGTAAAACCTTTGGCTACTTTATAGTTTACGTCGGCGTCAAGTAATGCTTTACGCACATCTTTCAATGTTTCAGCCACATTGATTTCCGTGATCTTACCTTCACCTTTCAACAGTTTAAACGATCTGTCTAACCTTTCGCTTAAATTCTCAAACATAATTCGTATGTGTATTTATATTATTTTCTACTGGATTAAGGGGCAAAGGTACGAAAAAGAGATGAGTATGCGATGAAAGCGATCTCGAAATTCTTCACTTCTCAACGTTTTAGTATACGGATCGAATTAAGA
>ENA-OOXF01001615-OOXF01001615.1-human-gut-metagenome-genome-assembly--contig:-NODE-1615-length-14209-cov-4.364773_pt1 | contig 14209 bp, 10 predicted proteins | sample MGYA00241586_ERZ501341 | MGnify/ENA primary metagenome ERZ501341 (study PRJEB25962, sample SAMEA2042985) | human gut metagenome | biome: human gut; feature: human-associated habitat; material: faeces... | reverse complement strand
CAGCTCGCCGGGCAGGAGAGTCTGGTCGCCCACCAGTGCGTTGTCGATGAACGGAATGCCCGTAATCCAGTTGCCGTGTTCGATTTCTCCCTGTCCCTGTATGTCGTTCTGGCGTCCGGCAAAGTTCCACATGAAGTAGCGCCAGTACATGTAGTTCAACTGGTAGATGAAGAAGAACTTGATGTTGTCCCACTGGGTAGGAACCTTCACCATGATCATTTCACCACACTGGTCGTAAGGCACTTGTTTGCCTTCCACACCTCCCAGCCATTGTTCGTAGGCTGAGGCATGATCCGAGCTCCACATGCGGGGGAAGAGCATGTTCTGTGCGTATTTGTATTCCGTCTTGTTGCGTACGATTTCGTAGCTGTCTTTTTCATCCGGACGTTCTTTTTCCTTGCGCTGGTACACCGGAGCTCCTTCTGTCACGTCGTACATGCATCCGCCGTCCACCTGTTTCAGGGCCGGTTTCGAAGCGTATGTCTGTCCGTAGAACAGCGGACGGGTTCCGTACTGTTCGCGTCCCAGATATTCACCCAGAGTAAAGATGTCTTCCGGAGAGTTCTGATCCATCGGCGTATTGGCTGACGAACGGATCACGATGACAGCGTATGAAGAATATCCTACCACGATCATCATCATGGCCAGCAGGCTGGTGTTCAGCGTGCGTGCGCTGACCCGGTATTTCTCGCTGAGGTTGGCAAACAGATAGATGGCCAGTATCGCCAGAACAATGATACCGATAACTACGCTGCCGGTGCCGTGGCCGTAGAACGGAATTCCCAGCAGACCGACGGTGAGCAGGAACGAAATGTTCATGCGCTTGCGGCTCTTCTGCGTGTAGCTTTCATAGACACCCCATACGAGTGAGGCAACCAGAACAGCCAGGTAGACGATGACTCCCGTGTTGAACGGCATGCCGAAGCTGTTGACAAAGAGCAGTTCGAACCATCCGCCTACTTTCACGATGCCCGGAACGATACCGTAAAGTACGGCTGCTACCAGGATCATGGAGCCGACAAGTGCCAGCAGACTTCCTTTGAGATTGGCCTGCGGGTGTTTTTTATAATAGTACACCAGTACGATGGCGGGAATACACAGCAGGTTCAGCAGGTGAACACCGATGGAAAGTCCTGTCAGGTAAGCGATCAGGATCAGCCAGCGGTCGCTGTGAGGTTCGTCGGCGCGGTTTTCCCATTTCAGGATCAGCCAGAACACGATGGCCGTGAACAGGCTTGAGTAAGCATATACTTCTCCTTCGACGGCACTGAACCAGAATGTATCACTCCATGTGTAGGCCAGTGCTCCGACAACGCCTGCTCCCATGATTGAGATCAGTTTTCCTTTGGTCAGCTGGTCCAGATCCGGGCAGATGAGCTTCCGTGTCAGGTGCGTAATGCTCCAGAAAAGGAAGAGAATACATGCCGCGCTCATCAGTGCGCTCATGATATTTACCATCATGGCCACTTGTGAAGGATCGCTGGCAAACTGGCTGAACAGGTTAGCTGTCAGCATGAAGAAAGGTGCGCCGGGCGGATGTCCCACCTCCAGCTTGTACCCGGTCGTGATAAACTCGGGGCAGTCCCAGAAGCTGGCAGTCGGTTCGATGGTCATGCAGTAAGTGAAAGCTGCAATGACAAACGTGATCCAACCCACCAGATTGTTAATCTTGTTGTACTGTTGCTTCATTTTGTTATTTCATTAACATTCAATGCGGCAAAGATAGTAAAGAATTTACTTCCAGCGAGGTTCACGCGTCTTAAAGTTTTCAAAGAAATCAGTGGTGATGGCATTTCAGGACTCTGTGGGGCAGATTCCCGTGGCCGAGCAGTTCGATGGGGCATCCGAAGTGTTCTTCCAGCCATTCCGCAGGCACCTCCGTGTCGGGATGGTAGTCGAGTGTGCCGTTGACACAGGCAATACTCTTTACATTTTGCAGAACGGTACCGATGTCGTGGCTCACCAGTACGATGGCCCGCTCGCGGTTGATTTCTTCCAGCAGAGAATATAACTTTGCTTCGAAACGCTTGTCGATATAGGTATTGGGTTCATCCAGAATCAGAACCTGCGGATTGGAGACGAGTGCCCGTCCCAGTAAGGCCCGTTGCAGCTGTCCGCCGCTCAGTTGTCCGATTGCTCTTTTCTCCAGTCCTTCCAGTCCCATGCGTGCAATGACCTGTTTCACCTGTTCATGCTGGGCAGGTGAGAACGACCGGAAAAGCGATTTCTGCCGGTTCAGTCCCGAAAGCACGACCTCGTAGACCGAGATTGGGAATTTCTTGTCGATGGAATTATACTGAGGCAGGTAGCCCATGCTGATTTCGGGCACCTCTTTTCCTTCCTGATAAAAAGTCACCTTGCCGGCAGTGGGATTCAGCAAGCCCAGCATCACCTTGATGAGAGTGGTCTTTCCTCCTCCGTTGGGTCCGATGACACCGAGGAAATCCCGTTCGAACACTGTCAGGTTGATGTTCTCCAGAACTGTTTTGTTGTCGTAAGCGGCAGAGATGCCGGTCATTTGCAGGATCGGTGTTTTCATACGCCGCTGTTCTTGTCAGGGTTCGACAAAGCCCGTGCCACCTTGAGCATTTCTTCCTTCCAGCGGTAGCTGAGCGGATTAATGGAAACAACCTGCACGCCCAGTTCCTTGGCAATAAGTTCCGCATTGCGCACGTCAAACTCCTGCTGTACGAAGATGATCCGTACCTGATTTTCGCGGCAGGTTCTGATCAGTTCCTGCAGGTGAGCCGGTGAAGGTTCTTTTCCTCCCTCTTCGATGCTGATCTGTTTCACTCCGTAATCTTTGGCAAAATAACTCAGTGCCGGATGATAAATCAGGAAAGCCTGGTCGGCATGCTCCATCAGTTCCTGTACTTCCTTGTCAGTAGTCTGTATTTCTTTTTCCAGACTGTCCAGTCTCTGATGAAAATAAGATTCGCTGGCCGGATCCAGTTCACACAGAACTTTATAGATATTCTCAGCCAGGATAGCCGCATTCTGTGTGGAGTTCCAGATGTGCGGTTCCACACCATGTGCGTGCTTGTCTTCCTTTCCGTGCGTATGTCCGTTGATTTCATGAATCAGATCAATGCCTTCCGACATGTCGTAGAACGGCAGGTTCGGTGTATTCGCCTGTAACTTTTTGATCCATGCCTGTTCGAATCCGATGTGTCCGATTTGCAGGTATGCCTTACTCTTGGCCAGTTTCACCAGCTGTTGCGGGGTAGGGTCATACGTTTCAGGATTGCTTCCTTCGGGTACCATGCTGACAATATTGAATTTATCCCCGGCAATAGCTTCCGTGAAATAGCGGAGCGGTTCGATGGTTACGGTCAGAGTCTGCCGCTTGTCATTATTCCCGTTTCCGGCACATGAAGCAAGTGACAGCACCGCCAGAAGCAGGAAAAGATATTTTTTTATACACATATATTCAGATATTAGATAGAGTATTCTTCGCAAAGCTACAAAATCTTTCCGAAGTCTGAAAGCAAGAATCCGAAGTTTCGTCAGATTAGGAAGAAGGAAAAATGAATGAAGGCCCTGTCTCCCGACAGAGCCTTCCCCCTTAATAGTACTCTACGTGTATCTATTAAAACTTGAATCCAATTTTAATTGTCGGGGCTGCCAGGATGGAATAGTTATGACTATTGGCATCGAGGTTGCTCAGTCCCTCTTGCGGCTTGATCAAGCTGCGGTTGTAGGTGTAAGCAAACGGGTCAACCTGTGCACCTACGAACAGGCCGTCTGTGATGTAATATTCTACACCTCCGGTCAGTGCTCCGCGTACGTTGAACGCTTCGCCAACTGATTTACCCATGTTGTACTCATCGTCGGTGAATGAGATGTTACGTCCGTAGGCGTAACCCACGCGTGCTCCGGCATAGAGATACAGACCGTCGACTTTCGTCTTGAAGTAGCGATCAACTCCTGTGTAAACATTGAATTGCACGAAGTTCTGATCAGCTACAGCGCCGTAGCTTGGAACATCACCCCATTCGAATGATTCGTCGCTGTCGGCAGTTCCCGGCACGCCCGAATAACCCGGATGTTTGGTGATACTCATGCCTCCTCCCAATACCAGTTTCCATTCGTCGAGGAAGAACCAGCCACCTTCGATTCCCACTTGTAGAGACTTGTCATTCCAGTTGGTTGACTGAGCCTGGAAACCATTGTAGCTGGGCAGAGTGCCTACGGCAGCATTCTGCATTACTGTATTGTTATAACTTACGGTTGCTGCCACGGTAAAGTCATTCTTTTGCGGACCTTTATCCTGGGCATTGGCTGTAAGTCCAATCATCGGGAGTGCGGCTAATATTAAAAGTTTATTGATTTTCATATTCTTCTGTTTTGTTGTTGGGTTTATCCTTCGGGAAAGGAGGATTGCTCCTCCTTCCTTCGGATTATAAACTTTTTGCTATTAGCATCTTGTTTCAAGAGACCTTTGCTTATTCAGCAGGAGTTTCTTCGCCACCTTCTTCCGGAGTTTCAGGAACTTCTGGAGTTTCTTCACCGTTGATAAGGGCTTCAACCTGACTCATGTAGCTGTCATACTGAGCCTGTTTGATAGAAATTTCCTTTTCAAGGCGAGCAATTTCAACATCCAAAGCATCGATATAAGCCTGACGAGAAGCCTCAGTATAACCACCTGTAGTTGTACCGTCATCAGTCATATTAGCAATATTCTTCTCAGCATTATTGATTGCTTTTTCTTTTGTATTGATTTCTTCTGCCCAATCAGTATATCCAGCAGCTACATTAGCCAATGTTGTAGCAAGATCATCTTGAACATCATAGTTATGTTGTGCTTTCAAAGTGGCAGTAGCAGAAGCAACATTAGCATCGTGAGCTGCAATATAAGCCTCGTATGCAGCAGTATAAGCCTTGAATGCATCACCAGTTAAGAGAGTATTAAGTGCATCAATTGCTGCTTTAGCTTCTTTAGCATTTTCCAATGCTGTATCGTCTACATCAAAATAAGCAACATAAGTAGCTTCGTCTGCTTCTGCGCGATCCAATGCATTTCTATTGGCTTGGGTTGCTTCTTTGTCATAAGCCTTCTGGGCAGCTGCTGTAGCGTCTTTCAAATCTTTATAAGTAGCAGTAGTAAGATCTAAGCCTGAGTCATTATTGAAATCCCATGCTTGATAACCTGGAGCATCTTTTACCAGAGCTGCATCTTTCAAACCTTCAGTTTGGACTTTTACAGCTGCATCGTAATTGGTTTGAGCTACATCCAAATCTCTTGCAGCTTTTGTAACTTCTGCTGCAAGTGCTTCTTCGTCAACGATTATTTGTTCTTTTGCTCTATTGGTGTTCTTATTGTAACCAATGAGATCACCAGATCCATTATAAATTGGGGTATAAGTTCCATCCCAAGTGTAGTCAGGTGTTGCATCCCCTATTGTACCATCATCAAATGTAACAGTTACAGTTTCTGCCTTAGGATATTCTCTAGCTATGACAGGAGTGGAGCCATTTTCACCATATTTATTATTGTTGTCTGTATTTTCAAAAAACTTCTCTACTTCTGTTGCTGAAATAGCAGTATGTGCATTAGCAATTTTTGTAGCTTCTGCTTTCTCTGTAGCTATTGCCTGATCCAATGTTTCTTGTAAACCATTAAGTTGGGCTTTAGCTTCATTGGCAGCTTTTTCTGCAGTTTCTTTATCTGTATTGCTGTATTTTTGATATTCTGCGAGTAAAGCCTGGTCTACCGCTAATTTAATTTTTTCTTTTCTTACGAATTCAGCAATTTTTAATTTTGTATCTGTCAAATCGTATTCAGCATTTACTTTGTCAGCCTTTTTATTAATCAATTGATACTTAAGACCAACTTGTTGGCTACCTGATGTTCCGATTAATGATTCATCAGGATTAATGGTTACAGTTTTTTCTGTGGCATATGCCCAAGTAGGATCTCCAGTATTAGGATCATAGTTTATACCTGTTCCGTAAAGAGTGTAAATGCCACCATTCATGATTGCATCAGCAGCTGCAATAAGATTGTTGATTTTTGCTTTAGTTGCCAAATCAACAGCATCTTCAACTTTCAGAAGTTCAGCTTTAGCTTGAGCTAATGCTGCTTGCTGGATCATAAGATTGGCTTCTGCTTTTGCTTTTGCAGCTTCAATATCTGTTGCTAGAGTTGCTTTTTTTATTTCCAAATCTACAGAAGCACTTTCATTCTCAATTTGTTTTGCTTGGGCTTCTGCATTTCTGATAGCAGCTTCTGCTTCAGCAATAATCTTTTCAGCATCAGCCTGAGCTTGCTGGTAATTAGCCAAAGAAGTTAACTGTTGTGCTTTTGCATCACGGATAGCGGTAACTGATGCTGATTCGTTGTCGTCAACACAAGAAGTAAGTGTCGTTGAACCCAGTGCCAATGCGCAAATCAGTACTGACACTGCAATGAATTTCTTTTTCATAAGTAAATCCAAGTTTTAAAAAGTTAATATTCCAGTTTTAATAAGTAAAATCTTTTCCTTATATTTGCAGATATATCCTCAAAATTCAAGTTAACAAGTTTCGTTTTCAAAGTTATTCAAGTTTTCAAGCACCGCGTCGTTTTGAGGATTTTGTCTAACCTCTTCCGCCTCGGCAAGAGCAAACATAAACATGAATAGCTTGATTCGGTTTGTCAATCAATACATTTTAACGACAAAATCGACAAATTGTGAAAATATGTATGCTTTTACAATAGTTTTGCGTTGATTTGACAAAAGCGAAAAAGATTTTTAGAAACATTTCTGAAGAAAGAGAAAAGACTTTTAAATGTTTTTTCACGAAAAGGAGGGAGGGTGAATATGAAAAAACTGATAGAAAGTACGTCTGGAAAACGTCGAAGTCTTTTCATCAAAACATCGAAGTCTTTTCTCGTGTACGCCGAAGCGTTTTTTTAAAACCTGGAAGGCTTTTTTAAGGACGGGGTTCAACCTTACTTGCACGCAGAATCTCACGTTTCCCACCCGGAGGTCCCGGAAGACGTTCCACGTGGAAACCGGAAGACTGGAGCATCCGGCGAATGACACCTTTGGCACAATAAGTTGTGAGGATACCGGCAGGCCGGAGTAAAGCATACAGGTGATCAAACAGAGACTGGCTCCACATTTCGGGTTGTTTTTCGGGAGCGAAGGCATCGAAATAAATTACATCGAAGCCTTCATCTGTCTGCCAGGTGGTGAAGTCAGTTTCTATTTTGCAGAGGGTGAAATGGGGAGTTATCTGTACAGGAACATTCCATGCAGCGCGATGAAGACTGTAGAATGCCTCACTGCGCTGGGGAGCGATCTGTTCGGGATAATTCATCTGGCGGATGAGATCTTCGGGCAATGGGTAGCGTTCCAGGGTTGTGAAACGGATGTCGCGTCCGCTTGTTTCAGCTTCCAGTAGAGTCAGAAAAGCGTTGAGACCTGTTCCGAAACCGATCTCAAGTACATGAGGTGCAGCAGCAGGACTTTGTTTCAATCCCATGTTGATAAAGATATGTTCTGATTCAGTCCGTGCACCTTTTACGGAATGATAATGTTCGTCCATTTCCGGAACAAAGAGGGTATAGCTTCCGTCGGCTGTCTTTTCGAGGGGTCTTTCTTTCATTATTGGTTGTTTTTAGAGAAACAGTTCAGTGGTCGTGGCAACAAGAATGGCATAGCGGGCCAGTTTTCCGAGGGTCATTGAGAAAGTGACGATCCATACATTGGCACGCATCAGGCCGAGGGCAATCAGGACAGCATCGCCGATGATGGGCAGAAAAGAGAAAAAGGCCATCCAGGAGCCGCGTCCGTGAATAAAGCGTGTGGCTTTCTCCAACTGTTTATGATCTACCCGGAAATATTTTTCAATCCATTCCATTTTTCCCAGGTGACCGATCCAGTAACAGGTCAGTCCGCCGAGGGCATTTCCAGCAGTGGTGGCTAGTGTAGACAGAACCGGATCAAGTCCCAGACCGACACAGGCCAGCATGACGGCTTCGGAACTGAAAGGCAGAATGGTACCGGCGAGGAAAGCGGAGAGAAACATTCCCCAATAGCCCCACTCGGTCAGAAACTGAATAAATGCATCCATAAGTTAAACAAGCCCAGCATCAGAATCAGAAGCAGTGCTGTGCCGAAGAATATACGGGTGAAACGATTATATGTCTGAGCAAAGAGATGTCCGCAAGGCAGGGCTCCCAAGGCAATCAGTAGCGGGAACAGTGCATTGAACAGATGAGGCTGAAGCAGTAAAAGCAGCAGGATACCTGCTTCCAGAATCAGCAAGGTGCGGAGCATGATACGGGTCTGTACCTTTTCCTGATAGGTTGCCATGAGGCTACGAACACTGCAAATAAGTATGATCAGCAGGACAATGCCGCCTGAAACGGCCTGTTCCAGACTGAGTATACTGTAATCAATCGGCATGGGGCGGAATGAGGAGAGAAGGGTGTCATAGGCAGATTCCAGATTTCCCAAATACAGATGATAGCTGAGCAGAAACAGGTAAGGGGTTGCAATTCCTACCAATCCGGCAAAAAAAGTGCGTGCACTGAAGGAGCGCAGATCTCCCATTGCAATATATATAAGAGGAATAAGATAAAGCACGGGAGGAATGGCCAGACTTCCTAGTCCGAGCAACAGAAAGGCATGGTACACAGGAGTAGAGGCATAGAAGGCTTCGTAACTCTGAAACAGGGCAAACAGAATGCCCAAAAAGAGAACCGGAAGCCAGACTGCCGGTGTGTAGGCATGGAGAAAAGGACAGAAGGCATAAAGTGTCAGAAACAGGGCCGAGGAAAGGGTAGTGCGTGTATGGATAAGGGCAAAAGTAGTATTCAGCTCAATGAGAAGATAAGTGCCTGCTGCACAAAGAGCCATTGAAACCAGTTCGGTCCATTCTCTGCAAGTGCTCCCCCAAACCAGTAATGCAATGAGAATGGCAACAGGAAGCGTCATTCTTCCCGTTGCCACTTCATATTGAAATCTGTTTCTTATTGCCATTGTCGGATGATTAGAGGTCGAATCCGATATCAGAACGGAAATATTTCTTTTCGAAGCTGATCTTTCCGGCATTGCAGAATGACTGTGCCAGGGCTTCTGCCTTGTCGGCTCCATATGAGCTGACTGCGATGACACGTCCTCCGGATGTCACGATCTGTCCGTCTTTAACAGCTGTTCCTGCATGGAATACGATGCTGCCTCCGGCTTTGGCTTCCTCAATACCGCTGATGGGATAACCTTTTCCGTAAGCTTCCGGATAGCCGCCTGATACGAGCATGACGCATACTGCTGAGCGGGGATCGATTTCCAGTTCCTTTTCGTGGAGATTGCCTGCTGCTACGCCTTCAAACAGATCTACAAGATCACTCTTGATACGCAGCATGACGCTTTCCGTTTCGGGATCACCCATACGGACATTGTATTCGATGACCATCGGATCACCCTTCACATTGATCAGTCCGAAGAAGATGAATCCTTTGTAGTCAATACCTTCAGCTGCCAGTCCTTCAACTGTAGGACGGATGATGCGGTCTTCTACTTTCTGCATCCATTCCTTGTCGGCAAACGGAACGGGAGATACGGAACCCATACCTCCGGTGTTCAGTCCTTTGTCGCCTTCACCGATACGTTTGTAGTCTTTGGCTTCGGGCAGGATCTTATAGCTCTTACCGTCGGTAAGTACGAATACGGAGCATTCAATTCCGCTCAGGAATTCTTCAATCACAACTGTTGCTGAAGCATTTCCGAACATGCCGCCCAGCATTTCTTTCAGTTCTTTCTTGGCTTCTTCCAGAGTCGGGAGAATCAGTACGCCTTTTCCAGCACACAGTCCGTCGGCTTTCAGCACGTAGGGTGCCTGAAGAGTTTCCAGATAAGCCAGTCCTTCTTCCAGGTTGTCGGCTGTGATGCTCTTGTAGCCTGCGGTCGGGATGTGATGACGCTGCATGAATCCTTTGGCGAATTCCTTGCTTCCTTCCAGTACGGCACCTGCTTTTGAAGGACCGATGACCGGAATGTTTTTCAACGCTTCATCGTTGCGGAAATAGTCGTAGATTCCTTTTACCAGCGGATCTTCCGGACCTACAACCACCATCTGGATATCGTTGTCGAGAGTGAATTGCTTGATGGCATCGAAATCGTCAGCCTTGATAGCTACGTTTTCGCCCACTTCACGTGTACCGGCATTTCCCGGTGCAATGTATAGTTTCTCTATTTTAGGGCTTTGTGCAATCTTCCATGCCAGTGCATGTTCGCGGCCCCCGGAGCCTAACAATAAGAGTTTCATAATTCGTTTTGTTATTATGGGTTTGACTTTTCTTGTTTTGCTTTACTTCAGATGATCTTCAAAGTAGCGGGTGATGTGCTCGTGCAGATGTACACGGTCGCGTCCCATCATGTTGTGTCCGTCTTCCGGATAGACAAAGAAATCGGGATGCGTTCCGGCATCAATGCAGGCACGCAGGAAAGTATAGCTGTGCTGAGGCACACAGGTGGGGTCTGCTCCACCGATGATCACTTCCAGACGTCCTTTCAGGTTACCGGCTTTCAGCTTCAGGTTTGAGTTCTTGTAGCCTTCCGGATTGGTCTGCGGAGTGTCCATGTAGCGTTCACCGTACATCACTTCGTAGTACTGCCAGTCGATAACCGGTCCGCCGGCAACACCTACCTTGAAGATTTCGGGGTAAGTGAGCATCAGGTTAGTAGTCATGAATCCACCGAAACTCCATCCGTGTACACCGATCTTATCTGCATTTACATAAGGCAGTGACTGGAGGAACTTAGCTCCTTCCACCTGATCTTTCATTTCTTCCACACCTAACTGACGGAATGTGCAGTTTTCAAATTCCAGTCCGCGATTATCACTTCCACGGCTGTCTACGGTCAGCATGACATATCCCTTCTGAGCCATGTACAGATCCCATCCCCGTGCATCATAGAAACGGTTGTTGTGGATCAGCTGAGCGTGCGGTCCTCCATATACATAGATAATGGCGGGATATTTCTTGTTAGGATCGAAGTTGACCGGCTTGATGAGACGATAATAAAGATCTGTCTTTCCGTCGGCAGCCTTGATAGTACCCAGTGTGATTTCCGGGAGATTATACTGTTCTTTCATCGGATCAGTAGCTGTCAGCAGGTTGATTCCGGTCTTTCCGTTGGTCGGCAGAATGCTGATTTCACGGGGAACATTGAATGATGTAAAGTTGTCAATCAGGTAAGTTCCGCTGGCAGAGAGACGTGCTGAGTGTGTTCCGTCCTGCTGGCCGAGTAGTGTGCGTTTGCCTGTCTTTACATTCAGACTGAAGATATTGGTCTGCAGAGGTGAGATTTCCGTACTCGCAATGATCATTTCTTTGCGGGCTGTGTTAAATCCCAGAATGTCCTGAACCAGCCAGTCTCCTTGTGTCAGCTGTTTGATCAGCTGTCCTTCCTTATTATAAAGGTACAGGTGATGGAAACCATCGCGCTGGCTCCAGTAGATGAACTGGTTGCTATCCCAGGGAAGGAATACGATGGGATGTTGTGGCTCTACATATTTGGGATGAGTTTCTTCAAACAGCATAGCTTCCTTGGCACCGGTTTCTGCATTGTAGCGCACCAGTTGTGAATGATTCTGGTCACGGTTCAGTTCGATAACATAGATGCTCTTTTCATCAGGAGACCAGCTGATATTGGTAAAGTAACGGTCTGTCGGGTCTCCGGCCTGCAGATAAACTGTTTTTCCGCTCTGAATATGATATACTCCTACGGTTACCTTATGGCTGGTCATTCCTGCCATCGGATATTTGTCCGGTTCAAGGGTTGCAATGCGAGTAGTGGTATTAACCTGCGGATAAGCAGTTACCATGCTTTGATCCATGCGATAGAAAGCCAGACAGTTTCCTTTCGGGCTCCAGAATGTACCTTTATAGATTCCGAATTCGTTGCGGTGAACAGCCTGTCCGTATACGATATCCATCGGATCTGCTTTCTTTTCGTCAGGATTGATCTGCAAATCCTTTTCTCCTTCATGTGCGATGCAAAGATTGCTTCCCACGGTATAGGCTACGTATCCATTCTCCTTGCAGAAGTCCAGATTGGCAGCTTTTTCGTTCAGACGGAACAGATTGCTGATCTTTTTCTGACCGAAATCATACCATACCATATAGTTTCCCTGACGGAATGTAATTACTTTCTGATCTCCCCAGGGAAGAGAAGCTCCCATCAGTGTACGGAGCTGTTTCAGTTCCTGAGTTGGCTGAAAAGGTTTTTCTCCATTGAGAAGTGCTTCGTTTACTTCATCAAGTGTTACCAGTACAGTTTCTTTTCCATTGCGGACATTGATGGTTACGATGTTTTCTACATCTGTACGTACACAAACGTCTCCCCACCACTGTAGTCCCGGTATATTTTTCGGAGCCAGGTTGAAGTAATTGTTTCCTCCCGGAATGACATCTTCCAGGGTATAGGATTTCTTTTCTTGTGCGAAGCTAGCTGTTGCTGTCATACAGAATAGGCATACAAGTAAGAATACGCGTTTCATTGTTTGATTGAGCGGTAATTATTGTTTATCCATTGATTCATTGTTTTCTCTCTCGATTTCCGGTTTGCGGCGGCTATGCATGTAGCGTGGACCGGGAGCCTGTTTCGGGCGTCCGTCGTCTGTGGAAGGACGTGGTGTGCGTGGTTTTGATTCGTCTTTGAACCGGAACTCGTTACGGCGTTCGCGCGTGAATTCTTTTCCGTCACCAGCCTTGCGTCCGCGGAAGCCTTCTTCTTTGCGGAAGCCTTCGTTTTTACGGGAACCGGATGGACGGTCTTCTTTTTTACGGAAACCCTTCTGTTCTCCGTCGCGCGAGAATGAACGTGTTTTGGGACGCGGAGAGTCTGTGTTGCGTCTGGGCTTAAAGTCTTTTCCTGCGTTTTCGCTACGGAAAGCCTTGTATTTACCGTCAAAAAGCTGATATTGACGGAACTGGCATTCCAGTGCACCATTGAACAAAGGAATTTTGACTGAAGCTTTCAGACCGATCTGGTCGAAACATTCATCCCGATAACTCAAGATCCATGCATCGTTACCGGTGAAGGCGTGTTTCAGACGTTCACCGATCATTTTATAAAGTTCCAACAAATCTCCGGAAGAGATACGTTCGCCATACGGAGGATTGGTGATAATAATACTTTTTTCCTTTGGCTGTTCGAACTGTTGGAACGGCTGGATTTTCAGAATAACGTCTTTGCTTACTCCTGCAGCCTTGACATTATGAGTCGCAATTTCGTTTGCTCTCGGATTATTGTCGTAGCCATAAATCTTGTGTGTAAATTCACGTTCCTGTGAATCATCATTATAAATGGAGTCTAACAGATTCTGATCAAAATCTTTCCATTTTTCGAAGCCGAACTCCTTGCGGAAAATACCCGGTGCAATGTTGCGTGCAATCAGGGCCGCTTCGATGGGAATTGTTCCGGATCCACACATCGGATCGATCAGATCACATTCTCCACGCCATCCGGTCATCAGGATCATTCCGGCAGCAAGTACCTCATTGAGCGGAGCTTCTACCTGTTCCTGACGGTATCCTCGACGATGAAGCGACTCTCCAGAACTGTCCAAAGACAAAGTACACTGATCTTCGGCTATATGGATGTTGATAGCCAGGTCCGGATTACTGATACGGACCGACGGACGATTGCCTGTCTTTTCACGGAAATAATCTACGATGGCATCTTTTACTTTGTAAGCAACGAATTTGGAGTGGCGGAATTCGTTTGAGAATACTACGGCATCCACAGCAAAGCTGCTCATGTTGTCCAAATACTCCTCCCAGGCGATCGCTTTCACAGCATCGTACACTTCGTCGGCTGTTTTGGCAGTGAAATGTTTGATTGGTTTCAGGATGCGGATGGCTGTGCGAAGACAAAAGTTTGCTTTGTACATCAGGGCCTTGTCGCCGGTGAATGATACCATACGGCGTCCGATTTCAATGTTGCTGGCTCCCAGCTCGGTGAGTTCTCGTGCCAGTACTTCTTCCAGCCCCTGGAAGGTTTTGGCTATCAGCTCAAATTCTTGATTCATTTTATTTAAATTACGTAATTTCAATTGATTCTGCAAAAGTACGAATTTTTGGTTTGTCAATCAATGGTTTGAGTGGTTTTTCCTTGGGATTATCTTGTTTGATAGAGGAGATGTTGAGATTAGGCAAAAAAAAAGGAGTACCGCTGTACTCCAACCTTTGTTAACCTTAAATCTAATACTA
>ENA-OOXF01001612-OOXF01001612.1-human-gut-metagenome-genome-assembly--contig:-NODE-1612-length-14232-cov-2.553784_pt1 | contig 14232 bp, 10 predicted proteins | sample MGYA00241586_ERZ501341 | MGnify/ENA primary metagenome ERZ501341 (study PRJEB25962, sample SAMEA2042985) | human gut metagenome | biome: human gut; feature: human-associated habitat; material: faeces... | reverse complement strand
TTGAGGAAGGACTTCACAATGCCAATCGTAATTCAGACGTGAAGATTGATTATAAGCAATTATCAAATACAAAAAGGGATCGAGATGCTGTGGTATATAAAATGCATGGTGATGTAGAACATGCCGCAGATGCAGTGTTGACTAAAGATGACTATGCTCAGTATGAAAGAAGCCATCCATTTTTTAGAAGCGTATTACAAGGGGATTTGATATCCAAGACATTTGTTTTTATAGGATTTAGTTTTGAAGATCCAAACCTTGATAGTATACTTGGGCAAATACGATTATTGCTGGATGAGAATATTAGAAATCATTATTGCTTTATGAAAAGAGTAGTGAAAACGGATAATATGGATGACGAAAGTTTTGGATATCAAAAAGCAAGACAGGATTTAAGAGAGGAAGATTTAAAACGATATGGCATTCAGACAATTTTCGTTGATGATTATTCGGAGATTACAGAAATATTAAGAGAATTAGAAAATGCAGTTTTGGCAAATAATGTTTTTATTTCTGGCAGTGCAGACTTTTTTGAGGGTGCTTGGGGAAAAGGTAAAGTTGAAGAACTGGCATATAAACTGGCAAATCAACTTGTGAAAGAGGGATTTAGGGTAACGTCTGGTTTTGGACTAGGAATAGGCTCATCAGTTATAAATGGTGCATTAGACGAAATTTATAGTAGCAGATACAAACAAATATCTGAGCATCTGTGTTTGCGCCCGTTTCCACAAGGAATAGTGGATACCGAAGAGCGTAAATTAAAATGGAAGAAGTATAGAGAAGACATTATAGAAGAGAACGGAGTAGCCATCTTTATGCTGGGGAATAAGATGGTTTCTGGGAAAAAGGCTATAGCAGATGGCTGTTTACAAGAATACGAAATGGCAAAGAAAAATAAATGTATAATTATACCAATCGGGAGCACAGGGGATGCAGCTGAGATTATTTATAATGAAATGAAGAATGACAAGGCAAATTACCCATATCTTGAGAAATATTTTGATATTCTTGGGACAGAAAGCGATATAGATAAGATTGTAGGCGCTGTGATAGAGATTGTAAAAGCTAAGAGGATAGTATAAATTTTATTTATGATATTGGAGAGGTGAATATGTTGGGAAAGAAAATTTTTGTATCTTATAAATATGCTGATGATCAGGTCGAAAATTTAACATCAGGAGAAAATTCGACAGTTAGAGATTATATTGATAAATTTGAGGAAAAGTTAGATTCATCCGACAATATTTATAAGGGGGAAAGTCAAGGGGAAGATCTGAGTGATCTTTCTGATGATACAATATGGGAGAAACTTAAAGATAGAATCTATGATAGTTCTGTAACAATAGTGTTTATTTCACCCGGTATGCGAGAAACCTGGAAAAAAGATAGAGATCAGTGGATTCCATGGGAGGTGTCGTATTCTTTAAAAGAAACTTCAAGAAAGAATAAGAATGGAGATTCTGTTACAAGCCATAGCAATGCAATGTTAGCTGTTGTTATTCCGGATGAAAAAGGTTCATATAGCTATTACCTCGAAACAAAAAATTGTTGTTCAGATGGATGCACAATGCATCATACAAATAGATTGTTTGAAATTATAAAGAAGAATAAGTTTAATAGAATAAAAAATGCATCGAAACGAACGTGCGATAACAATGATACGATTTGGAGTGGAACATGTAGTTATATTGAAGCTGTAAAATGGTCAAACTTTATAGTGAATTATCAGAAATATGTGAATTCCGCAATTGAGCGGCAGGAACATATTGATGAGTATGATATCTGTAAAGAAGTATAATCTTCAAAATTTACTAAAAACCTTTAACTTATTAAAATTCAGGGGAGGAGTTGCGTGTCGGGAGTTACAAAACATATTTATGAACATGAGATAAGAGATATTATTACGATGTGGAATACACAGTTGAAATCCATTCAGAATATATTGCCTAAAAATTATGATAGGTTAGATGTTGTGGAGTTATTGAAACAGTATTATCCACATGAATGGTTTTCAGTTGAAGTTAAATATTGGTATTATAATAAAAAGGATAAAAACCTCAAAAAGCGTTTTGGACGAACTAGGTATAACATGAAAGAACCGACGCAACTACTTTATTCTTCTGGAAAATGTAAGGAAATTATGGATCCTAAAAGAAGAGAGGAGTATTCTGACAAATATTTGGAAGAAGAAGTTAATGAGTTAAAGCAAAAATTGTGGAAGAAACGACAACCTAAGATTGAAAAGATTAATCAGAAAATAGAGTATGCAAAATCTAAGACACAACAAATGACACCAGAATTTATAGATCAATTGATAGGGCTATATGAGAGAAAGAATACTAGCCAAAAAGATAAAATGTATATTCTATTAGAACTTCAAAAGTATTACAGTAAAAAAATAATACAATTTTTTTTCAAATTAAATGATACAGAACTTAATAAACAGCTCAGAGAGATTGCTTTTCGACACTTGCAAAGTTTTAATTACCAGCCTAGGGCAAGACGTCAGAAGTATATGCAAGTGCATACCAAAAATAAAAGAAGAAAAGACTATTTGAAGAGAATCTATCCAGAAGAAAAATATGAAATTCCTAAAACACCATTAGAGCTTGAGTATAGAATTAATAATGGAAAAGAACAAAAGATTAAATCTTATGACTTCTTTATTTCTCATAGCTACAAAGATGGCACAGCGGTTCAAAAGTTGATTCAATATGAAAATAAAAATAATAAAAATGTATTTTGTGATTGGATTAATGATTCGGATTATCTTAAAAGACATTTGCTTTGTGACGCAACACTAAAAGTGTTAGAAAAGAGAATGGAGCAATCAGAATACCTTTTATTCGTGGATTCAGAGTATTCTCGAGCATCAATATGGTGTAAATATGAACTTAATTTTTTTAAAGATTTAGAAAAGCCAATGTATATTATAAGCTCGGAGAATATTGAAAAAGGAGATTTTGAAGTTAGGCTATTCACAGATGATTGGTACTGGGATGCTAATTATAAAGCATTAGCGTTATTAGAGGGGAAAAAGGTTGGGATGTAAATTATATTGTTGGCTCTACTTTGGCTCTAAAAATATGAAATGGCACAAGCATAAGAATGTTTTCTGGAGAATATGGATAATAAATCCGTTAAATATTATAGAAAAACAGAGAGTTCAAGCTATCCGCCGAGGAGTTTTGTATATTACGGTAAAAATGTACCCCTGTTCCGGAGGAACGGATACCGGAAGCCCGGAGCTATGATACCGTGAGTCCGGAACAGGGATACCGCACTTAATTAATTGTTACCTGCGAGTTTACTCGCTTAATGCTGGATCCAACCCGTACACTTCCCGCATGGATCTGTAATTCGCAGGATCTGTCGGGATGATGTTGATCTTATATGCATCATGCTTGATGCGATCCAGGATCGCCTCCGCAAGGGGACTGTCATCTCCGCCAAGCTGATCATACCAGCCATTGGAATCATACTGGGAGCAGAAGATGGTAGAGGATCTCCTGCGTCTCCGATGGAGAAGCTCCAGAATGTCATGCTGTTCGGATTCAGTTGGTTTCAGCAGGAGCCATTCATCAATGATCAGCAGGACCGGGTTGGCATATTTACCCTGGACTTTCTTGTATGTGCCATCGTTACGTGCCATCTCCAGTTCCAGGAGCAGATCCGGAAGCCGTACATACTTCGTTTTGTAACGCTGCCTGCATGCTTCCATCCCGAACGCACATGCCAGATAGGTCTTGCCGCTCCCGGTTGCGCCTGTGATAAAGAGATTCCTGTGCTCTGTGATGTATTCGCATGTTGCGAGCCGCTCGATTAATGAACGGTTCAGCTTGCGGCCAGAAGTATAGTTGATATCACCAATGTATGCGTCCGGCTGGTCGAATCCGGCGTTGCGGATCAGGCGTTTCAAGCTGTTGCTCTTTCGGTTGCTATATTCGATATCTACCAGCATCCCGAAGCGATCCTCGAAAGATATTTCTTTCATTTTGGGATCAGATATCTGAGTACGGAATGCATCCGACATAGCTGTCAGGCGCATTTCAATGAGTTTATCCATGGTGCTTTGTGTAGTCATAGTTCCTTACCTCCTGTAGTAATCAGCGCCTCTTGTAAGCGCATGGCTGCTCTTTCCTGATTCTGTATGGCTGCCAGTTGTCTGACCTTTGTCGGATACTTCCGCCTGGTCGTTCCCAGTATCAAGGATATTTTTAATACTCTTATAGCTGGGAGTGGCCGTAAAGGAGAGCGCTTTCCGGCAGGCGGCTTCCAGCCGGTCGGCCGAATATTTGTCAGCCAGCTTCAAAAGCCCCATACAGCTGCGGTAGGACTGTTGTTCTACACGCTTGGAGGTAAGGATTGCATCAACTACCTGATGGGTACTGGAGCCGATCCGTTCCGCCCATTTACGGAAGCGGTCGCCGTTCCATTCCAGGTACTGCTGGTGGGAAGTCGGCATGTGCTCTGTAACCGTGCTGTACTGTCCCTTGCGGCCGTACAGACGGCGGTGGGACGCAATCCGGTTGTGGTTGTAAAAAATTTCAATGGTTTTATCTGTAACCCTCACATCAACTTTGCGCTTTATGTATTCATGCGGAACTGAGTATAGCATTCCGGCAAAGGATATGTGATAATTGAACTGAACGGTGGCTTGTTTCCATTCCGCCAGTTCGTAAGGGGTGGCAGGTAACGGTGCCAAAAGTGGCAGTTCTTCGTCGCGGAAGATCTCATACCGGCTGCCCTCCTTCTTTTGGAAGGGGCGTCGGCTGAAAACTTCCAGCTTCTGACGGATCGCCCGGTTTAACTCACTGAGGGAAAAGAACTGCTCATTGCGCAGGGCTGCTGTGATCCAGGTGGAGATATTGCCTACACTGCCCTCGGCATTTGCTTTGTCGCGAGGGGCTCGGACGCGGGCTGGTATGACTGCAGTGCCATAGTGTTCAGCCATTTCCTGATAAACAGCATTGATCCGCTGATCCTTCCAACTCTTGTTGTGATCCACGGCAGTGCGGCAGTTATCCGGCACAAGGATTTTAGCAACACCCCCAAAGTACTCATACATGTGGACATGTGCTGCAATCCACGAGTGCTGCTTCTCATCCATAAATGCTTCCACATATGGATACTGGCTGTAGGTCATTACTCCTACGAAAATATGGGCATCCAGAATCTCGCCGGTATCCGGGTCAATGATATGTGCCGGATCTCCGGCCCAGTCAACCTCAACCTGCTCTCCGGGCTTGCGGTTGATGTGCATAGTGGCGCGGCGCTTCTGCTCGTCCTGCTGGATATAATAGCAGAATTGGGAATACATGAGCGGCTCATCACCAGCGAGGCGACATTCCTCAAGGTATTCTGTCCAAAGGAGCTTCTTGTTTACTCCGTTGCGGAGAAGTTCCTTGCGGATGTGGGCATAATCTGGCATCCGCTTGGATGTAGTGACTTTGGCTTTCTGGTTCGGGAAAAGCAATCCACAAAGGACTGGATCTGTTAGTTTTGGATCCAATGGCCATGTGAGGTTCTGTTCTCTCGCTGCCTTTAGCACTTTGTTGACAGTTGTCTTTGATGCATTGCAACTGAGGGCAATGTTGGTTTGACTGAGACCTAATTCGGCTAACCGGATGATCTCACGGTACTTGGTCATAAACGATGACCTCCTTCATAATGTATTTACGCATTAAAGCGCATAGATACATTATAAAGGAAAACGGTACTCATTAACCGGATTCACGGTATCTATGAACCAGAACGGCGGTATCCACAAAGGCGGATTTGCGGTACTGTGTCACCGGAATGGCGGTTCAGAATCGCCCGGAATACTCAATCAGCATGTGGTAGTAAAGATGACCCATTAGAAACAGCACCATCATTAGAGGTAATTCAACCAACAGAAACAGAGTCAGAAACTTTATCAGATAAATTAGACGAAACAAAATCTTTCACAGTACCTACCATTGGTACAACAGAAGCTACAGGTAAAGATGGTGATGAAGAGACAGTTGGTATAACAGAAACACTTGAGGACGACTCTTACATAGCTGTACTTCCTGATGATGATGTAATGGTAACAATGAATGTACCTGAGTTATCTTCTGGACACGAATATACAGAGTCAGAAGCAATAGCTGTTGAAGGCTTAGCTCAGTATTGGTCAGAGAACAATGTATCAGAAGAAGTATTAGCTGCTAGATTAGAAGATGAAGTCTTTTCAGGTTTATCTGATACTGATAAAGCAGAAATAGTAGACTCAATAAGTTCTGCAAACCCTCATAATAATCCAGAAATAACTGAGGTAGAGACCACAGAAGATGCCACAGAACCAGCAGAGACAAGTGATAGTGTTGAGAATATACAAGAGACAGAAAACTCAGCTTTCTTATCAGATGAAGATATGGAAAAGTGGTTTGGTGGTGCTGACGGAGAGTTAAGTGTTACAGAAGATCCAAATTTGAACTTACAGTCAGGTAACTAAAATCTTTCTTGTATAACCAAAACAAACGATATATAATAAAAAGGGGTACTGTATCCTCCAATAGGTACAGTACCAAAATCCATAAATCAAGGGGTTAAAAATATAATGGCTACACAAGATCCTATGAAAATGAATCAAAGGCATTAAATAGTATAGTAGTTATATTTATTTTTTTAGAGAAAGGAAGGTTCATTCTATTATGAATATGAAAAAAATAATTCTAACTACTGGAGTGCTTTTCACATTATTTGGAGCTCCAGTAGTTCAGAACAATCCTTTAGGTGAATACCTTAATAGCATGACTACCATGACAACATATGCCGCAGAGTTAACTCAATCAGCTCGTTGGGTAGGTTCTGGAGACCGTTGGCAGGTAAGTGATAATGCAGGAGGTTATTTAAAAAATCAATGGTTCCAAGATGATGTCACAGGGCATTGGTATTTACTTGGAGCTGAAGATGGCTCAGTAATGTATTCTGGCCTTGTGACTGACCAATCAACAGGAAAGAGTTATTTGTTGAATACGAACCATGACGGTACATTTGGAAGAATGTTAGACGTAGATGGAGTATATAACATCAATGGTGTAGATGTTTACTTGACCTTTGATCAGACTCATAATGGAACCCATGGAGCAATCCTTACAGGTTTAGACTCACTTCGTAGTACTGGAGTTTATGAGAAGCAATATGACCAAATTCCGATAGCTCAACCAGAAACTCAAACACCTACACCAACACCTACAGAGAATCCTGACACACCTTCAAACGATGGTACACAGGGTGGCTTTATATCCGAAGATTTATTAAATAAGTACTTCGGTGGTGAGGATGGAGAACTTACAACTTCTGGAGATCATCCTTTAAGTAATTAACACCTATGCTTCAATAAATTGCAATGTGCTATGTAAATAAAATAAGATACACAAGAATAATAAAAGCACATCACAATTTATTGAATAACAACAGAATAAGTAACCATAAGCATGGAGGTATCAGTCATTAAGTACTGATACCTCCAATCACATTTAAAGAGACAATTTTAATATATCAATAATAGGAGGAAAGAGCTATTGTGTTTAAAATAAGAAGCAAAATAAAAAGAATAGCTGCATTATCACTAGCTTGTTTAACTGCTATAAGTACTCCTTTAATCTCATTAGCAAACACAGGTTTAGGAGGTAACGTAGCAGGATCAAGCAGTGGTGGCCAATTGACTTCACTTGGCGGGGATTTTGGTGTCAATGTATCACCTGATAGACAAGGTAGAATAGGAATACGTTTATCATTAGTGGATAGTACGGATCCAAGTAGAGTAATCAGTGTACTTCCAGATGGTGAAACACCAATGGTGGTAGATATACTATATGTGGATAAAGCAACCTTTGAACATTTTACAAAGCAGCCAAATCCATATTTATCAGAGTTAAAAACTGAAAATACCTATTCAGCAGTAAAAACTCAGGAATATACAGATCAAAATGTGATTATGCAGGTATATTATGACGAACTTATGTCACAGCTTGGAGATAAGCTTGGATCAGATATGCAGCCTTGGGCTAATTATCATGACAATGCTTATTATTCCTTGGGAAATGAATTTACAACATGGTGTGTAAGTGATAAAGACGGAAACTTAAAGACACTTAATGGAGAGATAGCTACTACAACAATCAATGATAAGGGACAGAAAGTTGAAATACTTCCAGCAGGAAATGGAAGTTCTCAGGTTATAGTAGACGGAGATTTATCGTTTAATAGTACAGCTCCTGCTAAAGAGAGCTATTCAGAGATAAACAGCTATTACAGTTCAAGAGGTACAGCTATATTTAATAGCCCAGCAGCTGATAGAGATACAATGTACACAGCTGAAGTTAGAAGGCTGGCATTGCAAAGGAGTAAAGGAAACATCTCAGATGATGAATATGAAACATTAAGAAAAAAGTTGGACGAGTTAAAAGTACAAGCAAGTGCTTCAGCTTCATTAGAGAGCAATGAAAAATCATTTTTAGCTAAGTTGAAGGATAAATTCTTTCCATCAGGTATAACATCCTATGCCGCTGAAGGAAATAATAGTGGAAATGTAGCAGAGTCAGGAACAATTCAGAACTCTCATATAGAAACACTACTTACACTTGCAAAAGGTGGAACTCAATTATTACAGACACCTTCAATGGTAGAAAAAGGCATTACTAAATTAACCGAAGCAGAAGAAGATTGGGTATTACTCGTAGAACCTATTATGTACTTAACAATCTTCAAATCCGGAGATACTTCTGTAAAATACATAGATAAGCAGTACGGAACAATAAGTAACATAGCTGAAGCATTAAAAGCTAAAGTTGGAGGTTCTGTAACAAGCAAAGCTAAATATGGCTGGTTTAACTGGAAAGCATTAAACGGACCCTTATGGGGAGCTTTACATGTATCAGATAGCACTGATAAAGAAACTGGAAAGACAATCAATGGATTTAAGTTCAAGAATGGAGATATATTAACAACACCTACATCAGTTGGTTCTTATGTATCATTTGATACAATGGTTGACTGGAATACTTGGAAAACAAATGGAGACCATAAAGAAAAAGTTGGTTACGGAGTAAATGTTTACTATAAAGGGGATATGATAAGCACAAGTAGCATAAGCACTTGGGATGAAGTTAATTATCCTGATGGTTTACCTGGGCCTCCTGAGGATCCTTCTGATGAAACAAGGTTTCCAAAAGAAACAGACTATGGAGAGAACAGTAAGAAATTCAACATTGTTAAGTGGTACTATTATGAGAATGCAGATGGCACTCAGGAAGTAGTTGATACACAGAGCAGACAGCAGACACCTCATAAGATAGTCGTTGAGAATGAAGGAAACGCTGACTCAGACTTCTACTGGATGGTAGAAAAATGGGGAACAAGTTTAAATGGTGATGACATACCTGAGGATGGAAGTACCAATACAACATTTGAAGAATACTATAAGAAATATAAGGGTACATACTCTGGTAAAGAGCCGAACATAGTGACTGTTAAACCAGATGACCCAGATAAAAGTATTTATGTCAAGTTAGTAATGAAGGTCATTCCTAAGAAAGATATAGACATTGTAAGAGTTTATGAGAATACTGATGGTAGCACTACTGTAGAAAATGAGCTTGATGTTCCATACACAAGCACAGTAGATGGTAACAGTCCGAAAGATGGATATGACTTTGAAGAGAGTGTAACAACTCCTGATCCGATAAAAGAAATCACTACTTGGACAGAAGTTCCTACAGGTACAAATGGAACAACACCTCAGATACCTGTGAAAGAAACAGACAAGACAGTGTATATAAGATTTACACAGACAGATGACCCTGAGCCTAATCCTTCAAAGCTATTATTGCATGAGAATGAAATTTCTCACCAGTTCAATTTATCAGACGCTAATGGTGGAAGTTTAGTAGACGGAATAAGGAAGTATAGCTCAGTAAGTTCAAGCGATACATGTACTGTTGATACAGACCCTGACCCTGATGATTACGACTCATGTGATACTGACTACACATATGATTATTCAGATGATTGGTCATTTACAATAACAAATGACTCTGATTATGCTTCTAACAAGACCTTTACATGGGCTTGGGTGCAAACAGATCAGAAAGATTACAGTGGTAATGGTTTAAGTGAGTCTGGAGGAACTGGAACAAGTACTCCTAATGGAGAAATCATACTACAGAGAACAATAAATGATACAGTTACATTATATCCAGGAAAGAACGGTGGAAATGAGTCTAAATTGCAGGAGATGGGTTTAAGAGCTCCTTCTTATACACCAGCTAAAGCAAGAAAAGACGGTGCTACAGACCAGCCTACTAGAAAGACTTGGTATGAGACATTCACAACAAATTGGCAGTTCCATAATGCTAATACACCAACAGCTTACTTCTCACCTAGTTGTGGACATGGTGGAACTGATACTGATAGTCATACTAACACTGGTAATGAAGCAACTTTAAATGAAACATACAGTAAAGCTAACAATACGGAGGTTTATGGTTTATGGGGACGAGCAAATGCAGGTTTATTAGAGCCTAATGAAACATCTAATTTATCAAGTGCTAAATGGGTATTCAATAATTTAAACTTTATACCTCGTAAAGAGCATTTAAAGACATCTGAAATTCAGTTCTATCCATATTATAAGATGAAGTTCGTATCAGAAATAAATGGAGCAGAACAGGACGCTTATTTAACATCTGAGAACCTTAGTAAATTACTGAATGTTCAGAGGGTAGATACAAGTATATCAGCTAATGGCAATACAGCTACAGGAAATAGCTTGTATCTGGATAGTACACAGTCATTGTAAACATATCTCAAAATTAACAATTCACAAAAATATAGCAGTATCGGTGAAGCGGTATTTTTTCTTAATCAATACATAGAGGATATTTTTAAAAGTGCATGTTAAAGATACTCGTTTCTCAAAAATGATTGCAGTTTCTAAATTTTCAAACATTCAAAAAAATATTTTCGGGTCAAAATAAAATCTCAAAACTCTCCATTATTCGGGTGGCTGGAAAATAAAGCGGCCTCGGCATGGAAAATCAAATGGTGCTTGTGGTCTTTAAGTGGTGTGTGCAGTAGGGTAAAAAATGGTGTGCATTGCAGATGATACTTGAAAAATGAGTTTATGGGAGTTTCGGATGGTGGTTTGGAACGATTTATACGGGTGTAAAGATAGGGTATAGTTCTTTTACGATGCTTGGGTTACTGCTTTTTTAGATACATTCCGTAAAGCATGGGTTTGTAAATGAATTGTTTTACTTTTTGTAAAACGGGTCAAAGAGTTTATTTTTACAAACCGAAAGGAGCTTGATTTATGAATGTAGCTTATGTAAGGGTTTCGAGCGCAGACCAGCACGAGGACAGACAGCTGAAGGCGTTGGAGCCTTATGGGATTGAAAAGTACTTTATTGAAAAAGTATCAGGTAAGAACCGAAACAGGGAACAGCTGAAGGCGGCGTTGGAGTTTGTCAGGGACGGAGATGTTCTCTATGTGGCTGATTTTTCCAGATTGGCAAGAAATGTGAGAGATTTGCTTTCGATTGCGGAGTTGCTTAAAGAGAATAAGGTGCGTCTGGTTTCCTTGAAAGAGAACATTGATACGGATACAGCGAATGGGAAGCTCATGTTTACCCTGATAGGCGCGATTGCGGAGTTCGAGCGTGAGAACCTGCTGGAGCGTCAGAGAGAAGGCATTGAGATTGCAAAGAGCAAGGGAGTTTATCAGGGACGGAAGAAGAAAGAAGCGGCGGACTTTGAAAAGTATTATGCGCTTTATCAGAAGAAAGAGATTACAAAAAAGAAAATGGCTGAGCTTTTAAAGGTTTCACGCCCTACTTTGGATCGGATGATAAGAGAGTATTCCAAAAAATCCGCTTAAAAACAAAGAAGAGCCGACAGCGGATTTGACTGTGTGGAAGCTCCTGTTTCACTTTTCAGATACAGTACATGGGAGCATTGTGGGTAGGATTTATGAAAATCTCCAATTGATATGGAATTAGAGTTTTTATATGATTTTTGTAAATTTTTGAAAGCGGCTTGTTTTTGGGGATTTGGGGTATGAAAATGAGGTTTTTGGTTGGATATATGGGGTAGTGGAGAAAAAGAGCTGCTACAGTTGGGGAAGAGAGTGGGTTTGTAAAACTCCAATTGATATAGAATTAGAGTAAAAACGGATTGGGGGTAGAAGAACCTACATTGGAGTTTTGTAAAGAAGGCAGTGGGTGTTGTGCATGTCGGAAATGAAGTTTATTGCTTTTCTTTTGAACGTGATTTCTCAATTCAAGTCCAATTCCAATTAAGAGAAGTCGGCAGTACGGAAGCTGGTAGTTACTTTTTGCAGTCATAAGCGGAAAGTCTGTAAGCGGCTGGAAATCCTCCTGACAGTTTTACAGATATCGGTACATGATTTTGAGCTTGGGATTGTGTATGGGATATATTTAAAATTTTTTGTAAAGGAGGCTAAAGCTATGGCTAGTAACTATACTGCTTTAAGGTCAAGGTTCCGTGTGACGGTGGATGGGAGTACAGTTTCCATTTACTTGAAGCAGAACGGAGCATTGCTTATCCGAAGCCAGATCATAAATAATGCTGACATTTCGTTGCTGTCGGCGTATGTTGAGGATCTGGAGAAAGCTCTTATGAAATATACAAAGGCTGTGTCAGCTTCCATGAACAATGGGATAAACGGACAGATGATATAGGATAGCAGGCTCTAAGAAGAGGTCGGGCACTAAGAATGGTGTCCGACTTTTTTTGTGGTTTGATGGAGCTTATTGATATCAGGAAAGAAAAAGATATTTTGATAAATGAGAAGCACTCTTCTATCCAGTATTGGAAAATCCGATACTCCAAATGGGACTTGATGGGATAGAAATTTTAAAAGTGCATTGTTAAAAAGCTGTGGGACTTTTGATATGGATATGAGGATTGCATAGATACATCCAGTAAGCGAGTTTTGCAGACACCTTGTATCAGACGGAAAAGCTCTTTTGGTTTATTGGCGTATCGATAATAGGAAAGAAAAGATTTTGGTGATAAGAAACAGGCGGTTCGCCTGCAGGTGTATTGAAAAAGAAAACAGTTCCAAATTAACAAAAATTTTGGATTATTTCATAATGGTATGCTATCATGGAGATATCAAATCTTGTGGAGGCATTATGACTATAGACCAGTTAAACACCAAATTGGATGGAGAAGCGGAGAAAGCAAACGATAAGATCAAAATGCATGTGACGGAGGCGGAGGTCATTACAATCAATGTCATGACAATGGTGCTGGCATGGAAGAAGGGGAATGAGCAGAGAGAACAGTATATAGAACAGCTTGCTGAGTATATTGGCTTAAATGGTAAAAGAATGCTGACAGATTTGTCTGGCGGTTTGAATAATGATGATACCCGCTCCCATATGACAAAAAAAGCTGCGGAGAAATTCTCTTCTAAGCTTGAGATCAATAAAGACTGGTTCTTGGGGAAAAGAGGGTTGTTTATCTCCGCTTCTGCTATGGAATACAAAGAAGCGGTTTGGGTTTTGTACCGGCGTTTGGCCTTTCTTGTAAAGCACGAGGGTAAGAGACGAAAGACTTCTATTGATGAAGGACTGCTGGATGGATTTTCTTTTGCGTGGAAAGAAGAATGGGGCGACCTAAAGGAGATTAAAGCCGAGCTTTCCGAAAATACAGAATACAGAAGTGCCAAGGTACTGCCAAAGAGTACAAGGGCGTTAAGGGGTATCGAACGCTATGTGCTACAGGACATTCGACGGAGCTACGAGAATACTTTGGAAAAGGATGGCCCTTCTGGTGGAGACTATGAAAAACTTCTATATCATTTTAGGTTTAAGGAACATTTTATTGAAACTGGTGAAACGCTTGAAGTTCTGACGAAGGCGTTAGAGCGGTTTACTTTTGAAACCTTGCGAGAAATTGAAAATGACAATCTTTTGGAACGATATGAACGGGCATTGCGGGAACAGCTTACATATATACGGACAGTAACCCTTTTAAAGAAAAAGAGCACAAACAGCAAGGAAAATAAAAAATCATAATGGCGATACAGTAAAAGGAGGCAGACAATGCCTCTTTTTTTGTGCCATTTTGAAATAACGCTCGATTTACAGAGGCGCATTTTCCGTGTTACTGGACTGCTTAAATATCGCTATTTTGTTACTTATTTTGTTGCTTAAAAGCCTATAAAACAAAAGTTAT